>Ga0233447_1002739_pt1 | contig 12136 bp, 10 predicted proteins | sample SI_124_October20_3_FD_183014 | JGI IMG/M metagenome (GOLD analysis project Ga0233447, IMG submission 183014) | Seawater microbial communities from Saanich Inlet, British Columbia, Canada - SI_124_October2016_135_MG | ecosystem: Environmental > Aquatic > Marine > Inlet | place: Canada: British...
TGATCCAGAAAAGTGAGCAACAACCTCTCTCGCTTCGCTCATGAGCTTGTTGCTCACTTTTCTGGATGACTTTTTAGCACGGGCTACGCCCTGCTCAGAACATTGCACTTATTATATGAATCTAGGCTTGTAATAGCAGATAAACCAGACCAGTAATCGCATTCATCGGGGTGCGGATTTCATGACTCATATTGGCCAGAAACTCATCCTTTGCTTGACCGGCCTTGATCAACTCAGCCGTCCGTGCCTCAACCTCACGCTCTAAAAAGAGGTTGCGATCCATTAACATACGATTTATTTGGTCATTGAACAACGAGGCAATCAAACCAATACCAATGATCAACAGTGCAATCACCGTAACTTGGATACCCAACTCAAACTGCTCCAGCCGTACATCAAACAGCCCCGTACTCACCCCACAGCTGCCACCACTATAAAATTCAGCAGCAGCCATACCGGTATAGTGCATACCTGCAACCGCCACCCCCATCACCATTGCAACCAGCAGCCTGGGTCCGAAGGTGTGTCGCCCCTTCAACATAGGAACGTAGTAGAGCAGCAATAGCGCAACCAGCGAGACCGATACTGCAATTACTACTGACAGTATCCACAGGCCCGGCGTGTAACGCAGCAGCGCTGGGGCCAGCAGTGCCGCCATACCGGTGTAGTGCATAACCGCTACACCACTACCCATGTACAATGCACCACGAATCACTCTGGACCAGTGCAACTCCTGTTGCTGAATCTGTCTCAGGGCCATTGCAGCAACCATCACAGAGACCACAAAGGAGAACAGGGTCATTCCAAAATCGTATCGAACGGTTACCGGAATAGAGAAGGCGAGCATGGCAACAAAGTGCATCACAAAGATCCCCCCTCCCAACGTGAGTGAGGCTCCCATCCACCAGTAACGTGCCGACTCAACGCCCTGCTGATAGCCGTTACGCATATGCTTGACCAAGCTCAGTGTGGTATAGGCTGCAAACACCGCAACCAGATAGGAGAGCACCACCAGCACAGGATCATAACTGGCTTTCAGCAGCTCTCCACCACTGCGCTCCAGCAAAAAATAGCCCTGTAACAGCTCGTAGAGTGGTGTATTCATAACGTCAGACTAAATCCTTTGGGTTAGAGAGGGGCAAGATCTTCACTTTACCGATCTTTGAGAAGTAGCTACCTAAATTTTTCAGATCTTTCTTGCTCAGGGTGGCAACAATCCAAAACAACCCTATCGCTGCTAACCAGCCTGTTTTGCTGTTCATCATCTACTCATCCAGTACCGTGCTGATAGCGTCAAATCATTGGAGCCATACCTGCCTGTCGGCTCAGTAGCACCTCTCTAACAGGTTGTGCGCATAGATCAGGTCGTGGCCATTCTGGTTATCAACAAAACTCCAGAGAGAGCCATCGCCCAGCTGCAGACCAATATTATGGACCGTATAGAGTCCACATTGTGAATTAGAGCCACTACTCTTTTTCAGTATACAGCCGATACAGACCAACTTTCCACGAAGGGTCATAATCTCTGGCGCTACACCCTGCATAGAGAGCAGCCCTACAAAAACCGGCACAGAAAGTAGGTGAGCCATTTTTACCGCACTTTACTGTAATACTGCTGTTTAGAGCTAGTGGGCTTATCTGGCAATGTCATCAACAACCCCCCCTGTTCAAGCAGCGGCTTCAATAGACTCAATCTAAAGTGCTCTTTGTGGCGAAGCCCCAAATGGCTCATGATCTCATTAGCGCTACGCGGCTCTAGACAATAGGAGAGAATCTCAGCCTTACGCTCTACTTCCCCGGTGACTTCCCCGGTGACTTCCCCGGTGACTTCCCCGGTAGCTTGGTCGGTACTCAACACCTCCTCACCAACAGGAATCAAGACCCGAAAGATATCCTCCTCCAACAGGTGCGGCTCTCTACCTGCTGCATAGGCACCGGTATATTTGTAGAGATTGCGCACACCAGACCCCAGCTCATCGGCAAAACCCAGCTCTTTAAATACACGGGCAATGATCGGATTCTTCGGAAATGGGGTAAAGCTGCTTGGGTCAATCTCACCCACTGCTTGTGGTCGATTGGCATTTTCAAACAGCACACGATCTTGCTCAAGAACCATCTTGGCAGGAAAGCCGTTGGTAAATTCACGATGAATCAGACAGTTCGCCACAGCCTCACGGAAGATTTTATTACGCAGGCTCATTCGCACATCTCCTTCCAGATAGAAGGGGTCAGGCAGGTGCTTGGCAACAAAGGCCATTAGCCGATCATAGCTCTCAAGCAGATTGGTACGAATATCATCACGGTCATCATAGCGATCCAAGTTAACCCGCCTGAGAATGGCATCGGTCCGATGGTGAGGCAACACACTGAGGATCGCATCATCGGTACCAAATAGCAAAATACCTGCCAGCGTATACCCCTCCGTACCCGCTTGCCGATCTTGCTTATAGAGCTGAGCACTTTTGAGTAGAGTTTCATCATCCATCTCAAACCAGGGGTGGCTTCCCCCGTTCTCATTCTTGGCACGGATGCGAGCACGCTCCAGTAGATCTGGACGAAAATCGGCCAACTCAGCATAGGGGTAGATAGTATTTTCACTGTAAGTGGCCTGTTTACGCTGGTAGAGCTGGGCCACTTGCGCGGAGTGGTCAGTAATATCCAAGTCACCATCATCATTGCGGTCAAAGATTCGGTTTACCGTGCGATGCACCTGCGAACTCTCTGGCACCCGCAGATAGACCACCACTTTGCCATCAAGCTCTACCACCTCTGGAGAGAGGTAGAACGGAGGGGATAACTTCTGAGGATTATTCAGCGCAGTGGCCAGCTGATTAACAATAGTCGCCACAGCCCCCTCCTCTACCCCCGTAACCTCGGTATTATCAGCAACCCCAAGGAAGAGGTGTCCGCCCTGTCGATTCAGCAGCGCACAGATCGATTCGTAAACATCCCGGTTGAGTGCACTGCGGCAGCGCTTGAACTCCACCTCTCGGCTCTCCCCTTGTTGGATCAGCTGAAGAAGGTGTATTGGGTCCATCGCTCTACTGGCCTATTCTCATCGGGAAAATCCTGATTGTACAGAACTGGATCACTCTCATGTGTTACCAATGATTACAGCACAACGCACTATTACCCCACTGTATCCTGAATCAACGCTACCATCTGGTCCACTGACATCTTGCCACTCTGATCACTGCCCTCTAGCAGCTGATCAGCCAAATCCCGTTTATGTTGGTGGAGATCAACAATCTTCTCCTCAATGGTCCCCTTCACCACCAGTCGGTAGATGGTGACCGGGCGAGTCTGACCCATGCGGTGTGCACGATCTGAGGCCTGATCCTCAACCGCTGGATTCCACCAAGGGTCCATGTGAATAACGTAATCGGCAGCGGTCAGGTTGAGGCCGGAGCCACCCGCCTTGAGGCTGATCAGGAACAGTTCGCCCTCTCCACCCTGGAAGGCATCCACCGCCTGCTTACGCTTGGCGACTGGCGTTGAACCATCCAAGTACTGGTAAGCGATCCCCTTTGCATCGAGCTGCTCACGAATCAGGCTCAGGTGACTGACAAACTGGCTGAAGACCAGTGCACGGTGACCATTCTCCAGCAACTCATCCACCACCTCCGCAAAGACACGATGTTTGGCGCTGGTGATCTCAGAGTCGGCATCAACCAATTTAGGGTGACAACAGGCCTGACGCAGACGGGTGATCTCAGCCAGAATTTGCAGGTGCTGCGGACCACCCTCTCCCCCTTGACGCATGGAGGCGATGCGGTCAATAGAGCGCTGACGCAACGCCTCCATAAATACTAGCTCTTCATCACGCATCTCCACATGCAGGGTAATTTCAGTACGTGGAGGTAGCTCAGAGAGCACATCACGCTTGAGACGGCGCAAAATGAACGGGGCGATCAGGTTCTTCAACTGCTGGCGCGCCTCATCACTTTTATCGACCTCAATGGGCCGAGCAAAACGTTCATTAAAGCGTTCCATTGAGCCGAGCAGACCCGGATTAATAAAGCGAAACAGATTCCACAACTCGCCCAGATGGTTCTCAATCGGGGTGCCGGTAGTCACCACACGGAAGTTCCCCTGCAGCCCCATCACCGCCTGTGAGCGCTTAGTCGCAGAGTTCTTAATCGCCTGCGCCTCATCCACCACCACGGTCTCCCACTCAATCGACTGCAGCAGTTTCGCCTCGCGCTGCAACAGCCCATAGCTACAGACTACCAAATCATAGCCACCTACCGATTCGATCAACTGGGTTCGCTCACTGCCGCTAAAGTCTCCAAAGAGCGCCGGACGGAGTGTAGGGGCAAAACGGGCCGCCTCCTCCTGCCAGTTCATGCAGACCGAGGTGGGGGCCAGCACCAGCGTTGGCCCTTCAGAGGCTCGACTCAGTGCCATACTCAGCGCCTGTAGAGTCTTACCCAACCCCATATCATCAGCCAGACAAGCACCTGCCCCCCAATGCGCCAGCCGCACCATCCACTGATACCCCTGTAGCTGGTAGTCGCGTAGCTCGGCCTCCAGCGTCTTCGGCAACTCGGGAGTTAGCTGGTTGGCCTCTTCAATTTTTTCTCGCTGCTCTTCCCAACTGCGGTTGGCCTGAAACTGCATCCCCTCGAACGCCTCATCCATAGCGGAGAGGGCTAATGGATGGATCTTATTATCTTCACCACCATACTTTTTGAGGATATCAAGCCGCTTCTGCAGCTCACGGCTAAGCGCAAGGATGGCTCCATCTTCCATCTTCAGAAAACGGCCACTGTTGTGCTCCATCATACCCCACAGCTCTTTGAGGGCAATCACCTGTGTTTGGCTCACCTGAAGTTCTCCCTCCAACGCAAACCACTCACGGCTTTCCTGTACCCCCACACGCATCTGCCCCAAACTGATCTCACTGATACGCGGGATCTTGGCACCACGCGGCCAGTCCAGTAGTGCCTCATCTTCCGTCAAGCCACGCAAGAAGAAGAGCAGCTCCAGCGCCTCTTCTGGATCTTCTACCAGTCGCTCATCTAACAAGTGCTCTTCATCGACATTCAACAGTAGGTCGGGTACTGCCTCTTCCATACGCCCCAAAATACCCAGCGCCCGCTTCTGCTCCAGCTGCAGGTCTCGATGCGCCTGTAGCTGCTGCCCATCGACCTCACTAAAGACCACCGTGCCCCCTTTCCCGGGGTAGAAGCGGGGACCACTCTCACCCATCGGCACCACCCAGAAGCTGATGCGAATTCCACCCGCCTCTGGCAATAGGTGGATATGCGGAATGTTTTCACCATCAATCTGTTTCGCGCCAGCCGCTGCACCGCCAATAGTGGAGTGAACAGTGAGCAGAGGGGCGATGGCAGAGATGCTATCCAACAGCCGCTGTTTTGCCGCCACGGGAATGGTCACCCCAGCACCGCCAAGAATCTGTGCAACCCGCATGTGTGGCTCTTCAAAGCGGCACACCACCAGACGACGCCCCCCCTCCCAGTGACACCCCATACTGCTATAACTGCGTGGAGGATAAGGGACCAGCTGCACCTTGAGCGAGGCACCATCATCAATCTCAACCACCTCTAGCGCTGGCTCTTGTGCGATCACATCAACAGAAATACCATTGGAGCTCTCCAGCTCAACCGCTGAATGGCCTACCAACTCCCACAGTGCACGCTCCAGATTCAACTCATAAACCTGCTTGCGCTGATAACTGGAGGTAGAGTAGGCGGTACTCTCTCGAATGGTATTACAGATACGGTGATCTTGATCACTCAGGTAGCGGTACTGGTCACGCTCCTCATAGAGCTTCTTCAAGGCAACCGAACGCCCCTTACTCCACTGCCCACTCTTGGTCAGCTTCTGTTCTCGCGGCTGAAGTAGAGGCAACCCCTCCTCCTGTTTTTCAATACGCCACGCCAGTCGCTGAATCGAATCTTGCTCCTTCTGGGCCTGTTCACTCTGCTGTGCCATGCCACTAATCGCATCCAGCACCAGCTCCCACTTCTGCTTGGGGCGAATCAGGCTGGCCCAGCCGCTAGCGGAGTCACTCTCCAACCCCTGCTCAGTAGCCGCTATCTGCTGCTGCAGCTGCTCAAACTGCTGCGCGTAGAGTCCAATCCCCACCTCAGTGGCACGCTCCACATGAGCCTGCAGGGCATCTATCTGCTGAGAATGGATAGGCTCACCAATCCAGTAACGTGCTATCGCCTGTATCAACTGGTCCCAAGCAGAGTGGATTCGTTCACGTTGCAACAGGCTGCACTGGCTTGCATCAAGCTCGCCCATCAGCAGACGTGCCACCTCCTTCATCATCAATATCGAGCCGCCAAATGGCTCATCCATCAATGTGACCCCTTCAGACTCCAGCTGCTGCTCATGTCGATTGGCTAACTGCACCACACGCTTCAGCGATTCAAAGTCCCCGGCATGCAGATGGACCATCTGCAGAAACAGCGGCCCTGGCCCTTCATTCTCATACGCTGTTGCCTGCTCCAGTAGCTGCTGCGCATCGGCATAGCGCCCCTCTACCATTGCACACCATCCACTTAACTCAATCGCACGTGGATCTTCCTGCCCCTGCAACAACTGCAGTGCCTGTTTGGGGTTGCCGCGATAGAGTTGGAAAGTGGCTGCAATCTGTGCAATCTCTGGCTGTTCAGAGACACTAGGCTCCACTCGTGCTGCCCAAAAATCCCATAGCAGTGGCGTACCATCCACCTCTAGCAGGTCGGTACGGATCGGATTCATCAACGCATGGTAATGGAGCCAGTCCGGCAGTTGCTGCAACCACTGCTGCTGCACTGGGAAGTAACAAAGATTGGTAATCACCTCCTCTTTATCTGCACTCAGCGTTCCCTGCCAGAGGTTGTCACCATCCAGCCCCAGCCAGTTATGAACATATGCCATATCCCCAAGATAGAAGGCAAAACGTAGCGGACGCATCTCTGGATCAACCCCAGCGGCCCAGTAGCCCGCGCTGATCTGCTTGTTAATCGCCGCAATAACCGACTCAACTAAGCCATCCTCAACCAGTTGGCGAGAGAGCAGATCCACTAGAAAACGGCTACAGCGCAGACGCTCGCTATCATCGGTAATCCACTCTTGCTCTTCCCACTTACGACGCCACAGTGGCAACATCTTTTTATAGTGTGCAGCCAGAGGCTCTCCCGCCTCACTACTCCACGCCAAGGTGTTGAGCATACGCTCCAAGGTAGCGGGGGGCAGTGGCAGATCGGCCAATGAGAGCACCTGCAGTACCTTGTACTCATCTAGGGTACAGGCTGCGGTAAAGTTGTTGTAGTACTGCTCGAAACCAGGCCAGTCAGGCTGGTTAGTAGAATTAAATGAGATCATTATCTTTTATTATCGTCTTTATCAAAAGGCTACAAAAATAGACACAAGATTACAATAACTTACAGTATTTTCAGCCATAGCTTCGTAAGACACTTTTAACCATATCCTTATAGAAAAACGGCCCCATCAAAGAGCCAACACCTCATTAAATTGCGTTTCAACACAAAAATCCATTTCTGACTTGAGATGATACAGACTTCATATCAATAACGCACAACTCATAGACAAGATTAAAAATTCATTGACCTCTCTTGACCATTGTTACATTCAGTTACAAAAAAGGGGGCTACAGACATCTGGCCGTTACATTGGAGGGGTAAGCTCTTAGCTGGATGGTTGGGTAACAAGGTTAACTCCATGATGGCATGACAGCCTAATGGAGAGTAACCTTTCTACAATGGATGGGATTGATCAGCTATTGGTCAACATCGAAGATAAAACGGTAGCATTGGAGCTGAATGAAGACGCTATGCCACAAGTTGCAGAGAGGGTAACTGAACTGACCTATTCAAGATGAAACAACTCAGGCTGTCCCATGATTGACTGGGGCAATCCATCCCCCATAAAAAACGGGACAAACCTTTTACGGTATGTCCCGCTCTAAGCTGTGAACCTTCTATAGTCTGCTGTACTACTTCAGCTCCTCAATGGCCTGCAGGATAAGGTCATCAGGCAAGTGATTAATCCCCTTGTCTGCCGCCAATCAGATGTGATCTATCAACGTTAGAGGCAACAAAACGATGGTTAAGAGTAAAAAAGTGCGATGCTTAATTTTTGGTATGATCTGTGCAAATCACATCTCTGTAGTGGTTAATTTGAAGGAACAATGTAAAAAATGAAGATATTTAGAGTGATTCTGGCTGCAACAGCTTTTTTCTTGTATCCAGCGGTACAGGCAGACGATAGACAAATGGTAAAAATGCCAGAGATGATGCAGGAGCATATGATGAACAATATGCGAGACCATGTGATGGCCGTTCATGAAATTCTGACAGCACTTTCAGAAGACCGATTAGATCAGGCTGCCTTAGTTGCAGAAGAGCGCCTTGGAATGAGTTCCCTCGATAATCATGGGGCCAGCCATATGGCTAATTTTATGCCACAACAGATGGGGGAAATTGGAACAAGCATGCATAAGGCAGCCAGCCGCTTTGCCCGTACCGCTGAAGAGGGGGATCACCTTACAGCGTATGACCAACTTAATCAAATCACTGCAGCATGCGTAGCATGTCATGCAGGATATCGGATTCGATAGAGACAGGGTAACAACCCCTCTATCCCCCCTACACCTCAGCCAAATCACCACGTTTTTCAAGCCAGCTCTTGCGATCTGAAGCTCGCTTCTTCGCCAGCAACATATCCATCATGCTGTGGCTCTCATCATCGGGGTGAATGGTCAACTGCACCAAGCGGCGGGTCTCTTGTGCCATGGTCGTCTCACGCAACTGTAGTGGATTCATCTCACCCAGCCCTTTAAAGCGCTGCACGTTGACTTTGCCTCGCTTCTTCTCTGCGGTGATACGGTCAAGGATGCCCTGCTTCTCGGCATCATCCAGCGCGTAATAGACCTCTTTACCGATATCAATACGGTAGAGTGGCGGCATCGCCACGTAGACGTGTCCCGCACTGACTAGGCTGGGGAAGTGACGTAGAAACAGTGCACAGAGCAGGGTCGCAATGTGCAACCCATCCGAGTCTGCATCGGCGAGGATACAGATTTTTCCATAACGCAGCCCTGCCAGATCACTACTGCCCGGCTCCATCCCCAATGCGATAGCGATATCATGCACCTCTTGTGAGGCGAGCACTTGGGTGGGGTCCACCTCCCAGGTATTCAGAATCTTTCCACGTAGCGGCATGATGGCCTGAAACTCACGGTCACGCGCCTGCTTGGCCGAGCCGCCCGCGGAGTCGCCCTCCACCAAAAACAGCTCGCCTTGTAAGGGGTCAGCAGTGGCACAGTCTGCCAACTTGCCCGGCAGTGCGGGGCCGCTAGTAATTTTCTTACGCACGATCTTCTTGCGCGAGCGCATACGGCTCTGTGCATTGTTGATCGCCAGCTCGGCAATCAACTCACCCAGCTCTGGATGTTCGTTAAGCCAGAGGCTGAAGGAGTCTTTAATCACCCCAGAGACAAATGCTGCCACCTCACGTGAGGAGAGACGCTCTTTGGTCTGTCCTGCAAACTGGGGGTCTTCCATCTTCACCGAGAGGATGTAACTGACTCGCTCCCAGACATCCTCTGGACTCAGTTTGACCCCACGCGGTAGCAGGTTACGGAACTCACAGAATTCGCGCACCCCTTCAGTCAGCCCCGCGCGCAGCCCATTGACGTGCGTCCCCCCTTGCGCAGTGGGCACCAAATTGACGTAGCTTTCGGTGGCTGACTCCCCCCCCTCCGGCAACCACACTACAGCCCACTCAACTCCCTCATGCTCGCTGTTGCTGGCTCCCATAAAGGGCTCCTCCTCCGGCACCGAAGGGAGGTCACCAACCTGCCCCATCAGATACTGTTTGAGACCATCTTCATAGAACCAAACATCCTCCTGACCACTTGCTTCATCTTTGAGGATAATCTTTAGCCCCGGCTGCAGTACCGCTTTCGCACGCATCACATGACGCAGTTTGGTGAGTGATATTTTAGGAGAGTCGAAAAACTGGGGGTCGGGCCAGAACTGAATGGTAGTACCGGTGTTACGCTTACCGACCGTACCGATCTCCTCCAGATCCTTATGCTTGTCTCCATTGGCAAAACTCATGCTGGTCTCGCGGCCATCACGGCGTACCCGCACCTCTAACAACGTAGAGAGCGCATTCACCACCGAAACACCCACACCATGCAACCCACCAGAGAACTGATAATTTTTACCGGAGAATTTCCCCCCCGCATGCAGTCGAGTGAGAATCACCTCCACCCCTGGAACCCCCTCTTCGGGGTGGATATCGGTTGGCATACCACGACCGTTGTCCTCTACGGTAACGGAGCCATCTTTGTGGACCATCACCTGAATACGGTCGGCATGGCCCGCCATCGCCTCATCCACACTGTTATCCAGCACCTCTTGCACCAAGTGGTTAGGGCGGGTGGTATCGGTATACATACCGGGACGTTTACGAACAGGATCGAGACCGGAAAGGACCTCAATGGCCGAGGCATCATAATTGGACATAGCGTGTTTCACAGTTCAGTGGTTAACGGTTATATTTGATTCGGTCGACAATCTCTTCAGGACGATACGGGCTGTCACTGGTTCGATTACAGACCACTCCGCGCAGAAGCGCCTTACGGAAAAAGTCCCCCCCCTTGATACGCCCCCATGCCGCACTCTTATTCTCGATAAAATTGCCACCCACACCGAAGGCGTAGTTTTTATACTCATTGGTGGTGCAGCGAATGCCGTCATAGAAGACATTAGAAGTACCACTACGCGTCTGCACCACCACCGAGTAGCGAATCACATAATCTTCTGCCAGTGAGAGCGACTGCGGATCGAGAAAGTAGTGGTGGTTACGGGTAGCCGGGTTATCAACGGAGAATTCGATCAGCTTCTGCTCTTGTGGATAGTCGGGAATAGTCACCTTGGACTCCTTCCAAGCAGGCCCCTCTTCGTACCATTCGGAGCCACTGCCACTGTCCCACCACTGCGAACTGGCATCAACTGTCGTTTGCAGGCAGAAAAATGCCAGTAGAGTCGGTATAATTGTCTGCTTCATCGGCCCATTATCCATCGAATCCCCCTCTCAACCCAACCCCCTTCTACCATTTAAATTATGCCAACTCGCAAAAAAGCCGCCACAACCAAAAGTGCCCCCCCTTTTGACTTTGAGAAAAACCTCTCAGAACTGGAACAGCTGGTCGGGATGATGGAGGATGGTGAGCTCCCTTTAGAGGAGTCCCTGAAGAAGTTTGAGCAGGGTATCCAGCTGATTCGCAGCTGCCAGACGGCACTCACCGAGGCAGAGCAGAAGGTAGAGATATTGACCAAGGAGGGGCTGAAGCCGTTCGAATCGCCATGAATCCACGCTTCCAACAGTGGCAGCTACGGGTTGAGGATGCCATTCATAACAACCTACCCAGCGCTGACACCCATCCCGCACAGCTCTATCAGGCGATCCATTATGCGCTGCTCAATGGTGGCAAACGGGTACGTCCGATGTTGGCCTATGCCAGCGGAGAGCTGTTTGGAGTAGCGCCAGAGCAGATTGACCCCGCTGCAGCAGCGATTGAGATGGTCCATGCCTACTCACTGGTCCACGACGATCTACCCGCGATGGATGATGATGAGCTACGCCGTGGTCACCCCACCTGCCACAAGGCCTTTGATGAGGCCACTGCAATTTTGGCGGGTGATGCACTACAGACGCTCGCCTTTGAGACCCTCTCCTGCGCTGATGCAACAGCCGAGGTTCGGCTACAGTGGATACAGCAACTGGCCTCCAGTAGCGGAGCCGAGGGTATGGTGGGCGGGCAGATGATCGACCTACAGGCGGAAAACGAGACACTGGATCGTGAGGCGCTACATACCATGCACCGCAAAAAGACCGGGGCACTGATCCGCGCCAGTGTACTCATGGGGGCCACCCCAGCACAACCCGATGAAACGGCACTGCAGCAGTTACACACCTTTGCAGAGAGTATCGGGCTCGCCTTTCAGGTGCAGGATGACATCCTTGATGTAGAGGGGGAGAGCAGCATCATTGGCAAGCCTCAAGGCTCGGATCAGGCACTCGGAAAGAGTACCTTTGTCACCCTGTTTGGGCTGGATGGTGCCAAACAGCAGCTGCAACAGCTACA
>Ga0233447_1002740_pt1 | contig 12134 bp, 10 predicted proteins | sample SI_124_October20_3_FD_183014 | JGI IMG/M metagenome (GOLD analysis project Ga0233447, IMG submission 183014) | Seawater microbial communities from Saanich Inlet, British Columbia, Canada - SI_124_October2016_135_MG | ecosystem: Environmental > Aquatic > Marine > Inlet | place: Canada: British...
ATTTTTTCGGAAGCAAAATCCATAATACCACAAAATACAGATGCAAACATACACGTATCATTTTCTTCCAGCAAAAAACGGTTTACTGTCACAATTATATCAATCGGCGACTTTAAACGTTTTGCCTCTACTTTTATTAGCGTTTTTGTAATCGCCATAAAAAGAGCTGCAGGAATACCTTTTCCTGAAACATCACCTACGCAAAAAAACATTCTACTTTTGTCAATAGAGCAATAATCATAAAAATCTCCACCTACGCGCCTTGCAGGTCTTGTCTCAGCAAAAATTGCTAATTGATTTTTAAAGGGGGTCAAACCGTGAGGCAAAATAGAAGACTGAATTTCTTTTGCTATTTTCAGTTCTAATTCAATACTATTTTTAAGTAATTGTAACTTTAATAATTCATCTGTTCTCTTCTTCACAATTGTCTCAAGGTTACTATTTGTTTCCTCCATTTGCCTCTGCAATAAATACAATTTTAGATGAGTTTTTACGCGTGCAAGTACCTCTTCTACCTGAAACGGTTTAGTTATATAATCGATACCGCCAGTCTCAAATGCTTTTACTTTATCAAGTGTTTCATTCATCGCACTAATAAAAATTATTGGAATTTCTTTTGTTTTTTTATTGCCCTTCAACCGAGCACATACTTCGTAACCATTAATATCGGGCATATTAATATCCAACAATATCAAATCAGGTGCGGATACTTGTATCGCAGCAAGGGCTAATTTACCATTAGGTACCGGACGCACTTTGTACTCATGCTCTTTTAATATTCTAGTTAATAATCTTAAATTATTTGGAGAATCATCAACAATCATTATTTCTGCATATTTTACTGTATTATACATGTAAAAACCTATAGGTTATAGCGCTTTGCGCATTTTTATTTCTTTAGCAATTTCAGCAAATTGTCGTATTCAAAATTTTCAGTAAGTCGATGAAGTTCTTTATAATATGTCTCGTTAATCACTTTTACGTCTTCCAGCAGTGACATAACTAAATCAAAATCTGCCTGCAAAATCGCCTGTTCCAACTTTTTAAGAAGATTTTTTGGCAATAGTTTGTGCAATGTTTCATGTGTTATTTGTGACCGTACAGATACAACATTAATGTTCTCTATGCTTGCTTCTTCTATATAGTCGTATTTGACCTTTAGATGCCGCTTGATAATGTCAAACAGCTTTTCTTCTTTAAAAGGTTTACGCAGGAAATCTTCACACCCAGCAGCAACAGCCTTTGAATAATCTTCCTCAAACACGTTGGCTGATAGTGCAATAATCGGAATCTTCTTTCCTTTTTTTGTTGCTTTTATTTTTTCTGTCGCCTGACAACCATCCATTACAGGCATTCGCAAGTCCATTATTATTAGATGAGGTCGCCAGCTTTCAAAATATTTCACTCCTTGTTCACCATCTTCAGCGACTTTAGCAAGAAAACCTGCCGATTCAAGCAATCTTACCAATAACTCACTGTTCTCTTTCTCATCTTCAACAATAAGAATACGTATTTTCCTATATTTTTCCTGTAATCCTTTTACTTTTTTAGCGGGTGCATCTTTATGAATATCACATTTTTTTGGGGATATTTTCATTGGAATGCTAAAGTAAAAACGGGTTTTTTTGTTCACCTCACTGGAAACAGCAATGTCACCACCCATAAGTTTTACAAATTCCTGACTTATGGCCAACCCTAAACCAGTACCACCACCCGATTTTTTCCCAGAAATCGTCTGTCCAAATGGAGAAAAAAGAACCGTTAATTCGTCTTTATCAATACCTAACCCGGAGTCTTCAACTTCAAAGTATAACTGTTGTGCACCACCATACTCTCGCTGTTTTCTGACCTTACTTTTACGCATTAAACCTATTTTTTTAGATATCCTTGAAAACAAGCCTATTTCTTTAAGTATTTTTACTTGCTCTCTAGAAATCTTCTTAGCTCTTAAAATAACACTTCCTTTTTGTGTAAATTTTATCGAATTTCCTAGAAGATTTACAAGAACCTGCCTTAATTTTCCATCATCTCCAAATAAAAATCTTGGTACATCTGCATCGCGAAAAACTGAAAACGAAAGTTTTTTTGCATCAGCACGAAGCTTAAACATGAACTCCAAATCATCTAACAAGCAATATAAATCAAAGGTTTTCTCATTCAGAGTAATGCTGCCTGCTTCAATTTTAGACATCTCAAGTATTTGATCTATCAGCCCAAGAAGATGTTCTCCACTTCTATTAATAATTTCCAAATTTTGTTTTTGTTGTTCGCTCAATTCAGGATTCCTAAACATCAACTGTGTAAATCCCAAAATGGCATTCATCGGAGTTCTGATTTCATGAGACATATTCGCAAGAAATGCGCCCTTTGCCCTACTTGCGTTTTCTGCTATTTCTTTAGCTTTATTTAGTTCATCATGTGCTTTTTTCTGTACTGTAATATCATTGATAATAGTTTGGAGCACATATTCGTCTCCAAGCTTTACTCTGTTTAAACTGATCAATGCATCGAAAACAGTACCGTCTAAACGTTTAAGACTCCATTCAAAAACAAGAGGTTTCCCATTTTTGAGTACAAGATCAACTTTTTTTACAATTAATTTATTTGATTCATCATCAAGTTTTACCTCATGCGAAAAAGAGCTCACAGGTTTACCTATAATATCTTTTCTTTTACAGCCAAACATCTTTAGCGCAATGGCATTACAATCAATAAAATGTACTCCATCCATAATCAAAATGGCTGCATATGCAGATTCAAAGAGAGATTTATATTTCATTTCATTCTCTCGCAAAGCAATTTCTATCTTCTCACGTATTGCTATTTCCTCTGTAAGACGTTTATTTGCCTGTTGAAGATTTGTAGTACGAATTTTGACCTTCTCTTCAAGCTGATCTCTATATTTTCTTAAGGTTTCCTCTGCTTTTTGCCTTTCGTTAAGTTCAACCATTAACTCTTTAGTCCTACGAATAACCTGCCGTTTCAGGGCTCTATTCCAAATAATGATCAGTATAAAAATCAACAGGATTATTCCAAAAATAAAAGAAATAACAATCAAGAACTCCCGGTCTAATACCTTGCTCCCTCCAAAAGATGTCCATTTCTCAGAAATTTTGCTTCTTTCCGCACTTGTTATTCCGGTAATTCCTTTATTCAAAATTGAAACAAATATTGACCAGTCTTTTCGAACACCAAAGGTTATTCTGTTTACATAATCAGTTTTACCGGCCACCCGTAAATTAGTTATTCCCTCAGATTCAATACAATAGGACGCTTCGGCCATATCAATAACCATAGCATCAACGCCACCAGTAGAAAGCATAGTTAATCCTACATATGAATCTGGCACATATTGCAACTTAATATTGGGATAATTGTCTTTAATAAAACCACCAACAGCATAGTTGCTGACAACGGCAACTTTTAAGCCGTTCAACTGCTCAAGTGTTACATAACCTTTAAATTCTTTCCTAACAAGAATAACAGGGGTAAGTTCAAGATAGGGGGTAGAGAAACCCAATAATTTAAAAACAAAAGGAGTTGGAGTTATTCCGGTAATCATATCTATTTTTTTATTTCTAATCTGTTCGATTGCTTTTGAATAACTACCGCAGTTGATAAACACAAATTTTATATTCAATTCTTCTTCAATTAGGTTCAAAAAATCAGCAGAAACACCCAAGAACTTACCATCTTCAAAAAAGTTAATTGGAGGAGCACTGGGCGCAGAAGAAACATTGATTTTTGGATGGTTTTTCAGCCATTGTTTTTCTTTGGTGGTCAATGTTGGATTTTTTTCAGAACCAGCAAAATCACTATCATTTTCACCTGCACTGTAAAATCCGAAACTATCAGACTTTTCGGTTATTCCCTCAGATTTTTTCCCTAAGGTTTTTTCATTTTCTTGTGAAACACAAAAGGCAGAGATTCCTGCAATAAATACTATAAATAAAATAAACAATACAGATGTTCTTCTTAGGTTCATAAAATAATCATAGCTCAAATTAATATAATTCGTCGATAAAACACAAGCGTTACTTATGAATAATAGTAGATTTTAACACAAAAAACAATATATTGTATAATATAAAAGAGTAGAAAGATAAAACAGCCTTAGATATTTAGCGACTTTTCCAATACCAATCAAATATTTATCCTATGGAATTTTAATATGTTATATAACTTAATAAAAAAAAACAGAAGCTATAGAAGATTTAATCAAAAAATAATAATTCCTACTGATACACTTAAAAAACTGGTTAATTATGCAAGACTTTCACCATCGAGCGTAAATATCCAACCCCTGAAATATATTCTTTCAAGCTCAACAGCAAAAAATGACCTTATATTCCCTACTCTTTCTTGGGCCGGCTATTTAAAGGACTGGAAAGAACCAATTCAAGGAGAAAGACCATCTGCATATATTATTATACTAGGTGACACCACAATTAAAAAAAACTTCAGCATCGATCCAGGAATATGTGCTCAGAGCATAATGCTGGGAGCTACAGAGGAAGGACTAGGTGGATGTATGATAGGCAACTTCAGAAAAAACTTATTGAGAAATAACTTGTCAGTACCAACACGATATGAGATAATACTGGTTCTAGCACTTGGAGAACCCATAGAAAATATAGTTCTTGATGAAATAGAAGAAAATGAAAGCATCAAGTATTGGCGAGAAAATAATGGTACCCACCATGTCCCAAAACGCAAGCTAAACGATATTATAGTATAGGAAAAATTATGACACCAAGAGATAACCTGCATATTTCAAAATTTGAGCCTTTAGCTTCACCTAAAGAATTAAAAACACTGCTGCCTATGTCTGAAAACGGTAGTAACCGCGTTATTGAATCAAGAAACAAAATCAAGAAAATTTTAGAACATAAATCTGATAGTTTTTTAGTTATAGTTGGGCCATGCTCCATCCATAACCCTGCAGAAGCTATTGAATATGCAAAACGCCTGAAAAGACTAAGCCTTGAAGTTAGCAGCAAATTAATGCTTGTAATGCGCGTTTATTTCGAGAAACCCAGAACAACAATTGGTTGGAAAGGCCTTATATACGATCCAGATCTAAACGGTTCATACTACGTAAGCAAAGGATTAAAAATAGCTAGAAAACTGTTATTGGATATTGATGAACTAGGATTACCTACTGCTACTGAAATACTAGGACCTGTTACTGCACAATATATAGCAGACCTTGTTTCTTGGGCTGCCATTGGCGCAAGAACAACTGAATCCCAGACGCATAGACAACTTGCAAGTGGCTTATCTATGCCTGTTGGATTTAAAAATTCTACAAACGGCAATATTAACACAGCAGTGGAAGCAATTAAAGCGGCAATGCATAAACATGTTTTTCTGGGAGTGCTTGAAGATGGTCGAAGCGGAATATTTCATACAACGGGAAACAAATATTCCCATATTATCCTAAGAGGAGGCACTAATGAACCTAATTACGGTTCTGAGTATGTTGCTTATACTAGAAATCTTATGAAAAAAAACAGAATAATTCCTAGCATTATTGTAGACTGCAGCCACGCAAATTCGAAAAAAGACGCCTCAAAACAATCCACTGTTATTAAAGATGTAATCAAGCAGAAAAAAAGCAATGAAAAAACCATAGTCGGCGTTATGATCGAAAGCAACATTGAACATGGCAAACAACAAATGAATGACTTAACTTCTTTAAAACATGGTATTTCAATTACAGATGAATGTATCGGATGGCAAGAAACAGAAGATATGATAAGAAAATTGTATAATTCAATTTAGAATAAAGAGATAATCAATTCCTTTTTTCCTAATTATTTTTGTTTTCTACTTTGAAAGAATAAGTTGCAAGGATATTTTATTAGTCCTTAAACCAATGTGATCTTATGGCGGTTGTAGCTCAGCTGGTTAGAGCGTCTGGTTGTGGTCCAGAAAGTCGCGGGTTCGAGTCCCGTCTACCGCCCCATTCTTTTACCTCATAAAAGCGTTAATGAAGCTTTTTAAACAGTTTTAATGCCTTCAAATATTAGACAAAACTTGCTTTACTAGCGAATCATCGAATCAACAATTTCACTAAAAGACAGTAGTTTGCATTCAAAGATTGACAAGTAAAAGCTAACCCCTAAGATTTGTCCTCTGCTCCTCACTTAAGTCCGCTTCCCTTATCGGTAGTAAAATAGACTGTTTCTTAATAAAGCCTTGTCCAGTTTTGGCTTTTTTGTGTTCCTTACCTCGAATAGGAAGGGAGGAAGCAGAGTTTGTTAGTGTGCCCTTTGGTGTACGAGCTATGCTTCCATTGCTCTTTTCGCTCTGCACAATAGGACTAGAAAGATAGTAAGGCCATATTTCTACGCCTCCTGCTGTCCCGATACTAATAAGTTTATTTTGCAAAGTTTGTAATTCTAAGAATTGATCACCTACTGCATCATGGTCTATTTTAACTCCTAGTGTAAAGGTATTCTGTCTATCTAAACCTTCCCGCACTTCAACAATCACTATTTTTCCAGAGGGAATAGCCGTCATCAATGTTGTGCAATTCACTATTCCTCGGTAGCCAAGATGCTCCACCACTGATGGTGAAAACTTATCTTGTGATATATCTATATCCGTACCCGTTTTCTCATTCATTAATGCAGGAAATCTTTCTGCAAATGTATTTTTAGTCGTTTTTTCGTGAGCCACAGCAGCGGTTATTGGTGTATCTGCTGGAAGGTCACTTGGTAACCAAACGGTAGTTTGTATCCCCTTTTTATCGTTGCTTATTGTTATGCTAAATGCCACAGTTTTTGGTACTTCTGAAAGTTTCGCAGTTAAGTCGGTTGAATCTGCTATCAAGCAGGAGCACATAAGGCTTGCCACTGCCATTACAATAAAGTTTAACTTGATTCGATGTTTCACTTTTTGTCTCTCCTCTTCTTTTTGCATTTTTTGCAGCTTCTGTTATGCTATTAAAGCTTTACATATTTCTGCTGAATTCTATTATATTGTTTGTATACAATCAATTGTAAGTGCGATTGATCAATTTGTCAATAGCGATATATTGTTTCTATCAAATCGCTACTGTTTTGTAGTCCTGAAAATTATATATTGATTATCTAAATTAGTGCTAATCTCTGAAAGATATTCGAAGTTTTACCTAAAAGAAACTGAAAATATCATGATCGTAATCTACAATGACTACGATAATGATCACGAAAAAGTTAAAAAATTGTTTCATGGGAGAAGTTCCACTAAAAATAGTATTAAAGTGTAATATGATTAAAAGCTGCACAAAAAGCTATTTACAAAGAAATGGCCTGGTTATGCGATTCAAAAAAAAACCGTCTTTAATTTTTTTTGTTGTTTTTTGTATTTTAATTACATCATGTTCAAAAGAAACAGAAAGTAAAAATCGCATAATAATATTTCATGCGGGCAGTTTGAGCGTACCCTTAAGCGAAATAAAAAGATCTTTTCAAGAGAAAAATTCCAAGTTAGACATTGTCCTGGAAGCTGCTGGAAGTAGGACTTGTGCTCGCAAAATTAGTGATTTAAAACGTGATTGCGACATAATGTTATCAGCCGACTATTCTGTAATCAACCAACTCCTTATCCCTAAATATGCGTCATGGTGCATTAAGTTTGTAAGCAACCAAATGGCTATTGTTTATACAAATAAATCTAAATACGCAAAAGAGATTAACTCTGAGAACTGGTATAAAATCCTAATGAGAAAAGATGTAATCTGTGGAATTTCAAATCCAAATGATGATCCCTGTGGCTACCGTTCCGTTCTGACAATGAAACTAGCACAAATCTATTATAAATGTTCTGACTTGGAAGGAAAAATCCGTGACAAGAAACATGGGCTTATAATGAGGCCAAAAGAAACAGACTTGTTATCATTATTAGAATCAAACGTTATAGATTATATCTTTTTATATCGTTCTGTAGCCAAACAACATCACTTAAAATATATAAACCTACCGGCACAAATAAACCTGAGTAACCCAAAGTATAGTGATTTTTATAAAAAAGCAAACATGAAAATTACTGGAGACAAACCAGGTTCTTTTATCATTAAAAGAGGCGCTCCTATGTTATACGGTGTAAGTATTCCTAAAAATGCACCCAATCCAGTTCTTGCAGTGAAATTTGTAGAATTTTTGCTAAATAAAAATGAAGGCCTAAAAATTATGCAGGGAAATGGACAAAAATCAGTTGTTCCATCGTTTTCTAAAACATATATCGAAATCCCAACAATATTGAAACAATACGCTTTGGAACGAAAATGAGTAAAAATAAAGAATTAAAAGCAGAAGAGTTTTTTTTAGAAGGTTACGCATGTTCACAAGCAGTACTTATGGCTTTCGCTGATGAAATTGGACTTGATATGGATACTGCAAAAATCATCTACAGTAAACTCGTAAAAGATGCCACGAATATGCTTATAGAAACACTTGATGAAAAACAATAGTTCAAATTTCCAAATTATAGGATCACATAAATCGTCGATCTGATAAAGTTTTTGTATGATCTATGCCTTTTTCATACCACTCATTTTTTTCTGATGCTATTTCATCAAACGAAGTAATGTACGGTTTAATGTCAAGGACTGGTGTGCCATCCAAGATATCAATCTCATATAAGGCAGTAACCATATTTGCTAAAAATATCATTTTGTTTATAAACGAAATTGACAAAATTATTTGTTTCTTTAAAATTTTTAGCATTTTTTAACAAAACCATATGTGCCTCTGATGAAACATTAAACTTTTTTGGTATCTCGATATGCGGAATTTTACTTACTTTTGCAACCGTGTCAAAAATAAAACCAGCATCCACAGTGTCGGATAAAATATAATTTGCGATCTGATTGGCATTTACTCCTTCAACAACGTTGTTTTTTTCTAGACGTTTAAGCGATTTTTCATCCATTTTGCCTTTCATTTCCAGAAACACTTTTCCTAGAGCTGTTAGTTTTGGATTTCCAAACGCAATTTTAACTCCCGGTTTTATTAAGTCATTAAAGCTATGTATTTTTTTTACACCGCTAGCAGATAACCCTACCACCATTTTTTGTAACAATAACAGTCTACTGCTTTTTACAATTTTATTTTTTTTTGCTTTTTTTAAAAAAAACGCAGAGCCTGGGGTATATAAATCTCCGTTCTTTGAAACAATTATTCTGCTTAATAGTCCTCCCGATCCGCCTAAGATAAGATAGACTTTGCTGATTTCACTTTGTTTATTAAACTTTTCTACAATTTCTTTTCCTGGCTTAGACATAGAAGCAGCAAGATACCAGTATATTTCGGATGCAAAACAGGTTTGATAAATACTCATTAATACAATTATTAACAATCCCTTTTTCATTAGCTAATTCTCTATTCCTTTTCGAGCACTGACTCCTGTATCATAGTAATGTTTAATGCATTTCATCTCACTTACCAAGTCAGCTTTGTCAATCAATGTCTGAGAAGCATATCGTCCGGTTAAAACCAGTTCAAGGTTTTCCGGTTTATTATCAATGATTTCCAAAACATCCTTTTCAGTAACAAGCCCAAACCAAATAGCAACAATTATTTCGTCAAGTATCACAATATCATAATTGCCATTTATTATTTTTCCTTTACATTGTTCTAGTGCTTTTTTCGTCTTTTCAATATACTCAGAAGTTACTTCTTCCTTTCTAATACATTTTGCAATACCAAATTGTTCTACATCAATATATGGATTATTTTTCAGTGCAAAGAGCTCTCCATATTTCTGTCCTTTCATAAATTGCCCAATGTACGTGCGTTGTTTACTTCCAGATGCACGAATAGCCAATCCTATGGATGCAGTAGTTTTTCCCTTACCGCAACCAGTATATATTTGCACATAACCTTTCATGACATATTTTCCCCTTCAATTTTCAACGCAACTCATTTGTAAAATTTAAACATACAATATGAGCTAAATCATATTGCATAAAAGCAAGTTATTGGATATAATTAGAAAAACAAGTTGTATCAAAAGTTTCACAATATATTTATGAATAAAGAAGAGGAATATTTTATGGTAAAGCCTACCAAACCAAAATCTTTAGGACATGAGTTAGTAACGTTTATTCAGAAAAAAATGAAGAAACCTGGCAGTAATTGCAAAACAATAGCAAATCTCCTGACCGCTAAAAAAGGACTGACAAAAAACACCTCACAAAATCTGGTCAAAATAATAAATGACAAAATGAACAAAAAAAAGTATCCTCCTGTCACACGACTTGAATTAATGCTAACAGAAAACTGCAACCTTAATTGCGAATATTGTTTTATAAGTTTTAAAAACAAGTTTAACAGGATGACAGAACTTATCTCGAAAAAGTCAATAGATTTTCTGTTGAGCAATTCGAAAAAGAAAAAAAAGTTGGGCGTTTTTTTCATGGGAGGAGAACCGTTATTAGAATTTGACTTGATCAAAGCAACGGTTGACTATGCAAAAGAAAAATTGAAAAATTCTGATAAAAAAATTGCATTCAGCATGACGACAAACGGAACTCTCTTCAATGACAAAATATTGTCATATATGAAAAAGAACAAAATAACTTTCATGTTAAGCTTAGATGGCACGAAAAAAACACAAGACATGTTTAGGAAACTTCCGTCAGGCGCGGGTTCCTATGATAAAACAGTCTCGTTAATACCATTGATGAAGAAATTTTTTCCTTCTTTTCCAGTACGCGTTACCCCTATGCCAGAGTCGATTTCAGAACTATTTGAGAACATAAAACATCTTAGCCTTGATCTCGGTCTGAGCTCATTTATAGTAGGCCCAGCAACAAATACTGTCTGGAATAAGAAATCCTTGAAGTTATATGAAGAACAAATGCTCAAAGTAATACACTGGATTAAAAAACAGAAGTCGGATAAGAACAGAATAAGTATTTTAAACCTGAAATCAGATTCTCCCTCTGAAAAAAATGCTGCTGTGCGAGGGTGCATGGCAGGAAGAACTTCCTTTACCGTAACGACTGACGGCAATTTTTATCCATGCAGCAAAATGCTTGGCCTCAACAAAAAACAGGGAATATTTCGGTTAGGTAGCCTTAGTGATGGAATTACAGAATTCTACAATCGCATGACATTGTCTGGAATGATAAAAGTAAACAACTCGCAATGCAAAAAATGCTTGATTAAAAAACGCTGTACCGGCGGATGTTACGCAAGCAACTTTCAAGCTACAGGTGATATTTTTTCTCAGGGCACACAAGATTGTAAAATATCTACTCTTTTTATGTCTCTATCAGATAAAGCTGAAACTGTTTTAGGAAAAAAGTATTTCAAAAAAATCAAAGATTAAAAATGATTTATGTTAAGCTCGACGTTATTATAATAGACATCAAGTATGCGTTTTAAACTTAAAGTGCGGTAGAGTGACTGTGTTTAGGCCATAGCATATAAAACGTAACCTAAAACGATTTCTTTATTACCTCCTGAGGTATAAGTAACGAGATGGTGACAGAGGACTCAACTTGAATTAAAAGAGAATGGACAATGTTTATCAAACGTTTTAAAACAAGAAGTTGTTATTATGTGTATGATGTAAATATCAATCAGATTCTTAAGATTCCAGTCTTGGTTTATAAAATACTTGGAGATTGGGATAAATACCAAAAGTCTGAAATATTAAAAAAGTATTTCAGCAGTTATAGTCTTAAAGAAATAAAAAATGCAATAGAATTAATTTGTGATATTCAAGAGAAAGAAAACTTTTTCAACCCTAAAACAGTAGAAAGTATCGGGCACGATATCACAAGGGATTCTTTTGAAAATATGCTATTAAATAAGCTTAGTGATATGGTTCTAAAGTTAACAGATAACTGCAACCTCAACTGCAATTATTGCATAAGAAGCAGCAGTTTACAGCCTCCCTCCAGTAATATGTCTTTAGAAACTGCGCTTGAAGCCATAAATTACTTATACGAACACAGCAGAAAAAATGAAGATCCCATAAGAATCTACTTTTATGGAGGAGAAGCACTACTAAATTTTGAGGTTTTAAAAAAAACAGTAGAATATGCAAAATCAAAATTTGATAAAGATAATATAAATTTTCTGCTTACTTCAAATGGGATAATATTAGATCAGAAAAAAATTGATTATCTAATATTA
>Ga0233447_1002743_pt1 | contig 12098 bp, 9 predicted proteins | sample SI_124_October20_3_FD_183014 | JGI IMG/M metagenome (GOLD analysis project Ga0233447, IMG submission 183014) | Seawater microbial communities from Saanich Inlet, British Columbia, Canada - SI_124_October2016_135_MG | ecosystem: Environmental > Aquatic > Marine > Inlet | place: Canada: British...
TTTCCACGAAACTTTGTTTTTTAGGCAACATCTTATTGATTTATTAGGGCTTCGCCCCGATAAAGTCCCAGAATCTAACGATTTTTTGCAGCTTTCTTTATGCTGATTTTTTACCGGACAGTAGTGTAACTAGTTATATCTAGTTTTTTTTGGTGTATACCCAAACCAAAATAGAAACTAGAACACAAATTTCAAAACTTATGTATATATACACACGACGCTTTAAAATTTGAATCCTATTTTCATTTTGGTATGGGTATATTTTTTTATAAAAACCTATTTATTTAGTGTTTCGCAAGATTTTTTGTAAAAGATCTGGAATTTCTTTATCTATTTTACGATAAAGTATTATAGTAAATTATTGTTTTGGTTAGAAGGTGATTAATTTGTATTTTAAAATAACGGCTTTAAGAGATCATGAATTTGTGCTTGGCGAGAAAAACTGGCTAAATGGAAAAGGGTTTCGTTATGGAGAGTTTTATGGGGAAGCAAATAAAATGATGGTCTCTGGTGTGTTGAGAAATGAGTATGGAGAAAGAAATGTATTTATTTATAGGTCGTTTCATGATGGTGATATGGATTATGATAAAAACTTGGTTAAGTTTTGTAAACAGGCAGAATTAAGTGCAACCTTTTCAGTGTTTACTGATGGTGTTTGTGTTAAGTTTCATAATATTGGAGAAAGAGATGGTTCTGGTTATGCATACTCAGAGTTAATCGAAGCGCCTATACTCAGAGTTTTTTTAGAAGAAAAGCATGGTATTCCAATCTTTGAAGAAAGAAAAAATCTGGTTGAAGCTATGGCAAAATGTTTAGCAGATTTGCACGTACATTATTGTATTCATGGCGACTTTAGTGAGAATAACTTGCTTTGGAATGGAGGTTTGTTTGTGATTGACTTTGACTTTAGTTCTGATGAAGCCATGTCTTGTTATGTTGATGAAGACGGTGATAGAACTATTGCTGGTGAAAATGTTGTTGCTTTGAAAGAAGGGCTTAGGAGGGTTATTTCGAGAATTGAAGATGGTTTCGCTGGAAGAAGAGTAGTGGGATTATTTAGTGAGGAGTTTAGTAATAGTTTTGGTTCGGCTTTTGGGGATATTGGCTATTTTGCAAAGCATGCAAAAGATACTCTTTTAAATGACGATCCTGATTGCTTGGATTTATTGGATTATGTGGGGGAAGATATGAAATTGTTTATGGTCTCTGTTTTAAATCTTTTAAACAAAGATAGATTTGACGCGGCCGTAGATTTAATAAAGTTCTTTATGTGGGGTTTGTATCAAGGGGTTGTTATTAAAAGAAACCTTTTAGAGCTTAGTGCTACCTTACCTACTGGGCGACCAGAGCCAGTTAGACATGGTTTCGATGGAGCAAGGTTTAATCCTATGGGTTAATAAGTAGGTGCTGTTTAATTAATGCCAGTAATACAAAGATCTAGATCTCTTAAGATCCCGTCTTTGATACTGTAGATCCAGCCGTGAATTGCTAGTTTTTGGCCTTTTTTCCAGGCGTTTTGGACTATGGTGGTGTTACATATGTTTTTTACTTGTTCTGCTATGTTTAGTTCGCAAAGTAGGTTTATCTTCTCTTCTTCGTTTTTGATTTTGTCTAGTTCTTTTTGGTGAAATCGATATACGTCTTTAATGTTTTGTAGCCAGTTATCAATTAGGCCATGATCTTTATCTTCTAAAGCTGCTTTGATGCCGCCGCAGCCGTAATGACCACAAACTATTATGTGTTTTACTTCTAAAACTTCTACTGCGTATTGGATTACAGATAAACAATTAAGATCGGTATGAACAATTACATTTGCTATGTTTCTGTGTACAAAAAACTCACCTGGTTTTAGATCTACAATTTCAGAGGCTGGTACGCGACTGTCAGAGCAACCTATCCATAAATATTCAGGGGTTTGTTGTTTAGATAGATTTGTAAAAAAATCCGGGTCAGTTTTCTTGATTTTTTCTGCCCAGTTTTTGTTTTTTATAAAAAGTTCTTTTAGTTCTTTCATGATTTTCTTTTTTTAATATACCAGCTTAGAAGGTTGCTGTTAATGATTGTTGATTGGGTTTTGAGTGTGCTGGTTTTTTTTATGAATATACAAATTTTATAAAATTTAATGTATTTATTTACGATAGACCCTCTGTTAACTAAGAGAGCAAGTGCTCAGAGGTCTGAGCCTACGTTGTTGCAGAGCAACTGAGGCTAGAACATCTCAGAGCAGTGTGCGTACGTTATTGCAGAGCAGCACGAAAAATGACGGTTTTTTTAATAGGGTTGTTGATAATAGTTAATGATTTGTAAATATGATGATGGTTGCCGGATATTTAGTATTAGAACAAAGCAGTATATACTGCCTATTATGACAGAAAATAAAATTACGCTTATAGCAACATCAGTATTTGGTTTAGAGGCTGTGGTAAAGCGCGAAGTAGAAAGTTTGGGTTTTCAAAATATACAAGTAGCAGATGGCAGAATAGAATTTGATGCTTGTATTGCTGATATCCCTAAGGCTAATTTGTGGCTGAGGTGTGCTGATAGGGTTCTTTTAAAGGTTGGAGAGTTTGAGGCAAAAACTTTTGATGAGCTTTTTGATGGGACAAAATCTTTGCCTTGGGCTGAATGGATTACAAAGGATGGGGTTTTTGTGGTTGATGGCAAGGCAGTGCGATCTACTTTGGGTAGTGTGCGTGCGTGTCAGGCTATTGTTAAAAAAGCAGTTGCTGAGAACCTGAAAGAAAATTATAAGGTTGAGTGGCTGGTAGAGACTGGCGCTGAATTTAATATCCAAATTTCGATGTTGAAAGATGTGGCATTACTTACAATTGATACCTCTGGGGTTGGTTTACATAAAAGAGGCTATAGAGAAGATGCTGGTGTAGCACCGTTAAAAGAAACTTTAGCAGCTGGGTTGGTGTTTTTGAGTAGATGGAATGGTGAGCAGTTGTTAATAGATCCAATGTGTGGGTCTGGCACTATCTTGATAGAGGCTGTGATGATTGCCAGAAATATTGCGCCAGGTTTGAGGCGGAACTTTGTTTCTGAGGATTGGCCTAATATCGAAAAACGAGCTTGGAACAAAGCTAGACGAGAAGCAAAAGAGGCTATTAATAAAGATTTGGAACTTACACTTTGGGGCTATGATATCGATAACAAGAACATAAAAATATGTAGAAAGAATGCTTCAAATGCTGGGATTTATGATGATATAAAGTTTGAACAAAAAGATATTAAAGACCTGTGGATTGATAGGCAGTATGGAACAGTGATTTTTAATCCACCGTATGGGGTGAGGTTGTCAGAATTCAAAGAGCTAAATGAAATATATATTTCTATCCATAAAACATTCAAAAAAAAGCTTGGGTGGTCGCTTTTTGTATTAACTTCTGATGAGATATTCCCTAACTACTTTAAGCGCTCAAGACCGGATAAAATTAGGAAGCTTTATAATGGGCGGATTAAGGTTAATTACTATCAATATAGAGGGGTTAGGGAGTTAAGACACCAAGCTTGAGATTTGTGCTGCTCTGCAATAACACACGCACGCTGCTCTGAGATGTTCTAGGCACAATTGCTCTGCAACAATGTGGCGATTTAGGTTCGGACTTAGGTAATAAGTTTTTCTATGTACTTTTCAAGTAATGCATCTGGTGAAAGTATTAGGGTATTTCCATAATAGAAGGTCATGTATTGTCTTTCAGAGATTCTGTAGAGTTGGGCTAGAAAGTGGAATTTAAGAGGTTTTTTGTTGTCGAAATAGTGGATGGTTTGTGTTTTTAGGCTTTACTAATGGGGAGCATTACAAATTGTATGGGTATTTTTTATTAGGTGGATAGTGATTTTTTTGTGGTAATGTTTGGGTATAGTTAATTTTAAATTAAACGCTAGTTTATGTTTTTGGGATTTTATTTTATTTTATTCGATAAATAATAAATTCTATTTTTAAATACGAGGATATTTATTTTCATGGATATGTATAAAATTTTATCTTTTGAATCTGTTGACGGTTCGAATGATGTGGCTTGTAGTAGTCTTGTGAATCTTCAGCTTGAAGAGCTATTAGAAAGTAGGGGGTATTTTGTTGATTTAGCTGCTTCCCGTGCATGTTTAGAGGCTACTTTTGTTTTAACCAGAGATCATTTTGTTAAAAAGGTTGATGATGAGCTTTTGTTGAGTTTGGTCTGTTTAATTAATAGCAGAGAGGCTTATGATTACTATGAATTGCCGGATGAAAAATATCGAGACTGTGCTTGTTTTAGGTTAAATGATAAGGATAGACGTCTTTTCTTTTTAGTGCATAAAAATCCAGCGACAAAAGAAGAGACAGTGGTTTTTTTGTCTTATCATATATCATCACATAAAACCGAAGGGCGTAAGGGGCATGACAGCTTTTTAAGAAAAGCAGTAGCTGCATTAAAAGTAGATGAAGGGATAGTTGTTGTTAATCCCAAAAGAGTTGCTTTAGGGGTTTGTTTGTCAGATGAAGAGGTTGGTGGCGAGACGAAAGCTGTTGCTGTTGAAAGAGCAAAAATGGCTTTTTCAGGAGCTTTTGAAGCTGTGGCTGATGATATGAGTGTATTGCAGTGTGTGGTGGCTCAGTATGAAATCCTTAGAAAACTTGTTGGTGTAGAAGTTATTCAAACAGAAACTAGGCAATTGATAGAGGCTTTTAGCCGTTTTGGTCGTGGCTTTTTTGTGGGTGAAGATCGACATGTTATGTTTGATTTTTATGGTACAGGAGTAACAAAAAAAGGGCCTAAAATAAATAATCAGATATTAGTTGGTGTTATCTCATTGATTAAAGAGAATCCAGAAATTGATTACCCAGTTTTTGCATTAAAAAGTTTTGATGCAAACCCAGGGTTATTTGTGAGTGAGCTATTGGCTTTGGATGGTGCTGCTTTTGTAGAAAAGGTTTTTCCACGAATTTTCGAGGTTAGTGGAGGCTTAATATTTGGCAAAGATATGCTGATTTCTTGTGTTTGTAACAGACCGGATATTGAAAGTGTTGATCCTAGCGGGTTGGGCTCTGTTTTGGTTGAGCCTGGTTTTATGAAAGATAAGGTTTATTTAGGACTGGATTTATTTAGAAAGACAGGCCGATTTGAATATTTAGGTTTTGTGAAAACTATTGTTGATAATAATAAGGATTTATTGAGCTTAGAAGATATAGAAGCTATTAAACAATCTTTAATAGAAGTTTTTGAGGGTAGGGGTCTAGATATAAGTGGCGAGTTATATATTCTGCTTGATATTTTGATTGAATCTAAGGCTGATATTGATGTGGCTGAAGCTCCTGTTGTATCAGAACGTTTACGAAAGAAAAGAAGGCGAAAAAGGGTTGGTAGGGTGACGGGCTCAGCAGTAACTATTGTAAGTAAGGAAGATCAAAAACGGAAAGATAGGGTTTGGTTAAAGCAAGAAATAATGCAGGTAAAAGACCTCATTATGAAAGCTGATGATAGACGAGCTTATTGCTCAAAATTGAATAGTTTGTTGAGGGATTATGAGGCTTTATTTGATTCTTTGGATGAGTGTTATGAAAGTATTCAGGAATTACCAATGAGTAGGAGCTCTTTTTGTTTGAAGGATGGTTCTGCTCTAATAGGGGGGTACCCACTTGTTCATTTTGTGGCTGGTACCAACCCACGTTTTTTAGATAGGTTGGTTAAAATCAATTCGGACTGTGTAGGTATTATGCTTGAAAGACGTACAACTTTAATGACAGCTGCATCAGAATGGAATTTGGGGTGTATGAAGGTGTTGTTAGATGCTGGGGTAGATGTGAATCATGTTGCTGAACATCGTAATACAGTTCTTTCGTCTTTTTTGACTTCAGCTGTAAAACATCCGAGTAACAATGCATTAAGGGCGGCAGCAGTTCATATGTTGCTAGATTATTCTAAAAACCCAAGAGAGCTTTTATCTTTATATAGCCCAAGAGATTATGTCCTGCCATTATCAGCATTGATAAGATACGGTTTTCCATATGATCTTATAAAGAGAGCAGCAGAGATAGGGCCTGTTTTTATATCTGAAAGTGATTATAAGGGGCGTAATCCAATAGATTATACAAGAAGAGATCAAAAGGAAAGGGCTTTGCTTTTAGGGCTGGGGTCTCCACATCCAGTGCCAGGAGCTCCGTTAGATATGGAGATAATAGATGTTCCTGTTGGTCTTGAAGGTCGACAGTTATTTGATGTGTTTTGGTTAGATATGGGTATAGTTGCGGGGCAGATGAGTATAGGTAAAGTAGCAGAGTACTCTGCTGAAGTGAAAAAAATTAAGAGAGCGATGTGTGCTTTGGGTGTGCCTGACGGAGATAAAGTAGGCCAGTATGAATTGCTGGCTAGTTTAGCAGAAAAAAAATACGTTTTTATTTTAAGGGATGTTCTTAATTACTTTAAAGAAAATTCTGTAGATTTTGAAAGTATTTTGTATAGGTCTTTTGAGGTAGATGGTTTTAGGCATTCATCGATAGTTTATAAGATTATAGCTTCAGATTGTGTTGAGTTACTTTCTCTTTTTATTGATGTTACTGGCTTGGATGTTAATAGGATGGTTGGTGCTCCAGAAGATGCTCCAGCTGTGGCGCCGCTTCGTTTAGCTGTGTCTATGGGACACCCTGGTTTAGTGGCTTCTTTGTTTAGAATGGGCGCGATTTATATAGATGGGTTTGAGGATAGGATTTCTATGCTTAAAAACTTGATGATGTTTGATATTACAAAGCTTAAGCGTAAAGAGGTTTTTAAACAGATGCTGAAGGCTGGTTTTTTTAGTGGGTATCCTTGGGTAACGGCTGGATATAGAGGGCCAGGTGGTGAGCCAACTGCAGAGCATGATAAAAGAAAATTTCTAAATAATTGTGTAGAAATTGCACGTGAAGATGAAAGGTTTGCTATATATCCAGACCTAAGAATTGCTACACATCTAGAGAACCCTAGTGGCCTTTCAAAAGAAACAGCTTTGTCAGCAGCAGCTTATTTGGATGATAGAGTAGCTTTGCGTTATTTTGTTACTCAACATATGACGAGCTTAACACCAGATGAAGTATTAAAAGCAATGGTTGCTTTTAATAGGTCTGATAAATGTAAAGCTGATGAAAGGTCTGGGGAGTATCTCAACCATAGAACTTATTTTGATCTTAAGCAATTAATGCTTTTATTGTATGCGCCAACAAGGCGAGTTTTGTGTGGGATAGATGCTGATTTATCTAGAGATGGCCGAGCCTTTTGTGGAAAATGGAGTAGAGTGTTAGGTAGTAGTGTGATGCCTACAAAAGAAGAAATGCTAGTTGGTTTTGTTGCAGATACTCTTTTTACTGATATTGATGGCAAAAATGGTGTCTCGGATTTGCAAATATGTGCAATGTTGGGTGATTTAAAGGCTTGTGCTCGTCTTGTAGAAAGACTTGGTAGAGATCCAAAGGCAGGTGTTGTGCCTTTAGCAGCAAAATATGGTAATAGATCGGTGGTCGCGTATCTTCTGAGCCGGTTTTATTGAGTTTAGAACATCTCAGAGCAGTGTGCTTGCGTTGTTGCAGAGCAGCTCGATTTTTTTAATTTTTAACGAATAATTAATGTATGGAAGTTCATATTCTTTGAGGAGGTTTATATGCGAAAAGTTATTAGTTATTTAGCTTCTTCAGCTGAAGAAGCTAATGGTGTTGATACAATAAGCCCATTGGTTGAAAAGGCTTTTAATGCTCTTATCAAAAGCACAGAAATGGCGGTGCTATTAAAGTTGGCGTATCAGCTTTTTTGGGGTGGAGAAGATGATAAGGATGAGGCTGGAATAGTATTGAAGGGGCAGCTAGACGCTAGATTGTCTAAAGCTGAGAAAAAGACCTTATTTGGGGCTCAAAAAGAGGCTTTTTATTTGTGTTTAAAAAATGCTTGTTTAAGTAGGGTGTTTTTGGATATGGGAAAAGATATTCAGGATGTGGTTAATTTTGTTAGAGCTTTAAATGAGCCTCATAAATTGTTGTATCGTAATATATATACTGTTTTGGATGAGTATCCTATTGTACCTTCGGATTTCTTTGGTAAAAATTTGTCTGCTGAATTTGTTGAGGAGTTTCGGGATTATGCGCTTAAAAGGTTTGCAGATAATCCAGGTTCATTGGGTCAGATTTTTGATTTGCAAGATAGTATAGTATTGGCGTCTCAAGAAGGTTTGCCAGCTATTTGCAGAGCTGCTTTAATTTCTGTTGGTAAAATTGGGTATGTGTCAAACTCTGCAAATTTTGTTGAAAAAAATGGTTTTGGACAAGTTAATGATTTTTGGTTAGCTTGGCGTGTTCATGATATGGATGGTTTAGTAGCCAAATTTCGTGGTGGTGAAAAGGTTGGGATGGACTGTGTTAGCTTTTTGCTGTTTTGTAAGATGTTGGCAGGTCAATTAACAGAAGAACAGATATTTGAGGGGATGGGATCTGTTATGAAATATTTGTCAAATGTACAGATGATTGAAAAAAGAACGGGCGTGAAAGCTGCTACCCCTTGCATAAAGGCTTTATTGAATACTTTTTTTGGTAAGGCAGCTCCATTGAAGGCTGAGCCGAAGGTGGGCGATATTATTATTTTTGCTAAAAAAGAAGGTTCTTCAGTTGCTTTTAATCATGTGGGGCTTGTTTTGGATCCGAAAAAGGGTGTGATTGTGCAGGTGTTTGATGCGCCTTTTGGCAGAGATGCTAGAGCTTCGAATTGTGCAACTGTTACAAGTATTTCAATTATTATGACATATTCGCAAGATGCTTGTAATTCTTTGTGGAGTATTCCTTGCTCTTAATTTTTTAGATGCTAGGTACTTGAACTTAAACCTGTGGTTTTTTTATTATGTTGGGTTGATAATTGACTTAGTTTTTTTATAAACCAGGAGGATAAATTTATGGCTATAAAACAAAAGGAATTATTTGAAGATGGTCTTGATGAATATCCGTTAGGTACTGTTGTTATTGAAAATTTATTTATGGTTTTATGGCTCATGATTGGCACTTATTTATGTTGGCTTTTAAAGCCTGTGGTTGCTTGGGGGTATCTGGTTTTTGGGTTAGTGATGGTGTTGGCTGTGATGCGGGTCTTGGTATGTAGAAATTGTTATTATCATGGGAAACGTTGTCATACAGGTTGGGGTAAGGTATCAGCGCTATATTGTAATCAAGGTGAGATAAGTGGGTTTGGTTGTGGGGTTGGTGGTGCAATTATCCCAGTATTTTATGGTTCTATAGCTTTGGTTCCTTTGGTGTTGGGTGTGATATCAACAGTAAAGGATTTCTCTTTAATTAAAATTGGGGTTTTGGTGGGGTTTTTGGTTATTGTTATTATGAGTTCTGTGACGCTTAGAAAAAAATCTTGTGGTGTTTGTAAGATGAAGGGTGTTTGTCCGGGGAGCGTTTGATTTTTTTTTGTTTTGAAAAGTGAAATTTACTATAAAAAATAACGATAACTTTTATGATGAAGATTTGTAAACCCCAATAAAAAAAGGTTGTGTATGTTAATAAAATTAATAGCTCTTGAAGAAAATGATGATAGCTTGTTGACTATGTCGATGGAGGCGTTGTTTAGTTCTTCATTAGATGATCTTAAAGAGTGCTTAAGAGAATTTAAACAAAAAAGACCTAGAGACTATTTTAGTGTGTGTGCGCTTATGTTTAGATCTGCGCCCCATAACTATGAGCAATTAAAGTCGTCTCCTAAGGATGAAATATGCCCATCTAGTTTAATAGAAAGACCGGCTGATTCTAAGGCATGGTTTTTCTCTTTTAATGAGACAGAGCAACGAAAAAAAATGGGATTTATTGAAATGATTTTTCAGTTTAGACATTTATATGGATGGTTTATACAAAATCGACAAAAAAATTTAAAGGATCAAACCCCACCTCTTTTATCTGCTAGTAATTTCTATAAAGCTTTGGCTTCTGTTGATGATGGTGTAAGGGAAGTTAGGGTGGGTGCTGATTTTGTTGCATATATGGGAAAGAGGGGCGTTAAACTTTCTGATATAACTTGTTTTAACTGGGTAGCGATAAAAAATAAGATTTGGACTCCTGATAGAATGAAACCTGGGGAATTTAAGAAACCTAATACTAGCCAAGAGTGGAGAGATTTTATAGCAGATACAAATAGAACCGCCAGTAGATTATTGATGGCACATGGTTATAAGCCAACAAGAACTCCTAGGAAAGGTGATGTTGCTATCTTTCTTTCGAATTTAGCGCCTCTTAAGCCGGTTCATTATGGTGTTGTGACGAATGATCCTGAAGGTGTTGAAAATGTGAGAGTTCAATCTAAGCTTGGTACATTAGGTGTTTATGATGCTCCTTTGTGGATTCTTCCTTCTTTTTATGGGAAGTATGTTTTGTTTTATACAAAACCGAAATAGAGCTGAGTACTTTTTGTTTTGAATATAATAGTATTAAAGTTTTTTTTAATAAATTTAGTTATTTTTTTGTAGTTATGCGCTTAGAAAACTCTCAAGAGTTTGTATACAGCTTATGAGTTCATATTTCATGGATTTCATAACTAAGCTGTCATGGGGTGGTAGCTCTTTAAGTCTGTCGGTTAAATCAGCTCTTTTTGTTGCATAGTCTTGAATGTTGGTAATATTTATAAGTTTTAAGCTAACGCTGCTATCAGATAAACACTGTCTAAATTTATCTACCATTTCTTTATCTAGGATATTTAGTTCGACGAACGAAATCTGTAAACGTTTGGCAGCTTCTTGGCAGGCAGTATACCTTTCTTGGGAAGATAGGAAGCCATATTTGAATAGGTCCTTACATAAAAAACGCTGTATGAAATAAAGTTTTGATTCAGGTGGGATTTTGGCATAGTGTGCTGGTCTATCATAACTTGGTGACGTGTCAAAGTATTCTTTTGCAAAACCAGTGGGTGTGTTGTGTCTTTGTAGCATAGTAAGCTGTTCTTGTACGCTATGGAAAATATTTGGAAAAAGATCTCCTATTATAATAAGTGAAAAGGGGGCTAATTCTGGTAAACAAGATAGTAAATGTGATTCTCCAAATAACAAAGCTGCAGATACTTCATCATCCTTTATAACTTCTGACAACATTTTGGGTAGTTCTTTTAATATGGCTCCAAATCCATTGTCATTTGATACTGTGTGATCGCTATAGTTAGGAAAAAAAGACCCTTTAACATGATGGTCGTCGTCAAACAATTCCGGGTTGAAAGCTCTACTATAGGTAGGAGAGAAGTTTTTAGCTAAGTCTGCTTTTAATTTGCCAATAACTGTTTCTGTTTTTGGAATAAATTTAGCTATAGATAGTATTTTTAATAACATGTCTATTATTTATCGGTTGTAAAAATAATTTGTTGCATTTTATTTTAAAAACAATCTTCAGAAACTAGCACTATTCTTATACTCTTCCCGACCCTTTGGGCTTTTAACTCTTCCTTTGTTGGTAGATATAGTTGATATTTACTAGCAAATATCTGCTTATTGTCTTTAGGTAACGTAATTTTTACCAGACTATCTTTTTTATCTTTAGACAGCACAATCCCAATTGTCGAATTTTCCTCCTTGATTTTTATAGAGCGGTCATAATAATTCACATATATTTGAATTTGCCCTAAATCTTGATGTGTTAGCTTTCCTATTTTTAAATCAATTAACACAAAACACCTTAAAAGGTGGTTGTAAAAAACCAAATCCACAAAAAAATGTTCTTCGTCAAATGTAAAGCGTTTCTGTCTTCCGACAAAGGTAAAGCCTTTGCCTAGTTCTAATAAAAAATGTTCAATTTTATCAATAATCGCTTGTTCAAGCTAACTTTCGGAATAACTAGCGTCTTCCTTTAGCCCCAAAAATTCAAGCACATAAGGATCTTTTACAGCATCTTCTTGCTTATTAATAAGTTGTCCTTTTTGACTTAAGGTTTTGACCTCATTTTTATTTCGACTTAGTTTTAGTTTTTCGTATAAGCTTGTGTCAAATTGCCTCTGCAATTCTTTTAGCGACCAATTATTTGTTGCCACTCCTGTCCGGTAAAAACAAAATAGTTCAAAGCTAAAACAGGCACAAAAAAACACGTCATAGACGTGTTTTATAGTTTTGAAGTAGGCTATCCCTTT
>Ga0233447_1002744_pt1 | contig 12087 bp, 9 predicted proteins | sample SI_124_October20_3_FD_183014 | JGI IMG/M metagenome (GOLD analysis project Ga0233447, IMG submission 183014) | Seawater microbial communities from Saanich Inlet, British Columbia, Canada - SI_124_October2016_135_MG | ecosystem: Environmental > Aquatic > Marine > Inlet | place: Canada: British...
CACCCGAAAAGCTTGCCCGGCGCGGTTCTTCGTTTTTAGCGTCCTGTTCTTCAAGACCTTGCCCCCCGAAATCTCATGTTTCGGCGCCAAACCCAACCACGAGCAAAAATGCTTCTCGCTCGGAAATTTGCTCATATCTGTCCCCACTTCGCTGAGCACCGTCTGAGACAGCGAGACACCAAAGCCATCGACCAAGCTCAAATCCACGCTGCTAATACGCTTCAAATGCGCTCGAATCTCCTCCGACTGCTTCGGTTTATTTTTGCTGTGTGAACCCCGCTTGCGGCGGCTCATCGGCGGCAACTCACCCGGATCATTGTCCACGCGCAACTCTGCATAGGTCCGCTCGATCTCTTCATCACAATCGACAATCTGCTCACTGTAGTAGACATACATCTCAAAAGATTGTTTCAGGACAAAGAGATGCTCCGCCCGCCACGTCCCCGTCAGGGCACGACCAATCTCCTCGGCACTCTTTTTACAGCCCGGCTCACGCAACGCACCTAATTTCGCTGGCTCCCGTTCCCCGTTCAGAATCGCGGTGATAATCCGTAATCCGCTAACGCCTGTGATGTCGCTGACTGCCTGCGAAAGCTGCACGTTCATTTGCAACAACGCCTTCTGCATGTGCTGAATATGCGGCGAGCGATGCTCGATCAACTGACCGCGATGACGCAGCAAAGTGCGCAGCGCGATTAAGTCTGCCTGTGGGCGGAAGGAACTTTCCAGCAACCCGTAGCCGTGCAAGGTCTGAATCCACTGCGCGTCCGCAATATCGCTTTTTCTGCCAGCCACACGCCGCAGCGATCGCGAGCTGATCAATAGACATTCAAAACCACGTTTTTCCAAGGTTTCAAAAATCGGAATCCAATACACGCCCGTGCTCTCCATCGCCACCGTTTTCACGCCGTGTTCTGATAACCAGTCGCCGATATTTTCCAGATCCGATGTGTAATTTCCAAAAGCCCTCACCAGTTGCGTATTCTCCGCCCCATCTACGCTGGCAACAATCTCCACCGAGCCAATATCCATCCCCGCTGCATTTGGATTAACGCGGCTGATCCCCTCGAAGGGCTGTGCCTTTTCGATCCCCTTTGTAGACCTGCCTTTTCTTGCCATTTTTTTCTCCTTTTACCTCATTGGATAAATTGGCAAGCCCGGTCACTTGGGATATTTAGCTTTCTCATCGGGGTCACCCCCCTCGCCACCAGTTTGCAAATCAATTCGACCGGAAACCAAGGTTAAGCACGGGGCTATCATCCAACAAAGTCGGGACGCCTCCACTGCGGTGTACGGCTTGCGTGCTTGCCTTTCTCTAGTATACTTATTTTGCAAGCACGCGGGTTTCTCTCCGATAAAATGAATGCCCCTTCCTTCTTCTTGGGTTAAGCTGACCCGCCTTCGGCTTAGGGTATGCGGCGCGGTTTTTTGCTCAGTTTTTTCAGGGTAAAATTGGGTTGTGTTTGGTAAATCGGCGGGACAGCTTACGCCATCGTTTGGGCGTCTTTAGAAATTAGAGTAGTAAATATGAATGAACACAGGCGAATTTCACTTGAACGTATACAAAATGCAAGATCAGTAATAAGCTCGGAGTTCCTGAATACCCCCCAATATCTGTGCGAGTCACTTTCAAGAAAACTTGGTACACAGGTGTTTGTCAAGGTGGAGACCCTCAATCCAATCCGGTCATTTAAGGGACGTGCTGCAGATCTGTATATGTCAAGGATACCTCGGCAGTCAGAAGTTGTTTGTGCTAGTGCGGGCAACTTTGGACAGGCAATGGCGTATGCTGCCAGACGACATGATATCCAAGTGACTGTTTATGCAGCCCAAAACGCGAACCCCCTAAAAATCGAACGAATGAGAAACCTCGGGGCAAAAGTAATCTTGTTTGGAGACGATTTCGATACTGCTCGAAAAGAAGCGCAACGAGTAACTAATGAAAGTGATGCCAGGCTGGTGGTAGATAGTCTGGATATTGAAACCGTGGAAGGGGCTGGAACAATTGGGCTTGAACTCTTGCGTTTGCCAAAGTCTCTCGACATACTATTGGTAGCCCTTGGTGGTGGAGCGATGTTCAATAGCATAGCCTATGTCATGAAAGCATCATCACAGGATACTCGCATGATCGCTGTCGGTGCGGAGGGAGCGAGTGCGATGGTTGATTCCTGGCGAGCCGGGAGAATAATAGAATACGAAAGTGTAAATACCATTGCTGATGGTATCGCTGGCCACTCACCCATCCCTGAAGCATTTCAAGATATGCAAGGATTGGCAGATGATGCAGTACTTGTTAGTGACGAAGCAATCATTCGTGGAATGCGATTATTGCATATTCACACTGGAATTGTTCCAGAGCCTTCAGCGGCAGTGGGAGTTGCAGCAATACTTCAAAACTCGCAAAACTTCAAAGATGCGCGAGTTGGCATCATTATTTGTGGTAGCAATTTAACCGAGGAACAAATGAAGATTTGGCTATAAATCCAAAGCCGCCCAACCTTAGATTTTCGCGTCGCTTACTACCTTGGCGCAGCCAAGTCCGCTGAATAAACCGTTAGGCGCTAAAAATCTCTTGAGCAAAGGCAGAAAACTTCAAAAAAGTTTTCTGCCTTTGCTTCTTTAACTTGCCGCTTTCATATTAAGACCGTAAACTAAAGAAGCCTACAGAAAAGGAATAAATTATGCCTTTAAAAACCTTCACCCTTCAATTCGAAACCCAAGGAAATGGCGATATTCGTGATATCACAGAGGCCGTTGCTGAGCAAATTTTCTCATCTGAGATCAAAAACGGCACTGTGACCATTTTCGCCCCATCTGCAACTAGCGCGTTGACCACCATCGAGTACGAATCCGGCTGTGTTAGCGATCTACAGCGTCTCTTCGACGAGATCGTTGACCCAAATCGTCACTACGAACACAACGCTCGCTGGCACGACGGGAACGGTCATAGCCATGTCCGTGCTGCGTTATTAGGTCCCTCGCTCACTGTCCCCTTTGTCGAAAGCCGACTCACCCTGGGAACATGGCAACAGATCATTTTTGTCGATTTTGACAACCGCGCCCGTCAGCGCGAGCTGGTCCTACAGATCATAGGCGAATAAAATATGCCAACCAAGCTTTTTCTGCGCGACGTTATTACCAATGATCTCGAAACGTTCTTCCAGAACCAACTAGATCACGAAGCAAACCAGATGGCTGCTTTCACCATCAAAGACCCAAGCGATAAAGAAGTCTTCAATGCACATTGGCAGAAAATCCTAAAAGATGAAAGCGTCATCATCAAAACGATCATCTTCAAGGCAGAAGTTACTGGAAGCGTCTTGAGCTATGAAAATGATGGCAAAGCAGAAGTCAGTTATTGGCTAGGCAAAAAGTTTTGGGGGCAGGGCATCGCAACTTGGGCATTGAACGCATTTCTAAAAGAGCATAATAAAACACGCCCCGTTTATGCCAGAGTGGCTAAAGACAATCTAGCTTCACGCCGCATCCTGGAAAAATCTAATTTTGTGATCATCAACGAAAGCACAGGCTATGCCAATGCTCGCGGTCGAGAGATCGAAGAATTTCTTTACGAGAAAAAAGACTAATTTTTTAGGATTTCCCCATGACTCTACACACCATCAACATCTCTGAAGCCCAAGTGTTAATTCGTCAAAAGAAAATCTCCCCGGTCGAACTTGTGGAGGCTTGCCTCCGTCAAATAGACAGCGAAGAGGCGAGGATCAACGCTTTTATCACCGTCACCGCAGAGCAAGCTCGCGTTCAAGCAAAAGAAGCTGAGGCCTTGCAGATGAAATTGCCCGTAGAGGAAATGCCCCCGCTTTTGGGCATCCCCTTTGCCGCGAAAGACCTGTACGATACAGCCGGAATCCGCACCACAGGCGGCACAGCTTATCGTGCAAACGACATCCCGAGCGAAGATGCTGAAGTTGTAAAACGCTTAAAAGCCGCAGGAATGATTTTGCTCGGGAAGACGAACACCCACGAGATCGCGCTGGGTGTGACGACGGTTAATCCGCATTATGGGGCAACGCATAATCCGCATGACTTATCCCGCATCGCGGGCGGCTCGTCAGGTGGGTCGGCGGCTGCGCTGGCTGCAAATATGTGCCCCGCTGCATTGGGAACGGATACGGGCGGCTCAATTCGCATTCCGTCTTCGCTGTGCGGGGTCGTTGGGCTAAAACCGACTTATGGGCGCGTCAGTTTGCGCGGTATTATGCCCCTTTCATGGAATCTCGATCATGCGGGGCCAATGACGCGCTCGGTGCGCGATGCGGGCTTGATGCTGAATGCAATGGCTGGCTATGATGCGCGCGATCCTTCATCGATAGATGTGCCCGTTGGGGATTACGCATCTATAACGGAGGCAAGCCTAAAAGGCGTACGAATTGGATTGGCAGAGGAGGGATATCTGGATTTTGCAAATGATGAAGTTGCATCCGCCGTGCGGGAAGCGGCATCCATTTTTAAATCCCTCGGAGCAAGAGTGGAAAGCATCGACTTCTCGTGGCTGACAGAAGCCGCGCGCGCGAACGGTTTAATGACCCAGGCAGATGGGGCTGCCTATCACCATGAACGCATGCAGAGAATACCCGAAGCCTACGGCGAGGATGTGTTACGCCGTCTACGTACAGGAGCAGCCTTTTCGAGCACAGAATATAGCTTGGCGCGCCGCATACAGGCAGAAATGAAACGCCGTATGGAAGAATTTTTTAAGCAGCATGACTTATTGCTGCTCCCCAGCACCGCTGTAGCTGCACCGTCGATTAAAGGAAAAGATGCCGTTGAGCAAGCCAAATTACTAACTCGTTTTACGGCACCTTTCAATTTAACTGGCTTGCCTGCGCTCTCAATTCTTTGTGACTATACGCAAAACAATTTGCCGATCGGGTTACAATTTGTAGGAGCAACGTGGCAAGAGATGAAAGTGTTACAAGCAGGGCATCTTTTTGAAAAGGCACATATAAAAAGCTGAACAAAATCTTACCGAGAATCAAAAAGGCGACCTCTTCAAGGTCGTCTTTTTGATTCTTTATCTTTTAGGGGGTACACCCTATTCCCGCTGACCAATTACACCCACAAGCTGTGCAAGACGATTGCGAATTACCATAACAAAGAGCTGCACAAGCCACACCAGCTCCGCCATCACTATCTGGGTTTCTGTGAGACTCATAACAGCCTACAACTGTAACAGTAGTGCTTTGGCATGATGCCCCACTGCTACCATCGTCTGAGTAAGGCACGCAGGTTTTACTGCCTGTGTCATACATATACTCTTCAGGGCAAAAAGCCTCGTCGCCATCCATGGGAACGGGCAGGCAGCTTTCTTGTCTCATATCGTAATAATAGCCTTTTGAGCAGCTCTCATCGCCGCCAGTGTCGGGTACGGGCAAACAAGTCTCTTCAATGGCATTATAGTAAAAACCTTCTGAGCAGCTTTGATCCCCGAAACCAGGTTCGGGCATACAGGTTTCTTCAAGGGCGTTGAAATAATAGCCGCCGCTACAATCCGGGTATGTATAGCCGCCATCATCAGGCACGCAGGTTTCATAGGCCATATCGTATTCATAGCCAACGCCACAACCAAATTCTGGCGTGCCGCCGCCATCTTCCGGGGCACAGCAGCCTAGATTGGCATTATAGCTATAACCGTCCAAGCAAGCGTTACTGCAACCATCCTGCCCGGGATAATCCGTAAAGCCCAGGAAGCAATCACCGGCATTATCTCCGCTCGGGACACAACTTTCCATACCGTAATCATAATAAAGTCCAGGGGCGCATCCGCCAAAATCGTCCGGTTCGGGTAAACATCCAATTTCAGTGCTTTGGTATCCAGGACCGCAGCTTTCGTCATCGTGCGGATCAAGTTCACTTGGCGAATAATCACAATCTCCTGTTTCCGGGTTATAGACAAATCCTGTCGTGCAGTAGCGATTTCCCTGACCCTCGCCAGGGGTAGATGGGGTTTCCGTTTGCTCCCCTTCATCACAACCGCCACCACAAACCGATATGGTAACAATCGACTCCGGAATAAGCGTGCCACAGGTTATGCGGCCAGTTTGGTATTGCGTACAACCCAACTCTTCTCCATCGGCACTAACAGACAATGCTTCCGCCCCATGGCCTGTGTTTATATTCACATAACTGCTTCCACCCTGACAAAAAGTATTACCTATAGAAATATCACTTGGCTGGCAGCCAGTTTGTCTACTGCTCGAAGGCTCTCCACCCTCGGGATAGCTACCTTCTGGTTGTCCTGTTGTTCGCGATGAAGTAGTACAAAAAGGTGCCGGAAAAACGGGGTCTATCAAGACACAGCGAAAACCAAGATCGCCTCTCTTTTCTTCAGGATCAAGGAAAAAGCGATTTGAAACCTGAACCTGCTCTTTGCTGCTCTCAAAACTGCTGCTGCGCACTGACTTTACTGTCCCCGCGTCCGGCCCATATGGATTTTCATTTGGCGAATTCTGGTAATAATTCACATCATACCAGTCAGAATTCCATTCATAAACATTTCCAGCCATATCCAAAACTTCATAATCGGATTGCCCACTGGGGAAGGCTGTCACATCAGAGACCACGCCTGTACAGCTATCAAAATTAAGCAGGTCGCAACTTGGTGCAGCATCACCCCAAGGATATATTTTTCCTTCAGGTCCGCGTGCTGTTTTTTCCCATTGTGCTTCTGTGGGAAGGTCACCTTTGATCCAGGTACAATATGCATGGGCATCATCCCAGGCAACGCCCGTGATCGGTTCGTTTGCATATTCCGGGTCAAGATAATCTGCGCTTTCTGGCGGAGTACAATTTCCAGTTGAAACACAGGTGGCATACATACGGTTAGTGACTTCGGTTCTATATATCCAAAAATCCCGTAAGGAAACTATATGCTCTGGGTTGTCTTGACCACCATGCCCCATGATGAATTCGCCTGGAGGGATAAAGACCAAAACGCTGCCATCCACCCACTCCATCGTTGTACCGATATCGGGGCCTGCCAAATTGATGGGGATAATTTCATCGTTCGTCTCTGGCGAAGCTGGAGCTTCAGACGATGAAGGAGGGGAGGAATTCGCCTCTCCAGTTGCAGGGGGCGTTGAAGTATTTTTGCCACAAGCTGCTATCAAAAGAATCAGAAAAATCCCTACGTAAAAAAACTTCAGTTTCGTTTTTGTCATAATTTTCTCCTCAGTGTTCTTCAAAATTTATATTGTGCTCTATCTACTGTTCATCAACAAGAATAGGATCAAGTCATCCCGGTTCTCTTTAGCTCGCAGTAGAAAAAATTATGATTGAACTATAACAAGCATCTCTCTCAAAATTCTCTCAAAAACGCTTTTAAAGAGAATAAACACCCGCCAATCTCTGCGCCTTGCTAAAGGTAAACAATATTCACACAAACTATATCGCAAAAGTCACAATGCAGCAAAGGTTTCGCTCAAATATTGCTTAGAAAAGCGGCCATTGTCATTTTCCCACCACAAAATATTCTTACTATGTGCGCTGGAGAATCATAGATAAACATCTTCCTCTACGTGATGGAATTATAAATAGGCGATTTTAGTTTTCATATCCCCCTAAAGACCCTATTGAAATCAAGTTGCAGAAAGAACATAATGAAAAGGTAGCAAGGAGTATTATATGAATTACAAAAAAAATACTGTTCTTATTCTTTCAACGGCAGCTATTCTCGCCTTGGCTTGTACTCTTCCTTTTCTTGCTAAAGACACGACCTCAGCACCTGCTCCATTACCGATCTCTGTACCTACAGCAACGGTCTTCGTAGAGGAGGCAAATCAACCGCCCCCTGCCCTTCCCACAAATACGCCTGTTATCATCCACGTGATGACACCGTCTATCGCCCCATCAACCGGAAGCATCGTCTACGATGTTTTTTCAAAGGATACTGCGCCTGAAAAACGCGCGCCCTACGGAGATTCATACGATATCAACCGCTTTGAGCGCCCATTTATGCAGGACATGACCTACGTCTCAGACATGGACATCGTTACCTATAATCTGAGCCAGGATGCTGATTGGTACTATATCTCCGTCGAATTGATAGGCGGAAACCCGAACAACATTATCGGGATCAATTATGGTGTCGAAATTGATAATGACGCCGACGGGTTTGGAGATGTGATCATTTGGGCTGAACCACCCTATACAACAGAATGGACAAATACCAACGTACAGGTTTTTGAAGACAAGAATCACGACACAAGCGGTCTTTCTGCCGAACTTTCTGACGCGCCCTTTGACACCACAGACGGATATGAAAGCCTCATATTTGATCGAGGTCTTGGTGACGACCCAGACCTCGCCTGGATCCGCAGTAATGCAGGGATGAAAGCGACCATTCAATTTGCTTTCAAAAAATCACTCACAGACGGAACCTTTATGCTAGGTGTTCTCGCAGACGCCTATCTAAAAGATGTAACGAAACTCGACTATTGCGACCGTTTCACCGCTGAAGTAGCCGGCTCACCTGTGCGCAGCAATAAAAATTACCCGCTTGGCGAGCTTTATCTCTATGACAACACTTGCCGCGAAGCTTTTGGCTTCACCCCTAACGGCTATGAACCACAGCTTTGTCCACGCCCAGAACCTGGAGAAGCACCACCTAGTCAGCCAGGTGTTACGCCTGCTACTCCTGGTCCCTGCCCGCCTCAGGCCTGTGCTGCCGGTTGTTGGTGGATGGGAGAACCAGAATGCAAATGCCAATGTATTAAATAAGAGTGCTTTAACTGACAAAGCGTCGAAAAACCTGATTACCTAAAAGTCGGGCTTTCTTCGTCAGCCGCAAAATATCCGAAGTTTTTGAAACTTCGGATATTTCTTTTTGTCCCCACTCCAGCAAGCCATATTTCATCAACTCATCAATTTCTTTAGCAAAGACATCTTCCAACCCGACGCCAAAACGAGCGCGAAATGTGCTTTTTGAAACGCCTTCTTGCGTTAGGCGCAGCCCGAGCATCATCGTTTCGTTCATTTCTGTTGTGGGGACAATTTCATCTGCGCTGCGCGTTGCGGGCGAAAGGGGAAAGTCCTTTGTCGCAGAATCTGAATGCAAGCATTTTATATATTTTTGGATTGAGGAGGTATTTGCATAACGCATCCCCGCCGCGTAGCCGTGTGCACCTGTGCCGAAGCCAAGATAGGGCAAATTGCGCCAGTATTGTAAATTATGCTGACATTTATAAGGGCTAAAGCCCTTACTACGAGGGTTTCGTGCCCAATTTGAAATTTCATATTGTTCAAAGCCTTGGGCTTCAAGATAACCACTTGCCCATTCGTACATTTCGGCTGCCAGGTCGGGGTCGGGAAGCGGGATCATGCCGCGCTCTGCCCAGCGTCCAAAGGGAGTGCCATCTTCGATGGTCAGCGCATATAACGAGAGATGTTCGGGAGCTAAGTCAACGATCAATTTAACGGTAGCCTGCCATTTTTCTAGCGTTTGCTCCGGCAAGCCGAAGATCAAGTCGAAGCTCAGGTTCTCGAATCCTGCCTTTCGAGCGGAGAGATTCGCAGACAAGACATCTTCATAAGTATGAATTCTTTCGAGCATTTTTAACTCATCGGAATGCGCCGATTGGACGCCAAAACTGATCCGATTGAAACCGACCTCGCGCAAACCTTCAAAATAATTGGGGCTGAGCGTGCCGGGATTTACCTCGAGGGAGATTTCTGCATCAGGATGAATGTGGAAGTTCTCTTGAATTGCCACAAAAATGGATGCGTACTGCGGGACGCTCATGAGAGATGGCGTGCCACCGCCAAAGAAAATTGATTTAGCGTAAGCCTTTTCCGTTAAATTCCCGCCGACAAAGGCGATCTCGTTAATAAGCGCATCCACATAAGCGGGGATGAGCGCGTCCTGCCCGGCGTAGGTGGTGAAATCGCAATAAGCGCAGCGATGGCGGCAAAAGGGGATGTGGAAATAGAGGGCGTAGGAGGGTTTCATGTTTTTTTCTGGTAAGAGACTTAGAGATTTCAAAAATCTTAAAGACTTTTTAAATCTGCTGGCTTCCTAAATAGCATCAAGAAAATTTTTTAGATAAGCTGGCATGGCGATAGCATAGTCGGCTTTGAAATAGAGCATTCCTTTTCCAAGGAATGGGAACTTTATTCTTAATTATCTGCTTGATAATAACATGATAGCTCTTTTTTCGATGTACAATAGGAGCAGAAAAAGGAGAGTATATGGCTTGGTTTTCTGAGAAAAAGAATCAAAAAGCTTTGCTAAAAGGATTGACCAGCAAGGATAAAAAGAAACGTGATCAAGCTGCGCGCGCTTTTCTGGAGTTAGGAGAGGAAGGTACAATCACATTGGTTGGCGCTTTAAGAAGTCAAGATGAAGCTTTGCGTAAAATAATTTCTCAAGTTTTAGTTCGACTAGGCGCAAAATCCATCCCTGCTTTGCGCGGGGCACTGAAAAGCACAGCTTTTTCCACGCAAGAAAAAGTCGTTTTCGTTTTAGAAAAAATCCAATCCCCAGAATCTCTTGCATTAATTTTAGAAGCTCTTAAAAGCGACAAATATCAGCTGCAAGTCCGCGCGGCAAATAGTTTGGGTAAAATGCAGCACGCAGAAGCTATTCCCCATTTATTGGTCGCGCTCAGCGATTCTGACCCAGATGTGCGCATTGCCGTTGTCCTTGCGCTGGGCAAATTCCGCAACCCACAAACCTATCTGAATATCACGGACTTGCTAGATGACGCAGAGATCAATGTCCGTGTGGCTGCTGTGCAAACACTTGGGGAAATTGGCGCGCCGGAAACTATTCCTTATGTTGTAGATGCGCTATATGATTCTTTTTGGTGGTACGGGCGAAGCGATGCGAGCCAAACACTAATGACAGTGATCGCTTCTTTTGGCAAGGCCGCCCTTGATCCGCTCATTGAAGCGATGAATGCCAAAGAGCCCACAGTACGCCGTTATGCAATCGCACTCTTGCGCCCACTAAAAGAAGCAGGCACCATAGAAACCCTAGAGATGGCCTTTTATGATACAAATTACGATGTGGCAGAAAGTGCGTTAGGGGCTTTGCTCGAGTTTGGAGAAGATATTTTGCCTATTCTTGACAAAGCGCTTAGCAACCCAAATCAATGGATACGCGAAAAAGCTGTTTGGGGGCTGGGGGAAATTGGCGGTGAACGGGCAACAAGCTATTTGCTGGAAATGCTCGGAGATGAAGCAGATGCAGTTCGCAAAGAAGCGATCAGGTCTCTGGCCAAGCTCAAGGATCCGCGCACCCTGCCAAAATTAAGAGCGTTGACGCTAACGCTAAAGCGAGATGAAAAGGATATTGCCAAGATAGCACGCCAAGCTATAGCCGCGATCGAAGCGCCTTGATCTATCTCACCTTAAAGGTGCGCAAAGAGTAAAAAATAAAAACTTCACAAAAAAATCCCGCTTATGCTATAGCAAAGAAAAACCCCGATAAAGAAACTTTATTGGGGTTTTGTCATCACCTAAATTTCCTAGGCGCGGCGACCGCCCTTTAATTCGTCTTGCAATTTCTCAAGGGCATCCCAATCGCCTTTTGCAGCGAGTTCGGCTTGCTCTATCCAACCGGCGGGATCCATCATCTGGAGTTTGGCTTCAGCAAGAATTTCACGGAGTTTTTCTACATCCGCCTCTGCTACTTGAGCAAAAGTGGTGATTCCGGCAGCGTTCAAAACACCTTCGACTTTTGGCCCAATGCCTTCCAGTTTCTTCAAGACATCTGGCGCTGCGGGAGCAGCCGGTGCCGCAGGCGTACTGGGCGCAGCAACTGGCTCATCATCTTTTTTATTGCTTACAAGCCAGCCAACAATAACGATGAGAAGAAAAATGCCTAAAACCAGCCATAGAAGCCAAGTCAGATTAGGTTCATTCGTAGATTCAGATAATAGATTGAGTGCGAACATTAGTCCTCCGTATATAGAAAGTTGAATATAGAAAAAAACTCTTTAGTAAATTCAGTAGTTCACGATTTCGGGTAAAATATTGGTCGGAATAGACATAACGACACCATACAAGAATTCAATAGTACGGCGCAGAAAATAAGCAAACCGCTTGAGACGAAAACGGTCAGTATCA
>Ga0233447_1002745_pt1 | contig 12086 bp, 13 predicted proteins | sample SI_124_October20_3_FD_183014 | JGI IMG/M metagenome (GOLD analysis project Ga0233447, IMG submission 183014) | Seawater microbial communities from Saanich Inlet, British Columbia, Canada - SI_124_October2016_135_MG | ecosystem: Environmental > Aquatic > Marine > Inlet | place: Canada: British...
CACGTTGCGGTATCATTCGAAACTCCTGAATACACAGCAGATACAGTTGGTTTAGGTGCACTACGCGTACTAGAAGCTATTCGCATTTCAGGCCTTGAGAAAAAAACCCGCTACTATCAAGCCTCTACCTCAGAGCTATATGGCGAAGTGCAAGAAACCCCACAAAAAGAAACCACCCCTTTTTATCCACGCTCTCCATACGCAGCAGCCAAGCTATACGCTTACTGGATAACCATTAACTACCGTGAAGCTTATGGCATGTATGCTTGTAACGGCATCTTGTTTAATCACGAATCTCCAGTTAGAGGAGAAACCTTCGTAACCCGCAAAATCACAAGAGCATTAGCTCGTATCTCATTAGGCCTTCAAGACACTGTTTATCTTGGCAATATGGACGCTAAGCGTGATTGGGGTCATGCCAAAGACTACGTAGAAATGCAGTGGCTGATGCTACAACAAGATGAACCAGATGATTTTTGTATTGCCACCGGCGTGCAGTATTCAGTGCGTGACTTTGTCAACTTCGCCTGGGGTCATCTAGGTAAAACTATCCGTTGGGAAGGTGAAGGCATGGATGAAAAAGGATATGATGCTGAAACAGGTAATTTGATTGTTGCAGTCGATAAACGCTATTTCCGTCCAACAGAAGTAGAAACCTTATTAGGCGACCCATCTAAAGCCAAAGAAAAATTAGGCTGGGAACCAAAGATTACATTGGAAGAGATGGTACATGAGATGATGGAAAACGATATTAACATTGCCAAGCGTGATTCGTTAGTCAAAGAGCACGGCTTTAAAGCGCCAGACTTCAACGAGTAATTAATTTAGCAATGAATCTTAACGATAAAATTTATATTGCAGGACACAGGGGCTTAGTTGGCTCTGCCATTGTTAGGCAATTAGAGTCAAGAGGCTTCACCAATCTACTTATGCGCACGCATAAAGAGCTTGATCTTACAAGTCAAGCGCAAGTACAAACCTTTTTCAAACAAGAAAAGCCTGATTATGTTATTTTGGCAGCCGCCAAAGTAGGCGGTATTCATGCGAATAATACTTACCCTGCAGACTTTATTTATCAAAACATGATGATAGAGGCTAATGTTATTAATTCAGCTTATGAGAATAAAGTTAAGCGCTTGTTATTTTTAGGCAGCACTTGTATTTATCCTAAAGCGGTTGAGCAGCCAATGCGTGAAGATGCATTGCTCACTGATGTGCTAGAGTCAACCAATGAACCGTATGCATTAGCTAAGATTGCAGGTATTAAGTTGTGCGAATCATATAATCGTCAGCACGGTACAGATTTTAGATCAGTAATGCCAACCAACCTATACGGAGAGGATGACAATTTTAACCTGGAAAACTCTCATGTAATCCCGGCAGTAATGAGAAAACTACATCTAGCAAAATGTCTAGAAAATAACGACTGGCAAGCCATAAAACAAGACTTAACCAACAACCCAATAAAAGAAATAAATAGCGATAGCAACCAAAGTGAAATCATAAAAATTCTAGCAAAGCACGGCATTAAAACAACCAACGACTCAAGGCTAACGACTCAAGGCTCCCAACCCAACAAAGTTGAGGTTGAGCTATGGGGCACAGGCAATGCTATGCGAGAATTCTTGTATGTTGATGACATGGCTAAAGCTTCACTATTTGTATTGGAGCTAAATGAAAAAACATATCAGGCCAATACTAAGCCAATGCTTTCGCATATTAATGTGGGTACGGGCAAAGATGTAACTATTAGAGAAATGGCAGAAACCATGAAAGAGATTGTTGGCTATAAAGGCAAGCTAACTTTTGATACATCAAAGCCAGATGGGGCGCCAAGAAAGTTGATTGACGTAACCCGACTGGAGAAAATGGGTTGGAAGTATAGTGTTGATTTGAAAGAGGGGCTTGCTACAACTTATGAATGGCAACTTAACGAAATATGAATATTATCAATATAAATACAATTGAAGGTAATAGCTTTCCTTCAAAAAATGGAGAGACAATCTTGGAAAGTGCTTTATCGTCCGGCATTGTATTTGAGTATAGTTGCAAAAGTGGTCAGTGTGGCACTTGTAAAACAACATTATTGGAAGGTGAGGTAATTGAGATTCAGGAGCAGTTAGCGCTTAATAAGGAAGATGTTAATAATCAATTTTTAACATGTTGTTGTGTGGCTGCATCTGATATTTTAATTGATGCAACTGATCTTAGTGCTATGCATGGGATTGAAGTAAAAATATTGCCAACCAGAATCAATAGTTTAGAGTTACTTTCTGAAGATATTATGCAAGTCAAATTAAGAGTACCACCCTCGTCAAACTTTGTTTTTTTGGAAGGTCAGTTCATTGATATTATAGGTCCAAACTCCATAAGAAGAAGTTACTCAATAGCTAGCATTTCATCAAATAAAGAAATAATTCTTTTAATAAAGAGAGTTAAAAATGGCGAGTTTAGTAATTATTGGTTTAATAAAGCAAAGTCGAATGATTTATTAAGAATAGAGGGACCCAAAGGGACTTTCTTTTTACGTGACAGGGCTAAACCTTTAGTTTTTTTGGCGACAGGGACAGGCATTGCGCCAATCATTTCAATATTAGATAGATTGGATTCAGATCCTGATTTCAATCAGACTGAGGGTATAAGTTTATTTTGGGGCAACAGAGTGCAGCAGGATTTTGTTTGGAAGTCAAATTTTAAAAAAATCAATGTAGATTTCCATCCAATTATTTCCAGAAAAGAGGATGATTGGAAGGGTGAAATTGGCCATGTTCAGGATGTTGCATTGAGAATTTCTGATAATATACGAAAAATCAATGTTTATGCTTGTGGCGCTAGTGAGATGATTAATTCAGCCAAGGCTAGTTTTGTTAAATCAGGATTAAATGAGAATGATTTTTATTCAGATGCCTTTGTGCAAAGTTATTAGAAATTAAAGGAGAAAAAATGAAAGCAGTAATATTAGCAGGCGGTCTGGGTACGCGTCTTAGCGAAGAGACACATTTAAAACCAAAACCGATGGTAGAGATTGGCGGTAAACCGATTCTATGGCATATTATGAAAATGTATTCCACACATGGGGTTAATGATTTTGTAATATGCTGCGGCTATAAGGGTTATGTTATTAAGGAATATTTTGCCAATTACTTTCTTCATCAGTCAGATGTAACTTTTTGTATGAAAAAAAATTCCATGGAAGTTCATGAAAAGCGAGCGGAACCATGGACTATTACCTTGGTTGATACAGGTGATAATTCTATGACAGGTGGAAGATTAGGTAGAGTAGCCAAATATGTTAAAAACGAAGAGGCGTTTTGCTTTACTTATGGTGACGGCGTTTCAGATGTTAATATTACAGAGCTGATAGAATATCATAAAGAACACGGTAAAGATGCAACGCTTACTGCCACATACCCACCTGGACGGTTCGGCGCATTAGATATTCAAGATAATAAAATAAAACAATTTACAGAAAAACCTAAAGGCGATGGAGCTTTGATTAATGGAGGTTTTTTTGTTCTCTCTCCAAAAGTTTTGGACCGAATTTCTGGTGATGATTGCACCTGGGAACAAGAGCCCTTAAAAGGTTTGGCAACGGATGATAATCTAATGGCATTTACACACGAGGGTTTCTGGCAGCCTATGGACACATTGCGCGATAAGGTGCATTTGAAAGAACTTTGGGATGAAAGTAAAGCGCCATGGAAAACTTGGTAATAGATAATGATTGATCAAGGCTTTTGGCAAGGTAAACGTGTTTTTCTAACAGGGCATACAGGCTTTAAAGGAAGTTGGATCTCTTTGTGGTTGGTTTTATTGGGTGCTAAAGTAAAAGGGTATGCTCTTAGCCCGCCAACATCACCCTCTTTATTTAATGAGGCAAAAGTTGATTCGGTCATTGATTCGCAAATTGGAGATATTAGAGATCAAGATGCACTTTATGAGAGTATGACAGAATTTAACCCCGATATCTTGATCCATATGGCAGCACAACCTTTGGTAAGGTATTCGTATGATGCACCAATTGAGACTTATGAAGTCAATGTAATTGGTACCGCCAAAGTACTGGAAGTGGCAAGAAGTTGTCCCAATTTAAAGTCTATTGTAAATATTACAACAGATAAGTGTTATGAGAATGATGGGCGTTCTGAAGGTTATATGGAAGATGATCCCATGGGTGGTTACGACCCATATAGCAGTAGTAAAGGTTGTGCAGAATTAGTTGCCTCAGCCTATAGACGTTCTTTTTTACAAAATCAAGGTGTAGGTCTTGCTTCAGTACGAGCTGGTAATGTGATTGGTGGAGGTGATTGGGCCAATGATAGATTAATACCGGATATTTTACTTTCATTTGAAAGGGGTGAGTCTGTTGTTATTCGTAATCCGAAAGCTACACGACCATGGCAACATGTTTTGGAGCCGTTATCAGGCTATCTTATTTTGGCTCAAAAGCTTTACGAAAATCAAGAGACCTATGCTGAAGGTTGGAATTTTGGACCAAAAGAAGATGACGTTAAAGCAGTGGACTGGATCTTAAATAAAATGATTTCAAAATGGCCTAATTCAAGTTGGGAGCTTGATGTAACTTGTAACCCACATGAGGCAAAATTTCTAAAATTAGATATTTCAAAAGCAAAATCAAAACTTGATTGGGAGCCAGTATGGGAGTTAACCCACACATTGGAGAAAATTGTCGCCTGGCATAGGGCGTGGTTAAATCAAGAAGATATGCAAGCTGTAAGTTTTACAGAAATTAAAGAATATATGAGAGATATGAACAATGAAAACAACTGAATCACTAAGAAAAGACATAGCAGGCCTTGTTAAAGAATACGCTGAATTGCAGTATTTTGAACAGGATTTTGAGCCAGGAAAAGATGTTGTTCCTCCATCGGGAAAGGTGATTGGTGCGACAGAGCTACAGTATATGGTTGATGCATCTTTAGATGGTTGGCTAACTACTGGACGATTTAACGAGCAGTTTGAAAAAGAGTTGGCTAGTTTTATTGGGGTTAAGAGTTTAATTACAGTTAATTCAGGCTCATCTGCTAATTTGGTCGCTTTTGCAACATTAACTTCACCAAAGTTAGGCGATAGAGCTATTAAGAAAGGTAACGAAGTGATTGGGGTTGCGGCCGGATTTCCTACCACTGTTAATCCGGTTGTGCAATTTGGCGCTATTCCGGTATTTGTTGATATTGATTTAAATACTCATAATATCAATGCCGATTTGATTGAGGTTGCAATTACGCCAAAAACTAAGGCGATTATGCTAGCTCACACTCTAGGAAATCCGTACAACCTTAAAAAAGTGAAAGAACTGTGCGATAAATATAACCTTTGGTTAATTGAAGATTGTTGCGATGCATTAGGTGCAGAGTATGATGGTAAACACGTAGGCACATTTGGCGATATAGCAACTTGCAGTTTTTACCCGGCACATCACATCACTATGGGCGAGGGTGGCGCAGTTTTTTCTAATAATTCAGAGCTAATGACTATAGCCGAATCGTTTAGAGATTGGGGTAGAGATTGCTATTGTAAACCGGGCTGTGATGATACTTGTGGAAAAAGGTTTGACCAACAACTAGGTAGTTTGCCACAAGGGTATGATCATAAATACACATATTCACATCTTGGTTACAATCTTAAAATTAGCGATATGCAGGCAGCATGTGGCGTAGCTCAATTAAAGCGCTTGCCAGAATTTATCGAAAAACGCAATGCTAACTTTTCTTATTTAAGCAATAGACTGTCAACTCTTGCCGATTTTATCGAACTAACTATACCTACCGAAAATTCAACGCCTTCGTGGTTTGGATTCCCAATCACAGTAAAGAGTTACTCTGGAGTGAGTAGGTTGGATCTTACCAAGTATTTAGATCAAAATAAAATTGGCACACGTTTACTGTTTGCTGGAAATCTAACTAGGCAGCCATATTTTGAAGATATTGAATATAGAATTGTTGGAGATTTAATTAATACAGATATAACCATGAGCCAGACATTATGGCTCGGAATCTATCCTGGATTAGATACAGCTCAATTAGACTATGTAGCTGAAAAAATGGAAGAATTTTTTGGCGTTGGGTTTTAAGTGCCCTTGATGCCAAGAGTATTGTTAACAGGTGTAACTGGATTTCTGGGAAGTCATCTGCTTGATGCATTGATAAATAGAGGGTATGACGTAGTAATTCTTAAAAGGTCAACATCAAATATTTATCGAATACAGCATGTAATTGACAGTGTTACTTCTTATGATATAGATTTAAAGTCTTTAGAGGTGGCGTTTAAAGAACAAAAAATTGATGTGGTTATACATACGGCAGGTCAATACGGGAGAAATGGCTGTAGCATTGCAGAAATTATTGAGTCTAATGTGGTGTTTGGCGCAAGTCTTTTAGATGCGTGTTTAAAGTATAGTGTCGGCACATTTATTAATACCGATACAATGTTGCAACCATATCTGAATAACTACTCCCTCTCAAAGAAGCATTTTGTAGACTGGTTAAGGCAGCACTCTGACAGGGTTCGGATTGTAAATTTAAAAATAGAGCATATGTATGGCACAAAAGATGACGATAGTAAGTTTGTTGCATGGTTTCTATCTCAACTAAGAGAGGGGGTATCAGAAATAGAGCTAACATCAGGCAAGCAGAAGCGTGACTTTATTTATGTAAGTGATGTTGTGTCAGCATTCCTAGCAGTATTGGATAAAAATGAGACGTTATCAAAGTTTAGTGAGCTTGAGGTTGGTACAGGTCAGGCAATATCAGTACGTGAATTTGTTGAAAGACTACTATGTTTTTATCAAAAATACGATAGTAAATCTCAAACTAAGTTGTTATTTGGCGCCATTCCATATCGAAAAGGTGAGGCAATGAGTGTAAGTGTTGATATTACAGATTTAAAAAAGATTGGCTGGCAACCAATGGTTTCTTTAGATGATGGTCTTTCTAGAATTATACGGGAGTAATAGTGAAGTATTTAATTACAGGTGGATGTGGTTTTTTAGGTTCAAACATAGCAAGTAAGATTTTAGAGCAAGGCAATGAACTTGTAATTTTTGATAGTCTTTATAGGTTTGGTTCTTACCAAAATCTTGAATGGCTTAAAATTCAAGGCGAATTTCAGTTCATTCATGGCGATATAAGAAATACAAACGATGTAGAGAGAATGATAAAAAAGCATACTCCTGATGTCATCTACCACTTAGCTGGACAAGTTGCGATGACAACTTCTATAGATGATCCGAGAATGGATATGGAAGTAAATGTTGGAGGTAGTTTTAATCTTCTTAATGCAGTAAGACTTTATAGCCCAGAGAGTGCCATTATCTATTCATCTACAAACAAAGTTTATGGAGACTTGGAGCAGTTTACATATAGAGAAACAGAGAGTAGATATGAGTGCGTAGAAAGGCCAAATGGATTTGATGAAAGTATAAACTTAGACTTTCACTCACCTTACGGCACCTCAAAAGGGAGTGCAGACCAGTATATGCTAGATTTTGCAAGAATTTATGGAATTAAAACAGTAGTGTTTAGACATTCTTCTATGTTTGGGGGGAGGCAATTTGCTACTTATGACCAAGGCTGGATTGGCTGGTTTACTCAACAAGCGGTTAATATTAAAAATGGTACTCAAAAAGAACTTTTTACTATCTCTGGTAATGGTAAACAGGTAAGGGATATTGCTTACGCTAGTGATATGATAGATCTGTATTTAAAAGCCTTTACAAAGATAGAAAGCATAAAGGGTCAAGCTTTTAATGTTGGAGGGGGTATGAGTAATTCATCATCTCTTTTAGAGCTGTTCGATTTTTTAGAAAAAGAGCTAGATATAAAGGTGAACTACACTCAACTTCCTGTAAGAGAATCAGATCAAAGGGTGTTTGTGTCAGATTTGACAAAAGCAAAAAACCTAATTGGATGGGAGCCAAAGGTTTCTAAAGAAGAAGGTATACGAAAAATGATTGAGTGGGTAAAAACTAGTTGAATTCTACTATATCCAAAGATAGAACTAAAAACTATTTCAAACAGTTAAAAGTTTCATTTTTATTTAAGGTGTTAGCTATCGGAGCTAGCTTTTTAATTATTCCGATAATGATAAAATTTCTTGGAAATGAGCAGTATGGAATATGGAGTACACTACTTTCTATTATTTCATGGATTGTTCTATTTGACATAGGGATAGGTAACAGTTTAAGAAACAAGATATCTGAAGCACTAGTCAAGAATGATAAAAAAAAGGCTCGAGATTATATATCTACAGCTTATGTGCTTATTGGCTTGATTTCTGTTATTTTATTAATTTCATTTTTAATAGCGAGTGGTTTTATACCTTGGCAAAGATTCTTTAATACTTCAATATTGTCGAATGATGAACTGGAGAGTGTAGTTAATATAACAGCATCATTTTTGTTTATAAACTTTTGGCTAAGTCTAATAAACCAAGTATTCAATGGAATGCAAAAGACATCATTTGTAGTGTTTAATCAATTTTTATCGAATACTTTAGCTTTAATATTTACGTACGTTTTATATTTATATTTTGAAACATCACTTTGGAAGTTAGCGTTTGTATATGGATTTTCATTGTTATTATCAAGTTTATTACTTTCTTTATGGTTTTATAGAAAAAATCAAGAATTTATACCCCAAGTAAAATGTTATACGCATAAATATACTAAATCCATTACATCTTTAGGTTTTAAATTTTTTATCATTCAGATAGCAGTAGTGGTTATATTTACAACTGATAAAATATTAATAACACAACTATTTGCTCCAGAATATGTAACAAGCTATGATGTTGTATTCAAACTTTTTTCAGTTATAACAATTACCCATTCACTCTTTATGATGCCACTTTGGTCGGCATATAGTGATGCTTATCACAGGGAAGATTTAACTTGGATAAAAAGAACTATAAAAAATCAACTAAAAATCTACCTATTGATAGTTCTGTCTACCATAGGATTAATATTTTTAGCAAAACCGGTTATTAGTATTTGGATAGGAAAAGATTTTGTAATTGACAATACACTTATAACCGTAATGGGGTTGTTTGTACTAGTTTCCACTTGGAATAATATATATGCATATTTCCTTAATGCTGCTAATAAATTAGACATCCAGATAAAAACTTCGATTATAGCTATATTTGTTAATATCCCATTATCAATAGTATTGGTTAAATACTTAGATTTTGGCGTGTATGGGATAGTAATAGGAACAATATTGTCTTTGTTATTATTCGCAGTATTTGGCTCACTTCAAACATATAGAATTCTAAAAGGAAAATAATGGAAAAGAAATTAGTTAGCATACTAGTACCTGTATATAACAGAGAAAACCTGATTGAAGAAACAGTCAACAGTGGATTAAGCCAAACATATGAAAATATAGAAATAATCATTGTAGATAATCAAAGTACTGATGGCACATGGAAAATATTAGAAAAATTAGCCTCACAAGATAAGAGGATCAAAATATTTCAAAATAATACAAATATTGGGCCGGTTAGAAACTGGAAAAGATGTATAGATGAAGCAAGTGGAGAGTACGGAAAGATACTTTGGTCAGATGATTTGATAGCATCAGATTTTTTGGAAAAAACTGTGCCATTTTTAGTGAATAAAGATGTTGGATTTGTATTCTCTAAGGTGGAAATATTTTATGAAAACTCCAATAAAAAATTGCTAATTTATGATATAGGAAAAACAGGTTTATATAATAGCTCAAAATATATAAACGATGTAATGGAAGTGGGCAACTATCCGGTTTCTCCTGGATGTGCTATTTTCAGATTGAAAGATCTAAAAAAGAATTTACTTATAGAGATACCAAATAAGATTAGTAGCGATTTTTCCATGCATGCTATTGGTAATGATTTGCTTATATTTTTACTCACAGCTCATAAATATAAAAACTTTGCTTTTGTAAATGAAAAATTATCATTTTTTAGGGCACATAGTGGATCAATTAGCACTATATCGGTAGCTAAATTAAGTTTATTATATGCATTAGTAAAGGCATATTATTTAGAGAAATTTGAAAAAAATGAGCATATTTCTAGATATAATTCTTATTTATATTTACTACTTTTGAAGTATAAGGTAAACAATTTAAATATAAAAAATATAAGTGATTTTTATTTGACAAATACACAACACAAGATAAATATAGCACATTGTGTATTTTTATTGTTTATTAGAATTAAGTATAAATTTAATAAATGGTCTAAAAATTTCAAAAATAGTACATGATAGCTATATTAGACCATCTAACCTTATTTTCATTTGGAGTATTTATTGGATTAGTTTTATTTTTTTTAGTAAATACTTTGATGCATATCGAACATTCACACTTGACAATGAAATATTAATTGTCTACTTAATAGGATTTATTAAATGGTAATAAGTAAAATAATTGGAGGTCTTGGAAATCAAATGTTTCAGTATGCGATAGGAAGAGCAATTGCAAAAAAAATCTACCTTAAAGTTGGATATTACTGGTTTTGTAAAGTATAAGTTACATAATGGGTATAGACTAAATCTTCTAAATATTGAAGAAAATATTGCTCAGAATAAAGAAATAAAAAAACTAAGAGGTTTTCAGCATGTTATTTACAAAATATTTAAACTTTGTATAAGAACAACTTATTACAAAGAGAGGGAAAGGACAGTATATGATAGTGAAGTTTTTACATATCAAGAAATTTATCTAGATGGGTATTGGCAAAATGAAAAGTATTCTTTAAATAAGGCTATTTCTATTGCTAACGGGAGGTTTATAGCAAGAATGGACGCTGACGACATCAGCTTTCCTGACCGCATTAAAAAACAAGTTGAATTTTTAGAAGATAACTTAAATGTTGATGTTGTCGGAGGGCAGGCTTTTAATATTGGTGGAGGGTATGAAAACTCATCATCTCTACTTGAGCTATTCCATTTTTTAGAGCAAGAACTTGATATTAAAATGACCTATAAACAACTGCCTGCAAGAGAAAGTGATCAAAGGGTGTTTGTGGCGGATATAACAAAAGTAAAAGATTTAATTGGCTGGCAGCCTCAGGTGGGTAAAGCTGAAGGCATCCGTAAAATGATTGAGTGGGTATCTGCGAGTTAATCATTTCTCAAGCCTCTAGCTATAATTATTTAAAGCAAAAAAAATTGAAATAGATATGAATTCATTAAAAAGCATTAAAAGAATTATGGTGCACAATTATTATCAGATATTAAATAATAATAATAATATGTTTTCTGGCATTGGCAATGCAACGATAAAATCGTTTTTAGAGCAAATGGACGCACTTTCTAAATATGGCAAGGAGCATTTATTGGATTTTAAATCATCATCAGTCTTTTCGATTGATGAATCGGATGCAATCCTTTTTATAGATTACCCTAAAGTGAATGACAAAATTTTAGATGTAGCTATTAAATCGAAAAAACCTATTTTTCTTTTAGTTTGGGAGAGTGGGATAGTAAATGAACGCAATATTGATATATCTAGGCATAAAATTTTCGAAAGAGTTTTTACTTATGATGATAAAGTTCTAAGTGAGAGGAGATATATTAAAATTCCTTATACATTTAATTTACCAAGCTTAATCCCTAAGTCTACGGAGAATAAAAAAATGTGTTGTATGGTAGCTGGTAATAAGTACAGTTTACACCCTCTTGAGCTTTATTCTAAGAGATTAGAGGTAGTTAATTGGTTTGAAGCGAATAATGTAGAGGACTTTAGCTTATACGGCAGAGGATGGAGTAAAAAAATTCCACCGACGAATATTCTTGATAAAATCTATAATAGGTCCCGATTTTTACATCACTTTTTCCCTTCCGTATATAAAAGTTATAAGGGTGAAGTCGCAGATAAATTCCTGGTGTTAACCCAATATAAGTTTTCATTTTGTTTTGAAAATGCAAAGGATATAACTGGTTATATTTCTGAAAAAATATTTGATAGTTTTTTTGCTGGTTGTGTAGTGGTCCGTTAATCTGTAGTGGTCTGACAAACTTGGACACAAAGATAGCCTTATAATACAAACTATAAGGAGGTCAACAAATGACACAAGTAAAA
>Ga0233447_1002750_pt1 | contig 12064 bp, 9 predicted proteins | sample SI_124_October20_3_FD_183014 | JGI IMG/M metagenome (GOLD analysis project Ga0233447, IMG submission 183014) | Seawater microbial communities from Saanich Inlet, British Columbia, Canada - SI_124_October2016_135_MG | ecosystem: Environmental > Aquatic > Marine > Inlet | place: Canada: British...
GTACTCCAGGGTTGCGATCTTGAAAGTGCTCCTCCTTTATGAACTATGTAATAAACAAGACTTTGTATTAATTTAAAATCCTCGTAAAAACATTTTTTCAGAAAAGTCCCAATTCCGGTGGACTTCGGTTGTTTGGGGATATTTAGTTTTCGGACAGCCTGAAGAGTCAGGAGCAAAGGCTACACCATTCGCTTGTATTTTTCCACCATTACTTTAATATGTCTTTTTCCCTTCTCTATAATTGGCCCGATATTTCTAGCTAGAGATTTGTTTATCTTCAATATTTCCCCATCAACAATGACCGTATCAACATTCATAGCTGTGGTTGAATACACTATATTACTAAAAATATCCCATCCCCCTACGTAACCGGACTTATCAAAATTCAAAACAACAATATCCGCTTTCTTTCCCACTTCGATAGAACCCACCTCATGATCAATTCTCAGAGATTTTGCGGCATTAATTGTGCTCATCTTTAAAACATTCAAAGGAGTTATTGTTGTTACTTCTCCGTATTTTATGTTTTGAAGCAATTTTACAAGCCTCATTTCACTAAAGAGATTTGTTGTATTGTTGCTTGCCGCGCTATCGGTCCCCAACCCAATGGGTATACCTCTTTCCATTACATCCTTAATTGGGGAGATGCCGCAACATAGCTGGACATTGCTTGTAGGACAGTGTGCTATGCCTACATTTTTATTCCTGAGAATTGAAATATCCTCCTTATTAAGTATTACACAATGTGCTAAAATCCCTCCATTTTCCAAAAGCTTACGATCATTGAAAAACGTTACTGGGGATACACCATGCTTTTTTAGAAACCATGCACACTCCTCTGTTGACTCTGCTATATGCGTGTGAATGGAGATATCATATTTTTCGCTAATCTTTCTAACACTATTTAGGAGTTCTTCAGAACAAGTGTATGGGGCATGAGGAGATAACATGCATCTAATCAAACCATTGGAATGTCCATGCCAGCATTTAATTTCTCTTTCTACTTTATTGATATCTTCATACTTTTGCTTCGTTTTATCTCTTTCGACTTTTCCAAACCAAGAATCTGATAAAACGGTTGACAGAACACCTCTTACACCATTTTTTTTGAAAATTGGTGCTACTAAAGAAACATCATAGAAATCAGCGATGCATGTAACCCCTGCGTTAATCATTTCGATAACTCCAATTTCAGTTCCTAAAACAATATCATCATTAGTTAGGCAAGACTCCATAGGTCCAATTCTCTCTCTAAGCCATCGCATAAGCGGCAATCCTTCCCCCAAACCCCTCAATAGTGTGAACCCTAAATGTGCATGAGTATTTATTAATCCTGGAATTATAATTTTATTTGTTCCTTCTATCGTCACGTCAACTCTTTTTGAGAATCTACGTGTATCATTGCCCACATAAGAAATAAAGTTGTCTTTTACGACCACTACACCATCTTTGATAACATCGTTGTTTTCATTCATAGTTACAATGCTATCGGCACAAAGGGCAATTTCCATAGTGTTCTACCTTCTTACATGTAAATACATTTCATCTCTTAAAGATTTCAACTCAGATATCGTGAAATTCTGAGAAATTGTAAAATTAGAATGGGTATAGGCTAAACGTTCCCAGCTAAAATCATCTGAGAGCCAGCCTTTTCTTAACGCTTCGTAGTAAATTTCAGTGCCAGGATAAGGAGTATAGATTGATATGTAAGCACCGTCTGGGTTGATAACTTTGATTAGTTGAGTAGTTTTGGCAATGCTCTCTAAAGTTTCTTGAGGGTGACCTATCATAAAGAAACCGAATGCAAAAATCCCAAGTGAATGACACATCTTAAACGCTTTGATGATAGCATCTACAGTAACTCCTTTCCTGATTTCTTGTAGAATTTGGGGGTCACCCGACTCCACGCCTATTCCGATCCATCGACATCCGCTTTCTTTCATCTCTTCCAATAATTCCTGGCTAACTAAATCTACCCGAATGCCCCCACTAGCCCATAGAACTTTGGCAGATTCTCTTAACTTTTTACAGAGTGTTTTTATCCACATCTTATTTACACAAAAATTATCATCCATGAAATATATCCCCTCAACATCGTACTCTCTTTGAAGATATCTTACTTCATCGACAATATTTAATGGACTTCTCCCCCTCCATACATTCCCAAAAATGGCCTTGTAGCAGAATCTGCACCCATAGGGACATCCACGACTTGCCACAATGTTTGTAGTCGGGATCTTTACATCAAAAAATGGAAAAATATAATGGTTCATGTTGAGAAGATGTCGAGCAGGTAAAGGTACCATATCACAATTAAAAATGCGTTCAGGTGGAGTTGTTTCTTTGAGTAAGCCTTGTGTTTTGAATACTATGCCGGGAATATGCCCCAGATCAGTTCTTCCCTCATCTAAACTACGAACAAGGTTTAACATCACGTGCTCACCCTCACCCCTAACGCACACATCAACATACTCATTTGAAATGATTACATGAGGCAACGCAGATGCATGGGGGCCACCAAACACCGTTAATATACTCTTCTTATGTTCTTTAACTTTTTCTGCCACTTTAAGCATGGTTGGGTACTGTGGGGTCATGCATGACAAGCCTACAATATCTGGTTGCCGCATTGTAATTTTATCCACGGTACTTTGTATCGAGAGATCAGAACTCTCCATATCTACTATAGAAACTTCGAAGCCGCTTTGCTCTAATACTGATGCAATATAACATATCCCAAGTGGAGCATGCCTAGTTGTCCCTCTAAGATAAGGCGGATTAACAAGCACAACTTTCATGATTTCATCCTTTAATACGACAGCCCTTTTCGGAGTGGGTAGACAAGCGAAAATGTATGATTTTCAACTCGAAATTTGGCATAGGCCCCTCCGAGTAGGGAAGAAAATCTTTCTCGAATAAACAGGCCCCAGACCAGACACAACCTTTTCTCTTCAACTTATTATTATTAAATCAACTACTTAAACTCATTATTTAAAAAATTAACTTCATTTATAATTTCATTTGGAAAGTTATCTAAAGTATCAATTGTAGGCTCTAAAACAACACAGATATTTTTTTTCTTCTTAAGTAAAATCCATACTGGTTCAAAATACGCTAGGTCTCTGGGATGTAAAGTATGAATTAAATGATGTCCTGTACAAAATCTTTGTATGGATGGATCAATAGGATCAGAAAATGTTGGCTGAGATTTTATTCCAGATAAATGTATATACTTTATCTTATCTTCAAATTTAGGCATAAAATAGCTAAAATGAAAGCCAATTCTTGCTTGTGATGATATTGCCGTATGGCAAGTATCTAATACTATCCCAATGTCATCGAAAACAAATAGTTTTTCAAAATCTTTTTCGGAAATATCTATAGCTCCTATCCAGCTTTCAATCGATATTGCTCCATTACCTAAATCTTCCCATGCATTTTTTAAAAAATGAATATCAGAAATATATTGAGGATGAAATACGGTGTGTTGTATTCCTAATTGTTTATAAATCTCCTGTATTTTTTTAAATAGCTGTCTGTTCTCATTATTGTCTTTAATTTCATTTTGATATGGAAAATGAGCTGTTCGTATCCTTAAACTTTTAACGTATTCAATCTGGGTTTCTGTTAATTTAAACTGATAAACTTCTTCTGGATAACGAAAACCTATTTCAATTCCATCTAAATATTCGTGTATAGAAACACACTCCATCATCATAGAAATCATCTCAGATCTATGATCAACTATCCTATTCAATTTCATAGGATTTCTATAAATTCCAGCAGATAAAATTACTGAATGATTTCCATAACTTAACATTCATCACCCTTAATTATATTACTTCGATCATAAGAAGTACTAATTGTATTTTCAAATTTTTCTACACCACCTTTTGAAATGGTTTTATCAAATTGTAACATAAAATAACAACCAGGGTAAGTCTTTTTGCAATATAACATCCAATCTAAAGCCATCAGCTGTCTCTCACAACAGCAATCTTCACAATTTTTTGCACTATAGCTTATTCTACTAACATTATCTTTATTCCATGTTTTATCAAATAAACCTCTAGATAGGTTCTTTGAAAAACAATATTGAGGATCAAAATGCAGCTTACTATACCGACAACTAACTAACTGCATCTCGTTATTTTCATTAGGCACTGGAATAATCGATGGTTGCAATATTGACACCAAACATGTTCCTAAATTCTTTCTTTTTTTTGCATCAATGTATACAGTATCAGTAGTCTTATACAAAACTTCAGGAATTCTAATAAAAGTTTTTGAGCTTGAAAATTTCTTTTGCAGAGAAGAAAGTTCCGTCTTAGTTGCTTCAGCTAATTCTTTGGTATAGGATAGTCCAAATTTCATAAGATTGGGTTGAATAGGGTTTACATAAACGTAATCAACACCCAAAGATATTAATTGATGAATAAAGTTAGTATAGTGACTAGTGTTGGCTGGGTGTATTAGTGTTGCCACACCTATGATCATCTTTTTTTCTCTGCCAAAAACACTCCTCATATTTATAATGTATTCTATATTTCTTAAAACATGATCAAAATTTATTTCTGGATCACGTGGTTGATGTAACTGTGAATATATGTCAGATGAAACTCCCATTATGCTAAATGTAAGTATTGAGACATTACTTGCTATTGCATCTAGTTTTTCTTTATCGATTCTTGAATTAATTCTACCGTTAGTCGTTAAAAAAGTTTCTATTCCTTCATTCCCAGCAAAATTCAATATTGTCGTGAAATCAGGATGAATGCTAGGTTCTCCTCCTCCTGAAATGTTTTGAGAAAAATCGGGATTAAGTTTTTTCATATATCCAATCAATTCACAATACTTTTTCCCATCTATATCAGTCGGAATATATTTCTCTCTTTTTGTATTAAATGAACATACTGTACAAGCACTATCACATCTATCTGTTAAATTAGTAAGAAACTTAATTGGATAAGCAATATCTTCAGCAATATACTGATTTATTGGCGCTTCGTAATCAAGAGGAGTTTGAGGATAGAAAGTATTGGGATGAATTTTCCAACTATCTACTATTTTTTTATCTTTTATTGCCACCATAGCTTCATATGGATAGCTAAAATACTCAATTTTTGAAAGACTCTTTAATTTCTTCTCAAAAGAAAAATCACCGAATGTTGAAACAGGATTTAACTTCTTCTCAAAACTAAAAATATTCGTATTTTTATCTAAAAATATTTTATTGAAAAAAATTCTCATATTGTTCATTTTTTACCTATAACAGTAATTTCATAACCAAAATAAAACGAAAAAACATTTCCAAAAATAGGATCTATAAGACTAGTGATGGTTTCTAAAATAAAACGTATTCCTAATAAAATAGAAATATACCAAGGCAATATCTTTTTTCTACTTTGTGTATCCCATTTATAAAATTTTAAACCATACCAAGGACACCAACCTCCCACTCTTTTTACTTTAGAAAATCCTGCCTTTTTAAATAATGCCACCAACTCACTATACTTCATTGGTTTTTCATACCCATATCGCCAGTTACATTTATTGCCTTTTGTATCAGTATATAGCATAGCAAGCCTTAAAGAAGGACAATAATAATTTGGAACAGTCACTATGACTGATTGTGTAGCTACCTTCCCCATTTCTGTCAAAATTTTTAATTGATGCTCAGGCAAATAATGTTCTAAAAGTCCTTCGCTAAAAATGGTATCAATGAAATTTTGAGGGAAGGGCAGATGAAGAGCGTCGCCCATTGATAATTTTATATTATGAGTTCTATCTTCTTTTTGAAGATATTCTATAACATCAGAAGATTTATCGACGCCATAACAAATACAATTAGGGTTACTTTCTTTCCATTTTGTAAGGAATCTAGCTGAACCGACCCCAACCTCAAGGACACTAGCTATATTAGAAGGAAAATATTTTGTTATACATTTATAACCAGAATTTAAAAATTTAACCGTACCAGCTTTATCTAAAAAATTTATACGCTTTTCGGAAAATTTATTGCCCCAAATATTGTTAAGATTCCTGATATCACTATAATTTTCTTCTATTAAGTTCATACAGCTTTATTCTTTCCATAATTAAGTCTTCATGCAATAAAACGGCTGTTGTTCTAACTCTATTCCTATTTTTTTATCATTATAAAACTTCCCTAGCCAAGCGTTGATATTTCCTTCGAAAACATTACATTTTATCATTTTATCCTTGCATTTTTCTACCTCAAACCCCATGGGACTCCTACTGATAAAATTATTATATTTTTCTAATAAACTAAACTTAGGCTGGCCTTGGATTGATTCTATCATAAACCTGCCTAAGTCATTTAAATTAACCCCAGGTTGGGTTGTTAAAGCACAGGGGAATATATAACCCCAGGGATCAATGCCAATTTTGACAAAGCTCGAAAAACAAAGATTAATATTTTTTCTTAAAATTATTTGTTGTTCTTCTAAAAGTTCAGGATTATTCAAAAAATAAAATCCTTCTCCGAAATCTAATTCTATATCGCCATATATCCCTTTATTTTTATTTAACTTTAATTGTTCAACAATATTTTTAACATTACTAATCATGTCTTTTGAAAAAAGATGCTCTTGATTACAAAACTCTGTCCTAAATTCTATTGCGTCAATTTGTAATTGAGCCGCCAACTTTGTCATAGCTAACATTTTTTTATAATTGTTAGGCAATATCATCATACATATACTAACTCTTACTTCTCCTCCCTTTGCTTTTTTAAAAGCCATCAAATCTTGAATATTTTTAGTTATTATTGTGAAAACTTCTTTGTTCTTACACCTGGTAAACTGCTGATACTCGTCGGCATTAGTACCATATAAACTAATTCTAATTCGATGCAAATTGATCAAATATGGCAATTTATTTTTAGTAATATAAAGACCCGTAGTGTAAATTGTGCTTTGAAATCCTTGATCAATTGATTTTAAAATACTAGGAAACATTGCTCTATCAGTCAATGGCTCTAAACCACCAGAAAAGTTTATATATTTTACGTCTGAGGCCGTAAGTTCATCTATTATGCGCAAGTAATCATCTTTAGTAAGAACATTATTTAACGAATAAGCATATCCACGTTGCTTGTTGTAACAATGAATACAATTATTGTTGCAAGGGCCACGCGCATGGAATTCAACAATAAATGGAGAATAGCATTTGTTAGCTAAAACTTTTTTAAAAAAATGCGGATGACTAAGTATAAATTTTAATATTTGGAAAGATGTATGAAAAAGTGAATTTTTAAATATTGTACTATGAAATCTTTCTTCAAGCTGAATAGTTTCATATATTAATATTAGTTGCTCGAGCGATATCCCTAATTCAGTTAGCATTTTTTCGCTAGAGAAAAATGGATTTGCACAAATGTTTTTTGTTACATAATTGATATTTTTATTAGAAATAGAACGAGCAAGGCTTGAATCAAATTTTACTTTATCTGCTAGAAGCTTGTCCATAAGAACTCTCTGTTCAAATAAAGATTATCCATATTCATTAAGACATATGATTTACATTTAAACTATTTGACAAGTTAATAAAATACAAGATATAAGAATTATTTATCAAAAAAAATTAGATTTTTTCTCATAGTCATTCCACAGATGCAAAAAAGGCTAAAAACCCAATGCTCTTATAATAAAGAAGTTACAACACCATTTTTGTTCTCTAAATTTCTATGGGACCATAACAAGGACTTTTTTGCTAAAACTTGATGATTGTTTTGTTGATTATCAACGAGTTAGCATGCAAATCCTATGGGACGCTACTGATTTTTTCTTTAAAACCTAAAAATTGACAGAATCCATAATTTTGATATTCAATAATATAATTATCATTTTGATTAAAATAATGTATAAATAAAAGGGGCTGCCGATGTGCTACCAAAAATCATTAAAATTCCTAATAATAATAGAATAAGAATAATTGGAATAAGCCAAAATTTCTTATTTTTACATATAAATTCCCAATATTCATTCAAAATATTATCTATTTCTCTTAATTCTCTAAAATTTTGTTTTTTGCTACTCATATTTTACTCCTGTTTATTTAATATTGTTTAAAATATCGTCTTAAATCATGGTCATATTTATAATCAATCCAATTTGTTTCTGATTTCTTTTTTAAATTAAGTAGATTTTTTCTGTTTAGCCTTAATATAATTCCAATACTAGAAAAAATTGTATAATAAAATAAAAATAAAATTATATTGGATATAATAAATCCAATCGCACAAGCTATTAAATACCAGGGATAATAAATAATAAGCAACAGTTTAGGAAAAATGAAACTAATAGAAAAAATTAAAACGCATAATATAGTAAAGTAGTATGAGATCGCAGAAGAAAATTCCTCGGACTTCACGGAATAATACTTAATTGTCCAAAACAAAGCGGCAATTAATAGTAAACCAATTACTATTGATTGCCCAAATTTTCTAATATCCTTTTTATCTGGGTGCCAGTTGAATATCGGATATTCAGTTCCCTTTATTAGTTTTTGTCAAAATATGAGTCTAGCAAATACAATAACTCTTTTCAAAAAAACATCAACGTTTATTGGTATATAATATAAAAAGAACTATGCCAATTCGGCAACCTTAGTAACAAGAAAACCGCCTAATGTATTGCTTCAACCATTCCCCAATTATTGATATTTTAAAATTTTCCCGCCGTAATCCAAAGGGTATAGCCTAACTTTTCTTATCATATGCTTACTGCTATGCTTAATAACACATACAAAATCAGGGAGTTTCCTTAAATCAAAATATCTATAGTCCCCCTTCTCTTTTTTTGAATATGTTACACTTGCCCTCCTATTGGAGTACCCGTAAGATTGCTTTTCAAATTCTTCACTTTTACCCAGATCCGATTCAGCCATCTTTGCTCCACGTTCATCAGGTTGCCTGAAATAAACTTTGTTCGCAAGATTTAAAAGAAGCGTTTCTGTTTTAAATAGCCCTAGTTTGTCAAGATAACTTGTGGTACTCTGCGAAGCAAATATAACAGTAGCCTTAGAACTTCTAATTTTATCTATTACCTTTGAATCATCCATACCTTCGGACTTTGTCACAATGCTCTGAGCTTCATCTGCTATAAAAATCAATAAATTCTTTTTATCGAGTTCTTCTTTAGTTAGTTCTTCTCTAAGCTGGGTATGATAATAGTAAAGCTCCTTCATAAATGTATTTATGTGATCTCGTTCAGAATATATGGATGGAATTGATACACATATTATTTTACTGTTGTCTACATCAGCGAAATTAAAAGTGTTCTCTTCGCTTGAAAAAATCTCTGCTATATCTTTGTTCAAGTATGGTGACAAATAATTAGAAAGCGTAGAAAGAAAGCTTTGAAACTCCTCACCCCCCTTCCCTGCATGAAAGAGAAAATCATTTTGGAAATATTTTACTGCTTCTGATTTTTTCATTTTTTCAGGAATACGTTTCAAGGTTTCCTTAACCACTGATACATTAATAAAATCTCTTATTTTTGTTAATGTTAGCTGCTCTCCTTTTCCCTCATATTTATAAATCATGTCCATAAGTTCCATAGCGTGAATCAGTGCATTTTTAATCCTTACCTTGAAATGTCCGCCTGAACCACTGCTACCTTCTGCTATTCCTGGAGCAGCTATGTTAACAATAATGTCTGCATATCTTGACCAGGGAATGGTATCATAAGAAAGAAGATTAAATTTATGATTTGATTTTCGCCCTGGCCCAATTACAATCACCTTATTTTCTCTATTATAATTTCCCCCAACTCCAACAACATCTCGATAGAATGACCCCTTGGCATCAACAGTAAGACCGCCCCATTCTGGTACATTTTTAAAGAGTTGGTGAAGAAGGTTTATATAAAATCCACTTGTCTTGCCTGAACCTGTATCCCCTGTTACAACCCATCCCCTACAAAATTCTCTGAGTTTCCACTCTATTCCTCCAAAAGTTACTATTACGCCTTTCTTGAATTTAGTCGCCTTTTCTCCCTTACACCTTTTACTCTTGTCAAAAGGAGAGCAAAAAAGAGTATATATAAAAACGATCCCTAGTATAAATGCTATCAATATATCTGTGCTGATATATAAGAAGTGGAATGTTAAAAGCGCAGATATAAGAAGGACAAATCTCTTAAAAAATTTGTTCGCTTCATGATATGCCATTTTAGAATTGGCCATAAAGAAAAAAAATCCAGCCAACAAAATGCCATACAATGCCATACTGGGATTCTTTACAAAGAAACTACTTACATGTTGAATTATTTTAAATAGGTTGTTAAACATGTAACACTTTCTTGATCTTTTATAGATATTTTTGTATACAATTGAAGCTGTTTGAATAAAACTGTAAAATAAGTTTCAGGAAATATCATTCAAACTTGCTTATTATTACCCGGTACTAGATCATTCATAGCTTCAAAACTAATTTTATCATTTGAATATTCCAGGTCACGGTCCTCAGCATTTGTTTCTGACTTATTATATTGATCTAATGTGCTTATTGATTGATTGTCTTTTTCTTGAGCATCCATTTTTGTTTTTAACAAATCATAATTTTTCTGCATTTCTGCTATTTTTGCATTAAGTTTCTGCTGTTGAAATAATAGCTCTTTATTTTGATCTATAACCATTTTCATTTTTTTGGAAGCAACTTCTATTTTTTCTGCCCCCTGCTGTATCATTCTTGCATAGTTCTTTGTGTATTTTGCATTAGCATCTTTCATTTCTATTACACGGTTTTCTAGTTCAGCATATAAGGGCTCCACGTAAGCTGAGTTGAGGTTTTCAGAAATTACAACATTTGTACCCCCTGGAAGTTTAATGGGATGATTAGGTCTTGTGTTCCATGATGCATTGTCCATAACTCGGTATAATACATTTTTTTCATACATGATACCGTTATTATTTGGATCAACATATCTGCCAATGGAATATGCCTCAATATTTTCAGTGTTTCTTATGTTGTGAAGCTGGTTACTTCCTATAGTTCTGCCCGCAACATATATTGGAATCATTGTTTGAGTATTAGCTTCAGCTTCCGGAGGCGTTGAAGCACATCCTGTAGTTAAAACTAATACCACAAGTGTTGGCACGGTAATTAATAATTTTTTCATGGCTTAAATCCTGTGTGAATTAAATATTCTAAATAAAAATACTACTTTAATCGTCGTTTAGAGGGGTTATATGTTGGATTCATAATCATGGGAGCATTATAATCTATTGATGATTTTTTATTTTGTTCACTAAAAAGGGTCTCGCCTATTTTTGCTTTATCCATATTAATCGTCTGTTTTACGTAAAGATAAAATTTTGTCCCTGCCGGAACCCTAACAAAGTACCCCTCCCTTAATACCTTGCTCATCATCATATCAGCATAAAGATTAGCTGCATCCTGAGTTCCGCCTGTAACTGCTGGTGCCCCTGATAAATTAGCAATAACTCCTGTGGCCGTCGCAGGTAGCGAAGTTAGACCATCTGTCATTTTAAGTGCTATTGCTTTAAGAGTAGCCCAATCTCTAGTATCAATTGTGTAACCTTTAAGTCCTGCCGACATATCAGTTAATTCATATTTATTATATTTTTTTACAACCTTTCCATTTTCCAGTGCGATGCCGCTAACTTGAAGTTCCTTTCCATTATCAGCATCCCGAGTTCTCCATACAATAACCCATGAATTACCTGTTAAAACTTTATCTCTAATTGGTGATTTTTTGGCTGTGCCATGAACTTCTGCTCCAGCAGGAATTATCAGCTTTCCATCATGCCATACATCTTTTATAACCATTCCAATAATTGGTGTTTCAGTATTAGCTGTATCTATGGTATTGATTAGCTGACACGGTATTGGCCTTCCATATGGAGCATATTTTTCCATGGATTTTGTATTGTTATCCACCTTTGCTGTATATAAATTTAGTGGCGTTACAACGTATTCCTCTTTCTCATTACTTGTTTTAGTAGCAGTGGGTTGCACTTTTGAAGTATTGCTAACATAATTTGGAAGTGTTGTTTTCGAACTGGTTTCAATATTATT
>Ga0233447_1002751_pt1 | contig 12062 bp, 9 predicted proteins | sample SI_124_October20_3_FD_183014 | JGI IMG/M metagenome (GOLD analysis project Ga0233447, IMG submission 183014) | Seawater microbial communities from Saanich Inlet, British Columbia, Canada - SI_124_October2016_135_MG | ecosystem: Environmental > Aquatic > Marine > Inlet | place: Canada: British...
AATTTACTTCAAAATCGATTCCAACCATGAAATTTTGAGAAAATTTAGTTTTTGGAACAATTCAGAAAGTTATTAAGAGGTGAGCCCATTGCATTTTGCAAGAGGCTCTTCAGATAAGCTTGAAGACGAATTGAGCAAGATAGTACAGGAACGTGACAATATAAGAGGAGATGAGTTTGATAAATTAATAGAAAAAGCTCCTGTTATTGATTTGGAGAGGTCGTATAAACTAAATAGGCTCCTTCAAATAATCTCTGAGAAGCTTCACGGACATGTAAGCTGTGATCCTGAAAATTTACTCTCTATGTTTATTAAAAGGGAACAAGAAGGTTCCACTGTATTAATACCAATGGTTGCTGTTCCACATATTGTTATTGAGTCAAAAGGAGTTTTTGAAATTGTCTTGGTTAGGTGTAAATCCGGAATTAAATTTTCTGAAAAACACAAGAACGTTAAAGCGATTATTGCATTAATTGGTTCAAAAGATGATAGAACAATGCACTTAAAAACATTGACAGCAATAGCTCAAATTATTCAGGATAAAGAATTTGATGATAAATGGATAAAAGCTGAAACACCTAAAAATCTTAAAGATATATTTTTACTTGGTGATAGGAGAAGATAAGGTTAAGAATTTTGGATTTTAGATGTTAGATGTTAGGTGGTAGATTAACTTATATTTTCTCTGCAAAAGCAAGAGTCTATTGTGTTAATTGTCAACCTGTCTATATCTAAACAATGTGATAAAGATGCATCCTATACTTCCAGAGCAAATAATAATAATTAATGGGATCTGTTGTGATATAGCACCTAATACACCGGAAGAAAAACTTGCTACGGTAAAAGCAAGAATAATAAATGAACTGGACAATCCCATGATCCATCCTTGACGATTACTATCAACCAGATTAGAAAACATAGATAAAATAACAGAATACCCAAAACCTGCAGCTGCCGCAATAAATAAAACACTTATCCACAAAATACTTAGAAAAGGAAATATGTAATAGACAACAATTCCAATAGGAAGGACACCATAACCGATAGCAACCAGCCATTTTGCAGAAAAATATTTTGTGAGAATATGTGTTATTGAGGATATCCCAAGTCCAGTGGCAAGTCCAAGCCCAATCAAAGCATTAAAAATAGCAACAGCATTTCCTGATTGGTGAAAATGATTGGCCAAATAAGCAGGTAAATAAACAAAGTACATAGCCCAAGCAAGTTGAACAAAAAACAATGAACATAATAAGTAAAAAACAGCCTTATCCTTTACAGCTGAAGTAAAAACATTAATAATTTTTGACCATTTAAACTGGAATTTTTTTGTAGCTTTTCGTGTCTCACGAAAAATGATAAACAATAATAGTATATTAATAAAAGATAGTATTGCTCCAAAATAAAAAGGCGTGGATAAATTAAACCATGATACTAAACGCGAATCAGATAAAAAACCGCCAATAATAGGTCCGGCAACTAAGCCTATAGAAACTGCTACAAGAATTAAGCCAATATTGCGCGCTTTGTATTTTTTTGAACCAATATCAATAATGGCAGCCTGTGCTATTGGCTGACTTCCTGCAGTAAAGCCATCAATTAAACGCCCAATGAGCAGCATAGATAAACTGTGCATAGGAAATGCAATCGCTGAAAGAATAAATCCAATAAGACTTCCGGCAAGACAAATAATAATACCTTTTTTACGTCCTATTGAATCAGAAAAATCACCCAAAAAGAGTGAACCAAAAAACCATGCAATAAAAAAGCTGCCCAAAACCATTCCGTAGACAAAAGTATTCCATGAATCGCTATTTCCAGCTAAAAAGTGATAACTGCCTTTGTAAAGAAATGCCTTAACAAGGATTGGAAAAATCAATCCCTGCCCCATACCATCAATAAACAAAACAAGCATTAAAGATAAAATAACTATCCCTGTACTTGTGTGTTTTGCATTTTTACTCATGAATTTTTTCTTGATACTATAAAATTTTTACAGTAACAATACAGTTTATCGATTTGTTGGTCCGTTCCAATTGTGATACGCATATACATCCCAGTTAGTTTACCCGGAAAGTAACGTACAAGAATGTTATTTTTTCTTAAATATTCGAAAAGCTCCTTACCGTTACCGTTTGGTGGCGAAACAAAAATAAAGTTTGATTGTGACGGAATAACTTTGAAGCCGACATTAATAAGTTTTTCTGACAAGTGATCTCTTGTTTTCTTTATTGTTGAAATTGTCTTTTTAAAATAAAATTGATCCTCTAATGCTGAGATTGCTATTTTTTGAGTAATATAGTTAATGTTATAGGAATCTTTGACCTTCATCATACCATTAATAACTGTTTCGTTAGCAACCCCCCAACCGAGACGTATTCCTGCTAGAGAGTAACTTTTTGATAAAGTTCGGCCTATTATTACATTTGGATATTTCTTTACAAGATCTATGCAGGTCGTTTCAGCAAAATCTGCATAAGCTTCGTCTATGAAGATAATACCTTTGAAGATTGAACTGAATTTTTCGACTAAACCTATGTCAAAAACAGTTCCAGTCGGAGCATTAGGGCGTGTTATAAAAAAAAGTTTTGCATCTTTAATGGATAAAAATAGTTTGGATTTGTCGTCTAACAGTTGAATTGGAAATTCAAAATTATCCTTTTCACTCAAGGGTATTTTAGCTATTACTGCATTTTGTATTTTTGCTAGGACAGGATAGAGCGAATATGTTGTTTCAAAACACGCAACTTTTTCTTTTTCTCCAACAAAAGAGCGCATGGCAATTGTCAAGATGTCGTCAGATCCGTTTCCTATAATAATGTTTTCCCTATGGTATACATACAGTTTAGCGATAACTTCACGCAGTTTATCTGCTGCAGGATCGGGATACAGACGCAACTTATCATAATCAACTGAATTTAGGCATTCTGCTACCTTCGGGGAAGGAGGATATGGGTTTTCATTCGTATTAAGCTTAATAAGGGATTGAGTCTTTGGCTGTTCCCCTGGAATATATCCTTGCATTTCTTCTATATTCTTTCTAAAGTATGTCATAATACTCAAACTATTTCATTATAGTGATTGAATGCTGGTGGAACTGACGGGAGTCGAACCCGTGGCCTGATCGTTGCGAACGACCCGCTCTAGCCAACTGAGCTACAGCCCCAGTTATTGATAAAAAATATAAAATACTTATTTTTGTTCACCGGAAACCTTTCTACACGAGCAAATCTATATCTATTTTTCTACTTTCACAAATAAAAAATAGTAACAAACGTATTTTAAGCGAGTAATTTGCTTGTTTTCTATACTTTTGTCGGCTGATATCTTAACTTTTAGCTTACGATTTTAACCTTAATTACGGCAAAGCGGCTATGTCAGGGTCATAACTCGTAGAGCGTAGCCTAAAGCAATAACAGTCTACCGTTTACGGTATAATATCTATTCAAACTCTTTCATTCAGTAAAATTTATTTAATAATATTTGTAGTTTATGTTTTGACTATTAAGTTCTTTAAATATATACTAATCAAAAATCAATGCTCCGTGGTAAATATTGCTAAATAACATGTTTCCTCCATGTTATGCCATAATAATGCTTTATGATGGACAAATTTTAATAATTAGTATTTTGATATTTCCTAAAGATATAAAATAATTCTATAAAAGTAATAATATTAGTATTATGTCAACTATTAAACACTCTGACCATAAACTGGATGATGACGTGCATACAGATACATCGCACGTGTATCTCGGTGCTGATCCCGTTCTTAGGTCATATTTTAGACAGATAACTAAATCTATTTTACTAACTGTTGACGAAGAAAAGTCGTTGATGAAAACGTACTTTGAGAATGCGGATATTGTGCGTAGTAATATTTTTAAAATAGGATTTGTTGCTGACGAATTTGTTAAATTGATAGATAGGCTTGCGATTTGGGACATTGATGAATACTTCTATACAAGCGTAAAAAACAGAAGCAACAAATCGGTTAATTATATATTTTCAAGTTTAAAGGCATGGAAGCATGATATAGCAGAACTCGAAGCAAAACTCAAACATGCATTTAATGAAAAGATTGATGATGCAGTTGTGGAGTTGCGTTCAGAATTACACACTACACTTTATAGGCATAAAGTTTTAAATGAAGTTGTTGAAGAGTGGCTGGATGATGCGCGTGAGTACATCATATTTCTTAATGAGAACAAAAATGCCTCCCGTTCTTCTAATTCAAAGCCGTCTCTGTTTGATTTTATGAAAATTTCTTCGTATGATGAAAAAGTCACTTATATTGAAGAAAAGGTAATGATGAACGTAGATGATTTTGTTCGTTTAGTAGATGAAACAGAAAAACTTAAGACAGCGGCGGAACAGGCACGCCTAAAGATCGTTGAAAGCAATTTGCGTCTTGTGGTAAGTATAGCTAAAAAGTTTAAAAACAGAGGAGTTCCGTTTGTTGATTTAATTCAAGAAGGAAATATCGGTTTAATGAAGTCCGTAGATAAGTTTGATTATTCTAAAGGCTTTAGGTTTAGTACTTATGCTACCTGGTGGATTAAATTATATGTTAGACGGGCAATCGAAAGACAAGGTAGAATTGTTCGCATACCTACACATATGCTGGAAACAATAAATAGAATGTTTATGAAGGAACAAATATTTATTAGAGAAAATGGTTGTGAACCGACAATGGAAGAGTTGGCGAAAATACTCGAAGTAACTGTTGAACGAGTACGGGCTTTAAGAAAAATGGCTATGCAACCGCTTTCGCTGCAGGCATCTCTCTCTTCGGATGAAAGTGATAAAACTTCGCTGGAAGATATATTGGAGAGTACCTTTAAAGATCCAGCAAAACTTGCTATTCATTCATCTCATAGAGAGAAGTTTAAACAAGTGTTGAATTCATTAATGGAAAGAGAACAATTGATTTTGAAAATGAGATATGGTATAGGCGATGATATACCAAAAACTCTTGAGGAAGTAGGTAATCATTTTAAACTTTCACGAGAAAGAGTGCGGCAAATAGAATTAAAATCGATTCAAAAATTAAAACATATGACTTGTGAACCCTAAAACTCTAATTCATCGTTCATTTTTAGAAGTTTTCCTAAACTTTTTTTCAGTAATTCTCTGAATAATTACGTAAAATGTTGGTACGACCAGAGTGCCGAATATTGCGACAAGAACCATTCCACCAAAAACGGTTATTCCTATAGATCTACTACTACTTGCACCTGCACCGGTAGCTACTACAAGGGGGAAAACACCGAGAATAAACGCAATCGAAGTCATTATCACAGCTCTAAACCTTATTTTTGCAGCAAATTTTGCTGACTCTATAATGGATTTTCCGTTTTCATGTTCTTTTTTTGCAAATTCAACAACTAATATTGCAGTTTTGCAAGCGAGTCCTAAAAGAAGAACAAAACCAATCTGTGTATATATATTATTGGTTAAGCCTGTTAGCCATATAGCACCTAAAGCTCCAAATATTGCAACTGGTATTGATAAAATCACTGCAAATGCAATCATCAGGCTTTCATAGAGAGCTACAAGAAACAGATATGCTACAACCAGTGCAAAAATAAAGATCAAAATTGCTTTATTTCCTGCTAATATTTCCTGATAAGCTGTACCGGTCCAGTCATATGTAATTCCATTGGGCAAAACTGTTTTTGCAACTCTCTCCATAGCTGTAATAGTCTGCCCAGAACTGTAACCTTCTGCAGCGTTACCCATAATGGCTATTGATGTGAACATGTTATAATGATTAATAACAGCAGGACCGAATATTGGTTTTATTGTCAATAATGTGCCAAGAGGAACCATCTTTCCCTCATCATTCCTAACATATAATCCATTAATTGTTTTAATTTTGCGTCTAAATTTTTCTTCTGCTTGGACCACAACCTGATATACTTTTCCAAACTTATTAAATTCATTAACATAAGTTGAACCCAAAAATGTTTGTAAAGTATTAAAAACATCTGGCATTTTAATGCCAAGTTTTCTAGCTTTTTCTCTGTTGACTTTGACAAATATTTGTGGCATTTTTGATTGAAATGCAGTATATGCTATTTCTATTTCAGGTTGTTGATTTGCCTCGTATAGTACAGATCTCATAACTTCTGCTAGGTTCTGTATTGTCTTGCCAGAAGATTTATTTAAAAGAATTTCAAACTGAAATCCGCCTGCAGTGCCTAATCCTCTTATTGGAGGAACATTAAATGCAACTATGTTTGCTTGAGATATCACTTGAAATTTTTTATTGACTTTTCTAATGATAGACTCAACATGAAGATCTTTTGAATTTCTTTTGTCCCAATCTTTTAATATAGCGCATAAAAGTCCGGTATTCGCAGTTGTAATTCCGGTTAATACGGAGAAACCTGCCACTGATATTACAAAATCTACCCCATTTGTTTTTTCTAACATTTCAGCTAGTTCTTTTACTATTTTATCGGTTCGTGGAAGAGCAGCTCCTTCTGGAAGCTGTACATTAACAAAAAAATATCCTTGGTCTTCACTGGGTATAAAACCTCTGGGAACAATTTCAAAAAGGTAAATACTTAGTGAAATAATAGCAATAAAAAATATTATGACAATCGTCACTTTTTTTACTAAAAACTCAACATTTTTATTATATCTTACTGTCAAAGATGAGAAAAATTTATTAAACCATTTAAATAAGAAAAACGTTTTGGAACGCTCTTTCTTTAAAAAAATCGCACATAAAGGTGGAGTCAAAGTTAATGCGTTAAATGCCGAAATTAAAACGGCTATTATTATTGTAATAGCGAATTGTCTGTATAAGTGACCCGTTATTCCAGGAATGAATGCAACTGGTACAAAAACAGCCATTAACACAAAAGTTGTTGCAATTATTGGGCTAGTTACCTGTGACATTGACTTTACAGTTGCGTCATAAGATTCTAGCCCTTCCTGTTTCATTATTCTATGTACATTTTCAATTACTACTATTGCATCATCTACGACAATACCGGTTGCGAGAATAAGGCCAAAAAGTGTTATTGTATTAATTGAACAACCAAAAGCTAACAGTCCAGCAAATGTTCCTATCAAAGAAACGGGAATAGCAACCATTGGAATCATTGTTGATCGCCAATCCTGTAAAAAAATAAAAACAATCAACAAAACTAAAATAACAGCTATCACAAGTGTAAGTATTACTGACTTTATAGATGCATTTATGTATTTGGTTACACTAAAATTGATAGTACAGGTCAAGTCTTCTGGGAAATATTCAGATAACTGATTTAGTTTCTTTTTTACTGCTCGTGATACTTGAACTGCATTCGATCCTGGTCGTTGATAAACTACAATCAGTGCACAAGGTTTGTTATCTTTATAAGCAAGAGCACTATATGATTCTGATCCTAAATCTACTCTGGCAATATTCTTGATTTTAACTAATGAACCATTTGGGTTTTCACGAATAATAATATTTTCAAATTCTTCTACAGTTGATAATCGTCCCTCCATTTGTATAGAATACTTCAACTGTTGTTGTTCATTAGTAGGAGCTCCTCCGATCTGCCCTGCAGCTACCTGGATATTTTGTGCACTAATTGCATTAGTTATGTCGGATGTAGTTAGTTTAAGTGATGCAAGCTTATTGGGATCAAGCCAAATTCTCATTGAATATTTTAGTCCACCCCAAAGAGAAACTTTGCCAACACCTGGAACTCTTTGTATTTCGTCGACTATATTTAAATAGGCATAATTATTCAGAAATAGAGAGTCATATTTATTGTTGGCTGATTGAACACTTGCAAATATCAGTGCATTATTTGAAACTTCTTTAGTCTTTACGCCTTCAAGTTTAACTTCATTGGGTAATAATGCCATCGCAATTGCTACACGGTTTGCTACATTTACTGTATTCATATTTGGATTACTTCCAACTTTAAATGATATAGTAATTATCCCAACTCCGTTATTGTTAGCTATTGATGACATATAAATCATATCCTGAACGCCGTTTATTTGGCTTTCAAGAGGTTCAATAATTGTTTTCATTACAGTTTCTGCGCTAGCACCTGGATATGAAGTAGATACTGTAACCTGTGGTGGTGTGATGTCAGGAAAATGTGCTATAGGTAACATTGTTATTGAAATAATACCGGCAAGAATAATGACTGTAGATATTACAAAAGCAAATTTCGGTCTTTTTATAAAAAATTGGCTTATCATTTTGTTGTTTTATTTCTAACTACATGAATTTAATATTAAATAGGTTCAAGATTTGTGTTTGTAAGAACAGATTTAACTTTTACTCCAGAACGGACTTTTTGAATACCATAGAAAATTATTAACTCGCCAGGTTTTAACCCTTTTTTTATAAGTATATTTTTACCGTATACATTTCCCGTAACGATACTTCTTTTTATCACTCTATTATCTTTATTGACAACTAATACATATTTCCCGAGCTGATTTTCCTGAATTGTTGACTGTGGAATTAAGATAGCTTTAAACTTTTGCTTGCTTTCAAGATTAACATTTACAAATGCACCCGGCAACAGAAGTTCTTTGGGATTTGGAAATCGAGCTCGCATAAGAAATGTACCTGTAGAGGGATCAATTTTATTATTTACAAAATTTATTATACCAGTATGTTCATATTTAGTGCCATTTGATAAAATAAGACTAGGAACAAGCTTTGTAACAACTAGTAGTTTTTTTTCTGGATCGAATTTTTTATTTCCAGGAAACCTTTTCTGGATAAGAGATACAACATATGATTCAGGTACAACAAATTCCACGCGGATAGGATCGAGTTTAATCAAATGAATCAGTGGCTTACTTTGGGGACCAACTAGAGCTCCTGGGTGATAAGGTGCTATACCTACACGTCCACTGAAAGGTGCCTCTACAAGCGTATAGCTTAAGAAAAGTTTCTGTAGTTTAAGATTGGCTTCCATTGCAAGCACTTCAGCTGTTGTCTGCTGATATATACTGGTTGCATCGTCATAATTCTTTTGACTAACGGCGCTTGTTTTTACTAAAGTTTTATTTCTTATATAATCTATTTTAGCATTTCTTAATTCGGCTTCAGCTTTTCTTAATGCAGCTTCTGCAGCTTTTACCTGTGCTATATACTGAGCTCTTTCGATTTGAAAAAGTATTTCTCCTTTTTTCACAAAAGCTCCATCATCAAAATTTTTCTTCTCGAGAAATCCTGTCACCCTTGCATATAAATTAACTTCATCATATGCAACTACTTGACCAATTGCTGAGTTATATTCATATACATTTTTATAATGGGTTTTAATAACCTCAACTCTAGGTGGCTTATGTTTTATTGTTTTGTTCTTTTTACAACTGGTAAAAATCATTGACAGTAAGAGAGAGACTACAAATAAAGTATTCAAATGAAACCTAATGTTGCCAAAATAAAGAGATGTCTTCACGATAATTACCTTTTAAATACTTAACAATCGCTAATTAAATGCTTGGTTAATGCTGATTATAGCTGAAATAAACTAAAAAACAATACTTTAAAACCAAACAGTTGTACAATTCGAGTTTAAATAGTCGTACTGAAAAAGTCAGAATTGCCGTATATTTGATGTTTCAACCATACTACTTCCATCTTTTTTTGAAGAAGAGGGTGTGGGTGGTAAAATCTTTCGAATTGAACCTGATCAGCTTCAGCTTCTAAAAGTGTCATTTATGACCTTTTTTAGTATATAACCGAAAACCTTCTTTCGGCCGCCTACTATTTATGCGAAGCAATTATTTTTTTAGCGTGTTCATATGCGGCTTTTCCGCCACCCAGCATTCTTGCAATTTCCATAACTCTTTCATCATCGTTTAGTTTGGATATTTTTGTGAAAGTTCTAGAGTCATCGCCAACTGTTTTTGACACGTTATAATGTGCGTTAGCAAACGCTGCAACTTGAGGTTGATGAGAAATACATAGGACATGGTGTTTTTTCCCTAGATTTTGTAATTCCATGCCCACCTGATTTGCAACTTCGCCCCCGATATTGGCGTCTATTTCATCAAAAATCAATACCGGTATGTTATCTGCATTTGTAAGAACTGTTTTTACCGCCAACATTATCCTGGAAATTTCACCACTACTGGCTACTTTTCGTAGTGGTTGCTTTATTTCTCCCGGATTTGCGGTAAATAGAAATTCTATCTTATCTATACCAGATGGTGAAGGCGAGCTGGACTGAAAATCGACAGAAATATCCGCCTTTAAAAAACCCAGTTTATTTAGTTTTATCTTTGTTGCTTCTGAAAATGTATCTGCAATACCTTTTCTTTCTTTACTTAGATTGGAAGCATTACTGTTATATGCTAAATTAAGCTGTTGAAGGTTTTTTTCTATCTCGTTTTTAATACCTTCAAAATTATCCATTTTATTTAAGCGCTCTTTTGCTTTATTTAAAGTTTCCAGGACATTTTTGATTGTAGGACCGTACTTTCTTTTCAAGGTAGTTACTTCATTCAATCTATCTTCAAGGCGAGCAAGTTCATATTCGTCAAGCTCAGTTTCAGATGCATAGGTTTCCAACTCAAAGGCTAGCTCTTTTATTTCATCTGTTATAGTATCGATACGGCTTGTAAATTTATCAGCATTACCAGAATCTATTTTAGCTAAATCTTCAAGATCTCTGTTTAAAGATGCAAAACGGTTAAGAAGCGAATCTTCGGCATCATACAGCAAAAACTTAGCATTGGAAGTTAAAGAAAGAATATCTTTAGCGTTGGCTGCTATTTTATGTTTAGCGGATAATTCTAAGTCTTCATTTATCAAAGGTGATATTTTTTCAACCTCAATGATCATTCTTCTTAAGTATTCAGCTTCGATCGCATCTGGCAATTGTGACTGTAGTTCTTCCAGTTCTTTTTCTGACTTTTTTACTTCGTTATAAAATTTTATGCATTTTTGTCGTAAGTTTTCCAAACTACCAAATCTATCAATAAGTTCCAGTTGTGTAGATGGTTTAAGCAGCGATAGGTTGTGATTTGGACCATGAAAATCGACCAGGTATTCACCAAGCTGCGCTAACACTGACAATGTAACATTGGTATCGTTAATATAATTTCTGCTTGAGTTTGGAGTGATAACCCTACGCAATAGAAACTCATTGTCAACGAGAGGAATGCTATGATGTTCAAGAACAGGTATCAAATATTTTTTTAATCCTGGCGAAAATAAAACACCAGCACTAAGTTCACACCGATTTTTACCTTTTCTTATAATAGACTTATCAGAACGCTTTCCTAATAGAAGAGAAACAGCACCAATTATAACTGATTTTCCAGTGCCGGTCTCACCAGATATAATATTAAGTCCAGAAGAGAATTCAATTTCAGCATCCTCTACCAAAGCAAGATTTTTTATTTTTAACCAAGTAAGCATATTTTTATCACTGAGGTAGATTTATATAAAATCTGACTGCTCTGAGATTAATATAAGTAAATAACCTCTGAAACCAGGAAAAACTTTTCTCTACACTTTCAAACTCTCTTATTTCGTTTGCAGCTTGTTCTCTGGGAATGTTAAATGTTTTCATTAATACATACGATGTAACTTTTTTCCCTGTGATCCAAGTATTATTCATATAGGCCCAGCGGGATTCCATATAATCGAATCTGATTATTTTTTCGGAATCGTCTGCGATTCTTTTAGCGGGCGGGATCTCTCGTTGAGAAATACACCCAGAAATTAAAAGTACACCAACAAGTGAAACCACCATTAAATATTTGTTCATAATTTCCTCAACTCTATAATAATTTTGAACTTGATTAAATCATCACATTCCAAGTTCAGCTTTTGCTTCTGCAAACATTTTAACAGCTAAATCGAGATCTTCTTTTGAATGCCCTGCAGAAATTTGTGTTCTTATTCTAGCCGCACCTTTAGGTACAACAGGAAAACAAAAGCCTATAACGTACACACCTTTTTCAAGCATTTTAGCCGCCATTTTCTGTGCAATCACGGCATCGTATAACATAATAGGCACTATGGGATGTTCGCCGGCTACAACATCAAGTCCAAGTTCGTTAATTTTAGCTCTAAA
>Ga0233447_1002773_pt1 | contig 11992 bp, 6 predicted proteins | sample SI_124_October20_3_FD_183014 | JGI IMG/M metagenome (GOLD analysis project Ga0233447, IMG submission 183014) | Seawater microbial communities from Saanich Inlet, British Columbia, Canada - SI_124_October2016_135_MG | ecosystem: Environmental > Aquatic > Marine > Inlet | place: Canada: British...
AAGAATAATCTCAAACGAAAAAAGAATAATGTTGTCTTATTGCGTTTTGTATTACAATTCTCCTCATTTTCTTCCTGAAAATGGAAAAACCCTGGAAACTCCAGCTGGATTAAGTGAAGGAGATAAATTAGAAGATTTATGTGAGAAATTAGAAGAGAAAATTAAGGAAGTCCATTTCTTTGATGAAAAAATAGGAAAAATCGTTGGGAAGAGAATAAGATACTTTCCTAATGGTTGTATTATGGACGAAGTGAGATATAAGGCGGGCTTAAAGGAAGGTCAGCAAATCCGCTATTATTTTCAAAAAACAAAAGAAAAAGCATTTATACCTCCTAAAACACCTTATTTTGTGAAAAACTATGTTTCTGGCAAAAAACAAGGAGAAACTATTTACTATTTTTCTGATGGAAAAATTCGCAAAAGGTATAATTATGAAAACGGTCTAAAAGATAACGATTATACCATTTTCTTCTATAATGGTCAAATCAGAGAACAAGGCTATTATTGTGAGGGTAAAAAAGAAGGCACTTTCCGCAAATTTTTCAAGAATGGAATTATGCGATATACTTGTAATTCCATCAATAATTATTTTGAAGGTGAGGCAAGGGCGTATTTTCCAACTGGAAAAATAAAGTGTATTATGCACCAAGTAAAAAGTATGGCTCATGGAAAAATTCTTTTCTTTGACATACAAGGAAAAATAGTAAAGGAAGGAACGTATAAATTTGGTTCCGCAAACGGAAAATGGAAAAATTTCTACGTTAATGGTAATGTTATGATAATTTGTCATATGTGGCACAACAAAAAACAAGGAAGTTATCAGAAATTTGACAAAGATGGAAATCTTATATATTTTACGACAATGATAAACGATATCCCCCAAGGTCTAACGATGAAAATAAAAGGGAATTTGAAAATTATTGGAGAATTAAAACAAGGAAAATATCATGGAAAAGTTAAAAGATATGCCAATGAATTTTTGAAATATGAACAAGAATATTTTAATGGAAAACTTAATGGTTTATACATAAATTATCGATCATCAGGTGAAGTTAAAAAGATAATACACTATATCAACGGTTTAAAACATGGTTTGGAAATTTTGTACCACAGAAATGGAATCATTAATCAGAAACAAGAATATTTTAAGGGAGAAAAACATGGAAAATTCATAAACTATTATTGTCCTAATGGAAATATTAGGGAAATTATGCATTACGATCATAACAAATTACATGGAAATTGTATTTATTATTATGAACATAATGATTATTGGCTTAAAAATTATTGTGATGGAAAGGAGATTTACGAAGAAATGCATGAAATTAATGAAGGTATTAACGGGGAGATTAATGAAATTGTGAGGATAGCAACTATTTACACCGTCGGAAATACGGTATATACCATCACTAAACGAAATGATGTTATTATTAGATGTAAAATTGAGCGTGATGATACATTAATTTCAGAAACTTCTTATTATGAAACTGGTATTTTAGCTAAAGAAGACAAATTAATAGAAAAAAATTATTATTTGGGCAAGAATTACTATCAAAATGGAATTTTGGAGAGTGAAAAATACTTATATTTCAGAAATCCAGAAGAAAGACATTTAAATACTATATGTATTATTTCAGCTTATCACGATAATGGAGAGTTGTTCATTCAAAATTCTATCGAAGATTATGCTCATCATGGAGTTTGTTGCACATATTATGACACTGGAATTTTGCATAAAAAATACAATTATGAGAATGGGTTAAAACATGGTATCTGTAAATTATACAGAGAAAATGGGAAGTTGCATATATACAAAATTTATTGTGAAGGGATATGTGTCCTTAAGAAAAGATTTAGCATATTTTCTAGGATAAATTATTTGAAGAAGAAAGATAAAGAAACTAGTAAGCAAATAGTTTGGGATTTTGATGATCAAGGAAATGTTATGTATAAACAATTAATTTTTGGAAAATATGAAAATTCCCAATACAGATATTCACCAATCACCAAGCAATTATCTGAACTTTACATAGAGAACAAAAAATGGTCTATAAAAATGATATATGATGAACCAAAGACAATCATTTTGAGATTTTATGGCGAAAAAAAATCATATGGTGATAATTACATAATTCTCAGTGAAAATGGAGGCAATACATCAATACAAAAATTTCGTGAAAAAATTGTAAATATTACGAAAAAGAAACAGAGAGAAATGGTTGAGGAATACATGGAATTGATAATATCAATCTTGCACAAAACTCCTCAGAAAAGTTTGTAAGAAAAAGAAGGAAAGTTTGTAAGAAGGAGAAAGAAAAAAACATAATAAAAAACATAAGAAAAAAACAAGTTTAAAAACAAAATAAGAAATACATAAATCAAAACTAAGATTTATTTTTTTATTATTTTTTTATTATTTTTTTTCTAAATTTTCAAAAGAACAAATAAAAGATGAAAATAAATATTAATTTAGAACCCCGTAATTTCTGGGCTAAAACTGTCGAGAATGGTGAATTCAATGATGTTCTTTTTATTGGGAAGAAAATACACAAATTAATGAAACTACCAAAAAAAGAAACCATAACAATTAAAGGTATGAGAGAATTACATTCTTTTATTGAAAAAGAAAATGAGGATTTAACTACCAAACTCGAGGAAAATACCAAATGTTTGGAAGAAATAAGAGAAGGAAAGAATGAGACAAAAGAAGGATTTGACAAAAGTTTTCAAATCATCAGAAACCAGCTTGAACTTATAAGGAGAGATGAGGAAATCGAAAAAGAAAAAGGAAAACAAACATCTAAAGGTGGTAAATTTGAAGAAGAATTAATTAATGGTTTAAGATCTTGTTTTTTGGAAGACGAAATAAGAAATATGTCCAAAATTTCACGGGGTGCCGACATTAGATTTATTGAAAAGGGTTCTGGTTTAAACATTGCTATTGAAGCGAAGAATTATACTGCCCCTCTCCCAAAAAAAGAAATCGATAAATTTGTTAGAGATTTGAATGGTATGGATGATATTGTTTGGGGTATCTTAATTTCAAAATCTCCAATTACCTCCTCTCCTAAAATCGAGCTAAGAAAATTGACTGGTGAAAAAACTAAGTTTATGTGGCTGGTTTTTGAAAACGAAAATCCAATAAATGTTCTTACCTTCCTCATTTTGACGATAAAGAAAATGAATAATCTTCTTAAATCGAAACAATTACCTAGTTCTTCTGATTTTGATAAGGATGCTTTTAATGAATTTGTTAATGAACAACTTGCTATTTATCGTGAGTTGATTAAAACACTTGAGATTGTGAGTGAAAAAAAATATATTATTCAAAAAACTTTGGATGATATGATTATTTTGGTAAAAATACAAAAAAAGAAATTTGAGGAAGCCCTTTCTAAATTAGGTGATTTTATTGTGTTAGAACCTCAAGAAAAAATCAGAAAAAAAGATTTTATGATTATCTACCCGAAAAGTGTAGATATCATTAAGAAATTAAATAAACAAAATTTCAAATTAAGTTATGGTGAAGGTGGTGTACTAGAATACCACAAAAAAGGAAAATCATCCAAAAAAAGATACATTCGTTTTGAAAAGAACAGATACATTATTTATGGAGAAGGATTTGAAAAAAATAATGTAATTAATTTTGGTAATGAAACTCTACTTTCTATTTTAATTTCTGATAAATTTTAGCTTACTTAAATCTGCCTAAAATTTCTGCAATTGTCTTAAGGTATTTTTCTTCTTTTTCTTCTGTTTCTTTTACATTCTTGGCCTTATCAAGAAATCCGCAACATCCTTGCTTAAAAGTTTCTTTAATTTTTTCTTTTTTTTCTTTTTTCTCTTCTTCTTCTTTCTCTTCTTCGATATCTGTTAAATCTTCTTTTTCTTCCCTCCCGCTGACTGCAAGGAGTTCTTTTATTGTATTTTTTCGTTCCCTTTCAATTTGAGATTTTTGTTGATATAATGATGTGAATTCGTCCATTCGTTTTTTCTGCTCATCCTTAATATCAAGAAGAATTCTCCTGATTGTTTTTTCCTCGGAAGTTAATTCTAATTTTAATTCAAAATATTCTAAAAGCTTAAAATATCGCGGATTTAAAGAAGCACTTCTAAACGTAAAAGTATTCATAAGATGATCTTTTTCTGCTGATGTAATTTTCTTTATCCCCTCTTTTTCTTCGCTTTCTTCTTCGCTTTCTTCTTCGCTTTTTTCTTCTTTTTCTTCTTCTTTTTCTTCTTCCTCTTCTTCTTCCTCCTCTTCTTCCTCTTCTTTTTCTTCTTCTTTTTCTTCCTCTTTTTCCTCTTCTTTTTCTTCCTCTTTTTCTTCTTCGCTTTTAACGTCCTTCATTTTCTTTATATCAGAAATTGCGGATGGAATATCAACTAAAATACTAGCGCCTTGATTTGTGCCTCTATAAGACGGACATTTAATAACAATAGGAATTTTTTCTTCTTTCCCCTGACCTTCATCTTCTTTTCTAACATTATAGTCAGGCATAAATATTTCATCTTCGTCTTCCATTCCCCATCCCGTATTTTCTTCTTCTTCGCTTTCAGTGTCTTCTTCGCTTTCTGGTTCATAATCTTCATCGCTTTCAGCTTCTTCTTCACTTTCAGCTTCTTCTTCGCTTTCAGCTTCTTCTTCGACGTCTTCTTCTCCATCTTCGATGACATCATTAAAATCACCATGAATGATACGATCAAAGTGAGAGAAATGGATTTGTCTTATTTTTTCTTCTTCTTCTTTTTTACCTAAATCAATCATGTATTCTTCGTCTTCTTTACCTAAATCAATCATGTATTCTTCGTCTTCTTCTTTTCCTTCTCTTATTTTTTGTCTCTCAATTGCCTTTTGAACAGCTTTATTGATTGTTTCTTCAAATTTATCAATAAAAGGGGTAGATAGTGTTTTAGCGATAAATTCGGTTTTACTTTGAAAACTTTCCACTTTTTCAGGAATTTTTTCAATGAAAACTCCTAATTTTTTGATTTTATCAAGAAAGTCCATGATTTATGATAGCTTTATGGTTTTATGTTAGCTTTATGGTTTTGAGGTGGTAAGCGTTTGTTTTGTCATAAATTCAGTAATTTAAAAAGCCATTCATTTTTTCTTAATAAACCTAAAAAATGTGCTTATTGTAAATATGAATTTGATTTGTAATTTTTAAAAATTGAAGTTTTATTTTTTACCTTATTTTTTTCACATAAAAAATGAAGCTTTATTTTTATTCGGTTGCCTTTCTTTAAAAACAAAGAAAATTTACAACAAAAAACATGGAACAATTCAAGAAGATTGAAGCTATTTACCGTGCAACGGGCGGGTTTCCTTCGTCCTCATCAACTCTTGGAAAATATTTAACTACACTATCTGAGCAAAACGGGGTTAAGGCTAATAATTACGATGTTTTATTTAAATCAAAAGATTGGCGGTATCAATACAGTAAAACACAATCGGTAAGGAAAGCGGGAGAAATCAAAAAATTCAAAGAAGAAGTAGGTCGTTTTCCAACAAAAGGAAAATTGAGAAAGGATTTTGAAGCAATTAAGAAAGCCGATAAAAACAAAGTAAAAAGCAAAAAAGGAAGAAGAGTTTTAGAAGAACATTTCCTTGGGTTTTAAAAACATGTTTTTTAACAAGAAATTAACGCCTTTTCTAAATTTTTTAATTCTATTTTTTTCTTTTCAATTTCACGTAGAATTCTTTCTTTTTTGATTGAAAGAAACTTTTTATGATTAATCCAATAATTACTGGTTTCTTCGATGTTATATTTGAGTTTAAATTTTGTTGTTTGAAATTCACCAAAATTATACTTGTCTTTTCCTGTCATTATTTCCATAAAAATACCACCATTATCATTAATATAAAAATTTGCATTTTCTTTTGAAGAGATTTTTAATAGTTTAGCACAAGATGAATTATGGGAGGAATGGGAAGGGGAAGAAGGGGGAAAAGAATGGGAAGGGGAAGAAGGGGGAAAAGAATGGGAAGGGGAAGAAGGGGGAAAAGAATGGGAAGGGGAAGAAGGGGGAAAAGAATGGGAATGGGAAAGGGAAGGAAAAACACAAAATCCTTCACCAAGTTTTAAGCATAATTTTCCTTCGATGAGCATAGTTAGGGGAATGGGATCAAAGATAAGAATTTTTTGGGGTCTTGAAAAGTCAATTTCTAATTTTTCTATGTTTTTTGTGTGTGGAGTAAAAATATAAAGTGGATGACTATTTTGAATAATAATAAAATAATCAATGGAAGTCTCCGAACCTTCGTGATAAACCCACGAAATATTATTTAACTCTAGAAAAAGAGCTAATTTTTCACATTCTAAATTATGAAAACGAATATTCTTAAAAAGGACGCTGGAATAGTAAAAAATTGGGTCTTCTATTTCTGTAATTTCTTTTTCCATTTTAAATTTTACTTGAAATTTAAATAAAAAAATAAATTTTCTTTTTTAGATTTATTGTTTTTATTTTAAGTTTTCTAATTTTATTTTTTTCTAATTTTTTTAAACTAAAACTTTAGCGTAAATTGTAGCTACATAATATTCAAGATATTTATCAGTTTCAACAAAAATACAATCTTCTAAAGCTTTACAAATTGTAGCTGAAATAATAACATCATCGTCATCTTTCATAAGATAACCTTCAATTCCTGAAGATACTAACAAATCACCTTTTGTTATTGGTGAAACAAGATTATAAGATAAAACTTTAACCTTTACAATTGATGGTGAAGTTGCGACATAATAATCTTCTTCATCCTCGATTTTTAGGAAGGAAAAGTTTGTTTTTTGATCTTCATCCACCAAAATTCCTGCAACCATTCTATCATAAGGGGTTGTCGAAAGTGAGAATGATGGAATGGTGTTGGTGATTTGATGGCAAATAACTTTTCCAAGATTATCAGAACTACAAAAATCTGATGTTAAAACCGTAAATTCTCCTTCATTAATTTTGTTTTTTTTTAAACTTTTTTCATGACATTTTATTGGATTAATCGGGCTTTTATTGTTGTTATTGTATATATTTGACTTTTATGAACAACTTGATAACCATTGACAAAATCAGCTTGTGTTAATGCTTTCGCAATTGTGTATGAATGTATCATATCACCTTGTTGTTTTGATCCATAACCCCACAAACCTGAGGAACATATCAAATCACCTTTGTTGATCGTCGATATTGTTGGATATGGCGAAATAACTTTAAGATCAACAATTGTCGGTGAAATTGCAATATAATATCCTTCATTATCTCCAAATTCTATTGTTGCATAAGATGGTTGAGAATTTGTTAAAACTCCCATGATCATATTATCTTCATATGTGTTACTTCTTTCGAGATTAGCTTCGTCAACATATGATACAATTCTACCAATATTTTCCGACGTACAGAAAGTATTTGATGTTGATAATGTTGTGTGTGAAGACACATAATAATCGAAATCAGAACGAAGATTATCATGTAAAACTTTGAGTTCTTGTATTCCTTTAGTATTTAACGGAATAAATGAGGTATAATCAAGAGCTTGATATCCATCATTTCTGAAAGACACAAATATATATTCGTCCATTGAATATTGTTCTTCAATTTCTTGAGTGATAAATCCATAATGATGATGTTGTAAATCTTCTCTCTTGTAGTATTGTCGTGGTTGTAATGTCTCGATTTGCGTAAGCGCATTCTCGATGGTTATAATTGATGATTTCAAACGTTGATCAGAAGATAATAAAATACCTTCCGAATATACTGATCCTCCCACCACTAAATTATTTCTAACTGTTGTCAAATCATGTGAAATAATTATTGCATCATCTGTTTCATATTCTCCCCAATCATTACTTGTTTTAATTCTTAAATCTGCTGTTCCCCAACCTCCTGTCATATGTGTATAAATCATCGCCCCTGTGTGTTCATCATAGCCACCTGCTGTTATTGATGTATCTGTATAAATTTGAATTGCTGATTTTGGAGAACAAATTGTTGTTGAGCAAAACATATTTCCCACAATAATACCACCAATAACATGAAGGCTGGTAGAAAAAGTAGAAACGTTTGAATTTGCTGTTAAATAAGTTGTTGAGGTATTTATTCCTTTAAGGGCTACGCTATTTCCTATGATATCTACACCATTTGTCTCGGTATCATACGCGTTTTCAATTCTTAATCTGTTTTGACTTTCAAAAAATCCTAAATTTGCTAACACGATTTCACCGTCTTGTTTCATAATAATTTGCGGTTGGTAGGCTTCATTTATGTTGAGGGTATCTGCTTCCATGATAATTTGTGCCATTCCCTCTGATTTTAAATGTAAAATTGAATCTTCCCCACCTCCATAAATTTGAATTTCTCCCTCATCAAATCTCATAACTTCTAGATCATTTAATTCAAATGTTGTTTTTTCATTAACATCATCAACACTTATTTTAAAAGTGCTACTTCCGTTAGTTGTTCCATAAATTATAATCTCTCCTTCTTCTCCTATTGTTAAACGTTTCTTCGGACTATCATAAGACCCCGTTGGAGTTGTCCAAAATTGTAAATTCGTCGGTGTTTCTGAGGTTGTATAATCGTAAGGGGCTTCGGCTACAATCATTGCGCCTTTATATGTGGTCTGCGTGGCTTCTGTTGAATCATCTGAACCACCAAAACTGATTTTTGCAATATTTCCTTGATTTCCAGCCCCGCTATCATTTTCTGAAAAAATAAATAAAGTCGGGGCTAAATCTATTGAAACATTAGGCTGAATAACTGGTTTTTTTATCCATAAATCTCCATATATTTGAACATTTGAATTTGCTGATAATTCTAAATCTGTTGAAGATGTAATTAAATTAGTTGTTAAAGTTGAAATGTTTGTATTTCCATTTATGTTGACATTCACATCAAATGTTGCAACACTTGCATTGATTTTGAGATATGTTGGATCACTATCCATTTCACGAAAATAAAATGTGGTTGCATCGACAATAAATTGACCATCTGTTCCCATTTGCATAGAAACTCCATTATCAACAAACATTGTCAAATAATCCACATTCGAATAAATATAATCGATTATGTTGCTTGTTGTTCCGTCAATTGTCAATGTTCCGAATATTGTTGAAGTTGAATTAGCATATGTTATATTCCCTGTTATTTGAACATCACTATCAATGACAAAAACACCATCAGATGATACATAGGTATTAACATTGACACTTTCTGAATAATGATATCTTACATTTCCATCATGTGAAATTACCATTCTTTTTGTGAGAGATGAAGAACCAGAAGGAGTTGTATGAAATTCTAAAGAAGTTGGATGATCATTATTCTCATAATCTAAAGCCCAACCAAAAATTCCAGCTCCATGTTCTGTCAAAGCACCAGATTGTTCATCATCTCCACCAAATAATACCCCGCCAATATATCCCTGATTACCAGCGCCTGAACCAACTGTTTGATAAAGAATTAAACGCGGAATATTTTCAATGTTTGTCTCTGTTTGAGTGGTATCTTTTGAAATTTTAATAAAATCAAGAGTTGAAACATTTGTTGCTCCACTGATTGAACCCGCTAAAACAAGAGAAGTTGTATTAACATTTCCTGTATTAATATTTCCACTAATATTTGCACTCCCCCCAGAAATTAAAGAAGAAACAATAATATTTCCAGCCCCAACATTTGTTGAAAATGTTGTTATACCGTCGAATGTTTTTTCGCCATAAATTGTCTGAGAGGTATTTGTGATATGTCCATAAAGAGTTGTTGAATTAGTTTCATATAATCCTGATAAACTTTGATGATCGGTTACAGATGTGCTTACTCCTGCTCGTGTAATTAAAGCTCCGCGTAAATCAATATAATCATCTCCAGTATCGGTACTTTTTAAAATGGATTTTGGTGGATTACTATAACCATTCGAAGTTTTTATAATAAGTGTTCCTAAAAATTTGAATTCTGTGGTTGGTGCTCCAACAGTTAAAAGAGTATTAATTTCTGTGAGAGCTCCTGCTCTCGCAGCAGTTCTATTTAAATATATATTTTGACCCATAATTGCGCCAAATTTACGAGTAATATCATTATATGTAAAGATATGGGCAAGTAAAAAATCATTATTACTAACTTCGGTTAATTTCCATGTTCCGCCGTCATTTTGATTATAAACCGCACGTAAATCACCTGTTGTTGCATTAATTACAGGAAAACTTCGACTTTCATCAATATGCCATATAGCTGAAGAACCCAATAAATAATAAACACCAATATTTGTGGTAGAAGATTTTGCTGTAAATTCAAATTTTGCATCTTCATCATAAGCAGTTGTAGCAGATACACTAAATTCACAATGTGTATTCGAAGTTCCATTTTCATCTACTAAAATATCTCCCAAATCTCCTCCACTTTTTAACGCAAATCCAAGAGTATCATGTGTATATAAATGTGTTTCAGAATCCATTAAATACCCGTGATCATATTCTGCTCCGTAATAAATTTGTTTTGTTCCATCCCAATAAATAATTGCAACAATACAATAATCCGTTATTAAATTATCAGACCATGTTGTGGTTTCTGTCAATGTTTCACCGTTAATATAGAGATAATGTAATCCCAAATCTGTTGAGATTTGCTTTGATTTGAGCGAGGATGAAGTATACCTCAAACCATTTGAATAATATGTAAAATTAGCTGGTATTGTTAAAGTTCTAGTTCCATCAACAAAAGTTGGATTTCCACCATCCAAACTTACAAAACCATTATAACTTTGATCAAGAATAACAACTTCAACATTTGAAATGGATCCAAGTGTAAGAAGAGTTGAAATATTTACTGTTTCTCCAGTAAAAGAAACAGTAGAAATGGTATCATTTGCCGTGATATTTTCACCCAAAATCAAACCAGAAGCTGTTAATGATGTTGTTCCAACATGAGCATTTACAGTTAAATTTTCTGTTATAGTTGTCGAAGTTGTTGTTATGTTTGCATTTGCTGAAATTGAGGCAGTTAATAAAGATGTTGAAATTATAGCGTTTGACGCAAATAAATTTGCACTGATGATTGCATTAACCGCAGAAATATTAACATTTGCCGTGATATTTTCACCCAATACTAAACCAGAAGCTGTTATCGTTGATGTATCTACCGTTGTTGTATCTATCGTTGTTGCATTAAGATTTGTCGTATCAAATTCAGTTGTTGTGAGGGTAGTATAAATCCCAGAAACTCCATTAACATTAGTTGATCTGATATCAACACCTGAAATTGTTGTAATTGTTCCCGTCGTTCCATTAATGTTAGTTGTTGTTATATCCACTCCACCGATGTTAGTAGCCGAAAATTCAGTTATTGTTCCAGAATTAGCATTAACGAGGTTTGCAATAACATTTGTCGTTGTTATGTTGATTGCTGTCATTGTATTTATGTTTGAAGATACCCCAAAAATTGAACCAAATCTATCAGTGGCACTCCCAATAAAAGAATTTGTTGAAACTCCAATCATATCATGAGCAGTATTTCCTGAGGAAGAATAATAAGAAATAATCGTATTTCCTGCACCTCCTGTCTCAAGATCAGAAGTGAATTTGACTTGTCCTAATTTTGCATTACTTCCATCAAATCCTGCTAAATAACTTTTATAACTGTCATCACTATCACTACTCCTTAATTGGTAAAATGGTTCCGCTGACACAATAATAACCTCAGTTTGATACAGAGAATTCGACGGACTTCCGAAAACATTACGCACCGAACTCATTTTTATTTTTTAATTTCTTTCAATTTCTTCCAATTTCTTCCAATTTAATTAAAGGCAAATTTTATTGTATTTTTGCCTGTTTCTTTTATAGTTCTAATGAGATTTATTTTATTAAACTTTTAATTTTTATTCAAAAAAATAGACAGAAAAAACAAGAAAACAAAACAAAACAAAACAAAACAAAACAAAACAAAACAAAACAAAACAAAACAAAACAAAACAAAACAAAAAAAAACAAAACAAAACAAAAAAAAA
>Ga0233447_1002780_pt1 | contig 11970 bp, 12 predicted proteins | sample SI_124_October20_3_FD_183014 | JGI IMG/M metagenome (GOLD analysis project Ga0233447, IMG submission 183014) | Seawater microbial communities from Saanich Inlet, British Columbia, Canada - SI_124_October2016_135_MG | ecosystem: Environmental > Aquatic > Marine > Inlet | place: Canada: British...
TATTCCGGTTAGTGGAATGAAGGGAGATAACATAGCCAACAACAGCAAGAAAATGTCCTGGTATAAAAGCCTCACTGTTCTGGAGCAGTTAAATGCTTTCACTAAACCTGAACCATTGCTTCAAAAAGCATTTAGAATGCCAGTGCAAGACATATATAAATTTAGTGAAAATAACGATGACAGACGTATCGTAGCAGGAACAATAGAATCAGGCTCTGTTAAGATTGGGGATGAAGTTATATTTTTACCATCCCAAAAGGAATCAATAATAAAAAATATTGAAGAATTTAATGTACCACAACGCACTGAAGCCAGAACACCTTATGCAAGCGCTGTAACACTCTCAAAACAAATTTACATAAAACCTGGTGAAATTATGTGCATAAAAGATGAAGCTCTTCCATTAATTGCATCCAGGTTTATCGTCAATCTATTTTGGCTGGGTAGATCTCCTATGATTAAAGGAAAAAATTATAAGCTAAAACTTGCTTCAACAAGAGTTACAGCAGAACTAGCTGAAATAATCAATGTTTTGGATGCATCTGAATTAAGCTCAGAAGGCAATAAACAGCAGTTTGATAGACACGATGTCGGAGAATGTATAATTGAGACCTCAAAACCGATAGCATTTGACCCTGTTCATGAGATAGAAGGAACGGGACGATTTGTAATTGTAGATGATTTTGAAATCGCGGGTGGTGGTGTTATTATCGGAAAAGAAGAAAGTAGCAATTCCGTCATCCAAAAACATATTGACAACCGTGAATACTCATGGGAGACAGGTTTTATTACAGAAAGATCAAGAACGGCAAGAAATCATCACAAAGGTAAATTTGTTGTTTTTACCGGAGATAGTAATAACAATAAAAATGAGATTGCTAAAAAACTAGAATATTCCTTATTTAGTTTAAGTTTAAATTCATATTATATGGGTATTTCAAATGTATACAAAGGTCTTGATGCGGATTTGAATAATAATTATCAAAGTCGCGATGAACATGTAAGAAGACTGGGAGAATTAGCCAGGATTATGACAGGTGCCGGACTGATTTTTATTACTTCCATTGATAACCTTGATACATTTGAACAAGAAAAACTTGAAAAGTTAAATTTTCCGAATGATATAGTTGTCATCAATGTTGGTGACAATAGCTCAGATACAGAAAATGCAGACCTGTCTTTTCAAAGTGCAGATAATGTGGATGAAATCATAAATGAAGTAATGAAAAAACTGAATAAAGAGAGCATTATTCCTGAATATTGTATTTAATTAAGGAATTTATGTCAAATATAGTATAGCAGCTAGATAAAAACTTTTTGGTATTGTACTATTATACCGTAAACGGTAGAGTACTATCGCTTCGCTTTGCCGCATTTAAGGCTAAAGTCGCAAGCTAAAAGTAAAGATCTTAGCCGACGAAAGTATAACAGTAAAAATAAATAGCATTTAAGGAAAGTTAAAATGAAACTGACTACTAAAACAAGATATAGTCTAAAAATCCTTGTTCAATTGGCTATGAATTACAATAGTAAGCCGGTGAAGGGAAAAGATATTTCTTCTAGACAGACTATTTCTGAGCCATATCTAGAACAGATTATGATTACAATGAAATCTGTTGGATTTGTAAGGACAGTTAGAGGTTGCAACGGCGGTTATGTATTAAATAAAAAGCCTGAAAGTGTTTCTGTTCTGGATATTCTTGAAGTTTTTGAAGGGAAAATTGAGTTTGCAGACTGTTTAGATAATTCTTCGAACTGTACAATGTTTTCACAATGTCCAACCACGAACGTGTGGGAACATTTATCTAATACTCTGAAAAACGAGGCAAAAGAAATTACTTTACAGACAATCGTAGATAATATGAATGAGTCAAGTATACAGGAATACGTAATATGAAAACTTATAACAACATTAGTGAAACAATAGGAAGAACTCCATTGGTGAAACTTAACAGAATAGTGCAAAACAAAAGCGTAAATGTTATGGCTAAGTTAGAGTTTTTTAATCCTGCATCAAGTATCAAAGATAGAATTGCAGTTAATATGATAGATGTTGCAGAAGCTACTGGTAAATTAAAGCCTGGGGGCACTATTGTTGAACCAACAAGCGGAAACACCGGACTTGGACTAGCAATGGTCGCTGCATCAAGAGGTTATAGGCTGATTATTACGATGCCGGAAACAATGTCAATTGAGCGACAAAAATTAATGAAACAACTTGGTGCAGAAATAGTGTTGACTGATGGTGTTAAGGGGATGGATGGAGCAATTAAAATGGCTGAAAAGGTTGCATTAGATCCAGGTGTATTTATGCCACAGCAGTTTAACAATCGGGCAAACCCTGAAATCCATTACAAAACAACCGGACCGGAAATATGGGAAGCTACAGATGGTAATCTCGATATATTTATAGCTGGAATCGGGACGGGAGGAACAATTACTGGTGTAGGAAGGTATTTAAAAGAAAGAAATCCAAATATTAAAATTGTGGGTATAGAACCGAAAACATCCGCTGTCCTTTCTGGAGAAGAACCCGGAAAACATGGGATACAAGGTATTGGCGCCGGCTTTGTACCCGAAGTTCTTGATACAGCATTGCTTGATAAAGTCATTAAAGTTTCCGATTCAGATGCAATCAAGGTATCTAAAGAATTGGCTGTTACGGAGGGTATTTTGTGTGGAATCAGTGGTGGTGCTGCCGGTTTTGCAGCCTTATCTATGGCAAAAAAAGAACAAGATAAGAATATAGTTATAATAATTCCAGATACAGGCGAAAGATATCTATCAACAATATTGTTTGAGTAAAAAACGACTTAGTCTTATAAGTTCCATTGGTCCTATAAGTCCTAATAATTAATGTACTAACTAAAATAATCACGGATAATTAAATATGAAAAAACATGGAAATTCAACTATAAGTTTACATGCTGGACAAGTCGTAGACCCTACAACTGGAGCTTGTGCTGTTCCAATTTATCAAACAGCAAGTTATGTGTTTAAGTCTTCAGAACATGCGGCAAATCTTTTTGCACTAAAAGAATTTGGAAACATTTACACTAGATTAATGAATCCAACCACCGATGTTCTCGAAAAGCGAATAGCCGAACTTGAAGGTGGAACTTCAGCCCTGGCTACTGCCAGCGGTATGTCTGCCATTTTTTTAGCTATAACGAATATTGCACAAGCTGGAGATCATATTATCTCTTCAGGATCTTTGTATGGAGGAACAGAAACTCTATTTCGTTATACGCTACCTCAGTTTGGCATTGAGGTAACTTTTCTGGAAGACTTTACACCTGACACTGTTAAAAATGCTATAAAAAATAATACGAAATTAGTGTATGGCGAAATAATTGGAAACCCTAAGGGTGATGTTCCCGATTTAAGACCTATTGCAGATGTAGCTCACTCGGAAGGAGTACCTTTTTTTATTGATAACACATTTGCTCCAACATTATGCAAACCATTCGATCATGGTGTAGATATAATTGTTTACTCCACAACTAAATGGATTGGTGGACACGGAACTTCAATTGGTGGCATTATTGTAGACAGTGGAAATTTTGACTGGTCTTCAGGTAGATTTTCTGGATTTACGACGCCTGATGCAAGTTATCACGGAGTTGTTTACTGGGATGCGCTTGGAAACGTACCTGGTGCTGGCAATATTGCTTTTGCTGTAAAAGCTAGGGTTCAGGGGATGAGGAATATTGGTGCCTGTCCAAGTCCTACAAATTCATTTTACACATTGCAAGGAGTGGAAACACTACCTTTAAGGATCACAAAGCATTGTGAAAATACTCTCAAACTGACTGAATTTCTCAGTAATCATCCGTTAGTTGATAGCGTAAATTATGTTGGATTAGAATCTCATCCGTATCACACAATGGCAAAAAAATATTTAACAGGTGGATTTGGTTCTGTTTTCGGTATTGAACTAAAAGGTGGTTATGATGCTGGAATTAAATTTATTGACAGTGTAAAATTAGCCAAACATCTGGCAAATGTTGGAGACGCAAAAACACTGGTCATTCATCCCAGCTCTACAACACATCAGCAGCTTTCGGATGAAGCTAAAAAAGTTGCAGGTATAACTCCAGGATTAATAAGAGTTTCTGTTGGTATAGAAGACATTGAAGATATAATTTCTGATTTTGATCAGGCATTGCAGAAATCTTATTGATTTTTGCTAAAAACCAATAGTCACATAGATAAAGGAAATATTGAATATGGAACAATATTCAGAAGCATGTTCTAAAACAGATTTACCAACAAATTTTATTCCAGAAGTAGTTAAAGCTTTGAGTCTTTCCTACGAAGGGATGCAAGGTATTAATCATATTGAAGGATTTAATCTACCTAGCAGGAAAGAGATTGCTTCCATTTTAAAAGACTTAAGAGAAATTATTTTTCCTGGGTTTGCTGAAAGAAAAGTTATAAATCTTGAAAATGCTCATTATTTTATTGGTGATATTGTTTCACGTGTCTACGCTGAGCTTTCCAAGCAAATAGCACGTTCTTTGCGCTATCACTGCAAGTTGAATAAATGTAGTAACTGTAATATTTATGAACAAGCAGACGCAACTGCTGCTGCTTTGATAAAAAAACTGCCTGAAATTCGTGACATTTTAAAAAAAGATGTTGTTGCAGCATACGAGGGAGATCCTGCGGCTAAAAGCTTTGACGAAATTATTTTAAGTTATCCGGGTATACATGCTGTGACAGTTCATAGAATTGCACATGAACTTTATTCTGCAAATATTCCTCTTATACCGAGGATGATGGCTTCTCTGGCATATGCCGGTACGGGCATAGACCTTCATCCAGGAGCAAAGTTGGGAGATAATTTTTTCATCGACCATGGTGCCGGAGTCGTTATTGGTGAAACAGCTGTTATTGGGAAAAATGTAAAAATATACCAAGGTGTTACTCTGGGTGCGCTTTCGTTTCCCAAAGATAAAAAAGGAAATATTATGAAGGGGAATAAACGACATCCTACTTTAGAAGATAATGTGACAGTGTATTCTGGCGCTACCATACTGGGTGATATTGTAATTGGTCATGATTCTGTCATAGGTGGTAATGTATGGCTTACAGAAAACATTTCGCCTAATACAACTTTAACTATTCCTAAACCTGAATTAAAAATAAAGTCAAAATGAACAAAGTTTTTTTGGATTATAACTCGACTACTCCTGTTTCAAAAGAGGTTTTGGAAGCAATGCTTCCGTATTTTTCAGAAAAATTTGGAAATCCATCCAGTTTACACTCCTTTGGTCAGGAAGCATTACATGCTGTTGACAAAGCAAGATTGCAAGTTGCAAAGCTTCTTGGCGCGAAAGTTGATGAGATTATATTTACAGGCAGTGGAACTGAATCAAATAACCTTGCAATATCTGGCATTGCAAGGTTAAATATGTATAAGCCTGTTCATCCCTTAAAATTGCCCCCTAGCATTTCTCCTAATTCTGAAAACGATTCTTCTAGAAGCAAAGATATGCTTGTCTATAAAAATCACATAATAACAAGTTCGGTTGAACATAGTTCCGTCTATGATCTATGCAAACAACTGGAAGAGGAAGGTTTTGATGTGACTTATCTGCCTGTTGATAAGCATGGCAGAATTTCTATAAAAGATCTGGAAGATTCTATAACGGATAAAACCGTTCTTATATCTGTTACTTTAGCCAATAACGAGACAGGAACGATACAAAATATCAAGGAAATATCCAGAATTGCAACTGAAAAATATATCCCCACACACACGGATGCAGTTCAGGCTGTCGGAAAAATGCCAGTTTCTGTTGAAGAACTTGGTGTTGATTTGCTTTCTTTTTCTGGACATAAAATTTATGGACCTAAAGGAGTTGGTGCTTTGTTTGTAGCAAGAGGATTAAATTTACTTCCACTTCTATATGGAGGAGGGCAAGAGAACCGAAAACGTTCAGGCACTGAAAATGTCCCTGGAATAGTAGGTCTAGGCAAAGCCTGTGAGATTGCAGAGAATAATTTAGATAAAAATATCGAAAATATGAGATCTATGAGGGATCGTCTTGAACGAGGAATTTTATCCAATATCTCATTTGCTAAAGTTAATGGTGTTTCTGCTGAACGCGTACCAAATACTACTAATATTAGCTTTCCAGGCATGGAAAGCGATACACTGCTTATAAGACTAGACTTTGAAGGTATTGCCATATCTGCAGGTTCTGCTTGCGGAGCTGCGAGTAAGTCTGCTTCAAGAACTTTGACTGCCATGGGCCTGTCTTCTAAAGAATTATACAGTTCTGTCAGGTTTTCTGTTGGAAAATATACAACAAATGAAGAAATTGATCATGTGATAAAAGCGGTAACTAAGGTTTGTTTAAAGCGAAAAAGATAGATAGATAAATTTTATTTAACGAAGGAAATTCATATGATTGTCAGGAGTTTAATAATTGCAATCGTACTTTTATGTTGTATAAATGAGGTAATTGCAAAACTATCCTTTAAAATTATTTTATCAAAAAAAATCTATTGCTGTTGATATAGTGTATACTTCAAATATATTCGTAATTGATAGATTTATTTATGCTCATTAAAAATTTGTTCAAGCTAGGGGAGCCCCTATAAAAGCGATATTTACATCGCTAAAAACTAAGCCAATACTGTTCTAGGACAGGAATTCGTTTAGAGGGCTGAGAAGGTTTTATGACCTAACCCTTTGGACCTGACGCAGATAATGCTGCCGGAGGGAAGCTGGTTTATAAATATTATATATTTTCAAAGGCCTGTTCCATCCGGAACAGGCCTTTTTTTGCACACAGCAATCGGGGAACAATCGGATCACACCCATTATCTATAACACTGAGGAAAGTATAAAATGAACATTTACTTAAATGGAAAAAGTGAAGCATTCCCTGAATCAGCTGTTCTAATGAACATTATCAAAAGCAAAAAACTTTCGCCGGATACAATCATAGTCGAAATTAATGGCAAAATATTAAAAAAAAATGAATATAGATTAATTCCAATAAGGGAGAATGACAAAATAGAAATTCTAAGATTTGTAGGTGGTGGATAAATATATTTATGATTTATAATTGAAAAAACTGCATTAATTGCAAAGGAAATCTAACAAGGAGAAAAGATGTCAGATAAACTCAAAATAGGAAACAAATATATAACAAACAGACTGATTACTGGATCGGGCAAATATTCAATCAACAGTATTATCCCAGACATAGTTAATGCATCCGGATGTGAAGTAGTCACTGTAGCATTACGCAGGGTGGATTTTGATTTTAAAGACAACAACATTCTCAAGCATATACCAAAAAACATACAGCTTCTGCCAAACACATCCGGTGCCAGGAATGCTGATGAAGCTGTTCGAATTGCAGAGCTGTCCAGAACCTTTGGCTGTGGAGACTGGATAAAAATAGAAGTCATTAATGATAATAAATATCTGCTTCCTGATGGTTATGAAACTGTTAAAGCAACTGAAATTCTGGCAAACCGCGGTTTTACTGTGCTACCATACATAAATCCTGATTTAATAATAGCAAGAGATCTTGTAAATGCCGGTGCAGCAGCTGTAATGCCACTTGCCGCTCCTATCGGCACAAACAAAGGACTAATGACTGAAGGTCTAATAGAAATATTGATAGATGAGATACCTCTTCCTATCATTGTTGATGCTGGCATTGGCAAACCTTCTGACGCCTGTAAAGTAATGGAAATGGGAGCCGCTGCATGTCTCCTCAATACTGCAATAGCTAGTGCAAAAAATCCAGTTTTAATGGCAAAAGCATTTTTCAGGGCAATAAAAGCGGGAAGAGAAGCTTATTTAGCAGGACTTGGAAAAACATCCGACTATGCAAAAGCCTCTTCGCCATTAACTGGTTTCTTGTATAATTCATAGGCTGAAATATGATATCAACATTCTATAAAAAAATTGAACAGTATAGAAAATTTGATTATAAAAGTTTTTTCAATAATCTCAACTCATGTACTATAGAAAATGCCATTTATAGCAGAAATATGTCTGAATTAGAATTTTTAACACTTCTTTCTCCTTTAGCTGAAAATTATTTAGAAACTTTAGCACAAAAAGCCCAACAGACAACTATTAAGCATTTTGGCAAAACAATACAGCTTTATACTCCAATGTACATTTCAAATTATTGCAACAATGAATGCTTGTATTGTGGTTTTAATCGAGAAAACAATATCAAAAGAAAGCAACTAACTTTTGATGAAATAGAAAAAGAATCAAAAGAAATAGTAAAAAGCAATATAAAACATATTCTTGTGTTAACAGGAAGTGCCCGTAATATTGCAACACCTAAATATATTTTGGGTGCGGTTAAAGTTATAAAAAGATATTTTTCTTCCATCTCGATAGAAATATATCCCATGGATCAGAAGGGATACAAGTCCCTTTTCGCCGCCGGAGTTGACGGGCTTACAATATATCAGGAAACCTATGATGAAGAACTATATGCAAAACTTCATCCTTCCGGGCCTAAAAAAAACTATCACTATCGTCTTTCGGCACCAGACAGAGGTTGTCGAGCAGGAATAAGAAGAATAAATCTGGGGGTTCTACTGGGTCTGAAAGACTGGAGAGAAGATGTCTTCTTAGCAACCCTGCATTGTGCGTATTTACAAAATAAATATCCCTCCACTGAAATTTCAATTTCTCTGCCACGTATACGATCTCATACAGGCAGTTATACACCACATGCCTCCGTTGCGGATAAAAACATGGTACAAATACTAACTGCTTTTAGGCTTTTCATACCACGTAGCGGAATCAATATATCCACTAGAGAAGAACCACTTTTTAGAGACAATATAATACCTCTCGGAACAACGAATATGTCTGCCGGTTGTACTACCGCGGTAGGAGGACATACAAAAGATGATTCAACAAAACAATTTGAAATAGCAGACACAAGAAGCGTAAAAGAAATAGAAAAACTTATCTACAATAAAGGGTATCAGCCGATATTCAAAGACTGGCAATACCTTAATTAATTTAGAAATTATAAGTTCAAATTTAGAAAAACAAACCAAATCTTTGCCCATTCCTCGGCAAGGAATTAAAAAACTAAAAAAGTTCAACTACAAGTTACGGGCATCTGCTCTACGAGCTACATCGAACAGATCAAGCATTGAGTATCGAGGAAATAACAGATATTATGAACATATACAGAATAATAGATGCAGAAATAAATCGTGTTTCAGAAGGGGTTCGTGTAATTGAAGATGTTTCCAGGTTTTCATTAGCGGACAAGGATTTATCATGCCGATTAAGAGATCTTCGACATAAAACAAGAAGAGAAATTTCTGCTTTAAATGAAAAGTTAATTCAAAATAGAAATTCAGAAAATGATATAGGTTTATCTATTTCACGAAAAAATATGATCGACAACAAAGGTAATATCCAGGATCTAATAACTGCTAACTTCAAAAGAATACAGGAGGGGTTACGCTGTCTCGAAGAATCAACCAAAGTTGTAAACCATTACAAGGAGTCAAAAGTTTATGAACAACTTCGATTTGATGCATACACTCTTGAAAAAGATTTCAATATGGAGTTCTTCAAAATGACACGTGGATCACAACTGAACACTGACCTTTACGGTATTACCGGAAGTAAATTTTCTAAAGGCCGAACGAATAAAGAAGTTGTTACTGCAATGATCAATGCAAATATAAAAATAATTCAGTACAGGGAAAAAGAGAAGTCACTAAAAGAGAAACTCATTGAATGCATAGAAATAAGAAAACTCACAAAAGATGCCAATGTTACCTTCATAGTTAATGATGATATTACACTTGCACAAATTGTCAACGCGGATGGAATTCACTTAGGACAGGATGATCTTCCGCTCCAAAAAGTTCGCGGTATCATTGGGAAAAAAATGATTCTCGGACTTTCAACCCACAGTCCAGAACAGGCTTTGAATGCAGTAAAAATTGGTGCTGACTATATTGGTGTCGGCCCCATATTCAAAACTTACACTAAAAAAGATGTATGTGCCCCTGTTGGACTTGGATATTTAGAGTGGGTTGTTGAGAATATCCAACTTCCGTTTGTTGCAATAGGGGGAATAAAAAGCCACAACATGAGGGAGGTCGTATCGAGAAAAGCCAAGTGTATCGCGATGGTAACAGAAATTGTGGGTGCTGATGATATTGAAGAAATAATAAAAAGTATAAGGGGGGAATTTAGAAGGTAGGATTTAGAAGGTAGAAAAATAGTCAACATAAACAAAGAGATAAAAAAATGAACTATAGTACTCAGATGGAAGCAGCCAGAAAAGGTATTATTACTGATGCAATGAAACATGTTTCAACAATAGAAAACATAGATATTAAACTTTTAATACAAAGAATGGCCGATGGCAAAATAATTATCCCATTTAATAAAAATCATAAAAATCTGAACCCAACCGGTATTGGCAAAGGCTTGAAAACCAAGGTTAATGTTAATCTCGGAATTTCCAGAGACTGCCCGAACATAACCAAGGAGATGGAAAAAGTTGAACTTGCATTAAAATATAATGCTGATGCAATAATGGACTTGTCATGTTTTGGAGACACACGTCCTTTCAGAAAAGAGCTGCTTAAAAAATCCACAGCAATGATCGGAACAGTACCAATGTACGATGTAACCGGCTATTTTAATAAGGATTTAAAAAATCTTACATCCGATGACTTTTTAAATGTCGCAAAAGCACATGCCGAAGATGGTGTTGATTTCTTAACTATTCATGTAGGCCTTAATAAAAAAACAGCAGAACGAATTAATAACAATACACGCCTGACCAACCTTGTTTCAAGAGGTGGAACTCTACTATACTCATGGATGGCAATGACCGGACAGGAAAATCCATACTATGAACGCTACGATGAACTACTGGAAATCTGTAGAGAGTACGATATAACACTCAGTCTGGGTGATGGATGTCGTCCTGGTTCTCTGGCTGATGCAACGGATGCGACACAAATAGAAGAATTAATTACTCTTGGTGAACTAACGAAACGTGCTTGGAAAAAAATGTACAGGTTATGATTGAAGGTCCGGGTCATATACCAATCAACGAGATCAAAGCAAATGTTGTTTTACAAAAAAAACTGTGTTACGATGCTCCATTCTATGTGCTTGGCCCATTGGTTACAGATATCGCTCCGGGATATGACCATATTACAAGCGCTATCGGAGGTGCAATTGCCGCCAGTGCTGGCGCAGATTTTCTTTGCTATGTAACACCTGCTGAACATTTAAAAATACCGAGCCTTGATGATGTAAAAGAAGGCATTATTGCGTGTCAAATAGCCGCACATGTTGCAGATATTGGAAAAGGTATTAAAAATGCAGATCAACATGACTATGCAATGAGTAAAGCAAGAGCTAATTTGGACTGGCAACAAATGTTCGATCTCGCACTTGATCAGGAAAAACCAAGACGCTACAGGGCTGAGTCCAAGCCGACATTAGAAAATTCATGTTCTATGTGCGGTGATATGTGTGCCATAAAAAATATGAACAGTATCATGAAAGGGGGGGAAGTAATTTTGGCAAGATAAGCACAAGTGCTTTTTTGTTTACCAATTTTTATACGTGATTTAGTATTTAAAATGAAAAGATTATGTACGCTCCAAAAGGTAAGGACTAAAATTTCAAAATAAACTGTAAGTATTATTGTAGGTTAATCTAAGTGATATTTGAGAATTTAAACATATCTTAATTTGCGGTCCAAGGATGGGGGATGGCTGTTATAGGGGTATTTGTAAAAGTTATTGGAACAAGACTTAATAATTTTACTGTTTTGTTTTTCAGATTTGCCGTTAGTACACTAGTAATGCTGCCTATTATAGAGCCCGTCCCAAAAGCTTTGCTTTTTGACGACTCTCGTTGTCGGTTGTTTGTTGATAGTGAGTAATCTTTAATTTTTCAAATATTTTCTGAGCAATCCT
>Ga0233447_1002791_pt1 | contig 11943 bp, 7 predicted proteins | sample SI_124_October20_3_FD_183014 | JGI IMG/M metagenome (GOLD analysis project Ga0233447, IMG submission 183014) | Seawater microbial communities from Saanich Inlet, British Columbia, Canada - SI_124_October2016_135_MG | ecosystem: Environmental > Aquatic > Marine > Inlet | place: Canada: British...
GAGCCTCCGGTGAAATCCACACCAAGGATTTCATTGTCTTTTAATATAAACACTGCTATTGAAGCAATAATCATAATCAGAGAAAGCGCAATGGATACTTTCCAAAGTTTAAGGAACTGTATTTTTGTATTAGTTAAAAAGCGTAGCATTCGTAGCTTGCGCATTTTAAAAAATCTGCAGAATATGTCAAAAATAAGTCTGGTAACAAATATTGCTGTAAACATACTAGACACAATACCAATACTTAAAGTTGCACCAAAACCTTTTACTGGACCTGAACCCTGCCAATAAAGAACAAGAGCAACAAGCAGCGTTGTCAAGTTAGAGTCTAAAATTGTTGTAAACGCACGCTTATAGCCAATATCAATGGCGTTGTATAGTGTCTTGTTGGAATCTAGTTCCTCTCGAATTCTTTCGTAAATTAACACATTAGCATCGACAGCCATGCCTATTGTTAAAATAATGCCTGCTATGCCGGGAAGTGTTAATGTCGCACCTAATGAAGCCATTGCTCCCAAGATAAGAATTATATTAGCGATCAATGCTATATTGGCTATAAGGCCAGCTCTGAGATAATAAATAAGCATAAACACAGCTACAAGTATCAGGCCAATTATGCCAGCCATTTTACCGCTCTGCACAGCTTCTCTTCCAAGGGTTGGCGCGGTATCAAAGATAGAATCAATTTTTATTGTTGCTGGCAGGTTTCCACAAACAAGTGCTGTTGAAACGTTATCAGCTTCTTCTTGTGAGAAATCTCCAGAAATTGAAGCATTGCCTCCAAAGATTGCTTGTTGGATGACTGGCGCAGAATATAATGTTCCGTCAAGTACTATTCCGAGGCGTTGTCCAACATGCTTTTCAGTAACTTCACCAAACTGCTTTGCTCCTGCAGTGTTGAATGAAAGCATTATTTGACGTTGGCCAAATTCAGTCATCACAACTCTGGCATCTGATATATTTACACCACTCATTTCGGGATGAATTTGGACAAAACAATCTTGAACAGTTTTTTTACCATTCTTGTTGGTTTGAATCAGCTGCATCCTTTCGTATCCGACAGGAGGAATAAAATGTTCTGGATCAGCTTTATATTCGTTTACTAGCTGTGCATCGTTTTTTGCGATTAAACGAAATTCCAACTGTGCTGACATTTTTATCAGCCTTTTATATTCTTTTTTTTGTGCCTCAGTAGAAACAGGGATTTTTAGTGATATTCTACTAGCGCCTTCTGCTGCAATTTCAGGTTCGACGAGGCCTGACTTATTAATTCTATTTCTCAAAATTTCCATAACTCTGTTACGGAGTTGGCTAATAGGCACCTGTGTTGCTTTTTTATCGCTCTTTTTAACTTTGTTCGGTATGACAGTAACATCAAATTCAGTTCCGCCGTTAAGGTCAAGACCGAGTTTAATTGAACTAGCTGCTTTTGAACGAACAATTCTTAGAACATCCTGATTTGTGACAACATTAGGAATTTTAACATATTTTGCAAGGTTGACGTTCAACTCGTCAGCTGCCTGATCTATGGCCATCTGCGGGTAGAGGTTTTTGTCTTTCGCTTGTTTTACCTTGGCAAGTTTTATTACCTGTTCAACTTGTGGACTATCATTTGTTGTACTTAGAAGCGTTTTATAGAAATCTTGTGGTTGAAGAGGGAACATTGACCAGGTAAAAACACCAAGAATGACAAGGACTAATATTAATCTTAGCAATACAGGTTTTTTGTTCATTAAATTATTATTCCTGGCAGGACCAAAATTGTATCCTGCGGTTACTTTGTTAGACTGTTGTTTTTTCCAGGACACCGCTTATTGAGGCACGGTTAACTTCTACTTTTACATTTTCTGCTATTTTTAGAGAAAGCGTTTTTTCTTTGACAGATGCGACCGTACCAATTATACCGCCAGCTGTTACAACTTTGTCGCCGACTCTGACTGCGTCAAGCATAAGACGGCGTTCTTTTGCTTTTTTCTGTTGTGAACGAAAAAGAAGAAAATACATTACGATGATAATTAGAATGAAAGGGCCAAAACTTACAAGAAGTCCTTTAATTCCACCTGAGCCTCCGGCTGCAGCTGCGGCTAATAAAGATATGCTGTTCATTGGTTTAAAAATCTCCTTTTTATATTTCTATGTTTTTTTTTATTAATTATGCTTGTCCAGGAAAAAAGTAAATTTGATATATAACCCATAGGCTCAATTTCAAATCTTGTATGCCATTTTTTTTCATGGACAGCTAATTAAACTATTTTATGTTATTTATCTGTTTCTACATCATCAAGTCCGGCAATGTCAAATGCTTCACCCATATCCACCATTACTTCACCAGTGCGTAAAGCTTGTGTGACTTTTTCACCCACCTTGGTGAGGTCTTCTTTTGAGTATTCTTTTTTAGCAGCTTTTATACTTAGCCCAATGCGACGGTCAACTTTGTCAATTTTTATAACTCTAGCGGAGACTTCGTCACCAACTTTAAGTACGTCCTTAACGCGTTCAATGTGTTCGTCACTGATTTGTGAAACGTGGATAAGGCCGTCAATTTTATGACTTAATTCGACAAAAGCGCCGAATGCTGTAATTTTAGAAATTTCACCCTTTACAATGGCGCCAATTTTATAAATTTCTTCTATAATTTTCCATGGGTCTTCTTCTATCTGTTTCATCCCCAGTGAAATTCGTTGTTGTTCAGGTGTTATTGCAAGAATTATAGCTTCAACTTCTTCTCCCACTTTAAGGAGTTCGGCCGGGTTGTTAATTTTACGCGTCCATGACATATCAGAAACATGAATCATCCCATCAATATCATTTTCGATTTCAATGAATGCGCCATAACTGGTCATATTCCTAACTTTACCTTTAATTTTGCTGCCGACAGGATATTTTTCTGCAAGAAGTTCCCATGGATTTTGAGTGGTTTGACGAAGGCCAAGTGAAATTTTCTTTGTAGTAGGCTGGATATCAAGAACAATGGCTTCGATTTCTTCGCCAATAGAAAGGATGTCGCTGGCTTTGCTGACACGTTTTGTCCATGACATTTCTGAAATATGAATTAAACCTTCAATTCCCTGTTGAATTTCAATGAATGCACCATAAGGCATAATGTTAACAACTTTGCCTTTAATTTTACTTCCTATAGGGTATGTTTCTGCAACAGTTTCCCATGGATTTTTAGTTTTTTGTTTAAAACCGAGAGAAACGCGTTCTTTGTCATAATCAATATCGAGGACCATTACATCTATTTCTTGCCCGACTTCTAGCATTTCTGATGGATGAGAAATGCGGCCCCACGACATATCGGTAATATGAAGCAGACCATCAACTCCACCGAGATCAACAAACGCGCCAAAGTCTGTGATATTTTTTACAGTACCTTTATAAACGCCTTCTTTTTTCATATCTTTAAGAATGGAAGCACGTTTATTAGCTCTATCAGCCTCAAGAAGCTCTCTGCGTGAAACAACTATATTTTTACGTTCTTCGTTAATTTTTACTATTTTAAAGTCATTTTCTTTGCCAATTAAATCATCTATATGCCTTACAGGTGCGATATCGATCTGTGAGCCTGGCAGGAATGCTTCCACGCCATCAACATCAACTATTAAACCGCCTTTAACACGGTGTTTGATAACACCTTTGGCAATGTTACCTTCTTGATATTTTGTTGTAATTCTTTCCCAGTCTCTGATAAATTTTGCTTTTTGGATACTAAGAACAGGTTGATTATGCTCATTTTCGATTTCTTCTAAAAAGACTTCTACAGGATCATTTTCTTTTATTTCACTCCAATTGTGAAATTCTTCTTTGGAAATAAATCCTTCTGCTTTGCAGCCGATATCAACTAAAACACCATTATCTCTTTTTTCAGCAATACGACCTGAAATGATAGTGCTTTCTGTAAAGCCAGAAGTGTTTTTTTCACTCATAAGCTGATCCATTGAAGGCATGTTGCTAATGTCAAGAAAAGATGGGATTGTACCAAGTTCTTTAACATCCAAAGTTTTGTTTTCTGCAGACATTGTTAAGTTTTTTCCGTTAATTTAGTTTTGTTTTTGTTAAATTTTATTGCTTATAAATATTGACTCTCAACCTACCTGAAAGTCGCACGTATTTAGTTGATACTGAAAAAGTCAGAATTACCGCATATGCAGTATAAATTTAGAGTTCTCCAATGTCGACTATTTATGGCTATAGCACATATATAAACTAAGCCCATACAAGTTTTTGTTTCATATTTTATATGAAAAATAAAACTAGTTAAGGGCGTAAGATATACATATTTTTTAAAAAGACAAGTAAAAACAGGAAATTTCTATTTATTTGCTTCTTCCTCTTCCTTCTTGTGTCTTTCTATGATTTCTTTTGCAGTATTGCTTGGAACCATTTCATATCTTGCAAATTCCATTTCAAATGAACCATTTCCTTGTGTAATACTACGGAGTTCTGTAGCATAACGGAAAAGCTCTGCTGAAGGCACTTCTGCTTTTACGACCTGCAAACCTTCATCAACATCCATTCCAAGAATTCTACCACGTTTTTGGTTAAGGTCACCACTAATGTCTCCCATATACTGATCAGGTATGGTAATTCTCATATTTTGGATAGGTTCCATAAGAATTGGTTTTGACTTTTCCATTGCGTTACGGAATGCTGTTCTTGCCGCAATTTTGAATGCCATTTCAGAAGAGTCAACGTCATGATGCTTGCCGTCATAAACAGTTACTGTAATATTTTCAACATTACATCCAGCTAAAGGGCCATCAACCATGGCTTCAATTACGCCTTTTTCTACTGCAGGTATATAGTTTCGTGGAATACGACCACCAACAACTTCATTTTTAAATTCATATCCTTCAGAGTTAGGTGCAACTTTCAAGTGTACTTCTGCAAACTGTCCATGCCCGCCAGTTTGCTTTTTATGACGGTAATGACCTTCTCCGTTTGAAGTAATAGTTTCTCTATAAGGTATTTTTGGAGTATGTGTATTTACTTCTACTTTACTATCTTCTTTTAGTTTTTTGATAACCAGGCTCAAATGTTGATCGCCCATGCCGGACAGAAGTATTTCATGCGTTTCTGGATGACGCTCAAGTTTTACCGTAGGATCGCTGGCGGCAATTTTGTTTAGTCCCTGCCCAATTTTATCTTCTTCACCGCTTTTTGCTGCTGTGATGGCAAAAGACATAACAGGCGCAGGAAATTTCATTGGGAGCAAGTTTGCTGCTGAGCTCGCTGATGCTAAAGTGTCGTCCAATACCGTGCTTTTAAGCTTAACCATGGCTCCGATCATGCCTGGAATTGCTTCAGAAACTTTGTTTTGATTTTTACCGTTCATTATAAGAATAGAACCAAAACGCTCTTTAGTGCCTTTTGATATATTGTATACTTCTGTATCGGATTTGAATACGCCTGTGTACACTCGGAAGAACGCTAACTGCCCAAGGAAAGGGTCAGTTATTGATTTGAATACTTTTGCTATTGCTGTTCCATCTTCTTTTACAGGAATGTTGTTTTCATTAGCATCTTTGATGTTTTCTTTTGCGAGAGGGTTTGGTAAAAGATTAACAATACCATTCATTAATTCTTCTACTCCCAAATCTTTTTCTACACTACCAGCAAAAACTGGTACTAAAGAACCGTTTAGAACGGCACTTTTCAGTCCATTCGAAATTTCTTCTTCTGAGAGTTTTTCACCGTCGAGATAGCGCATCATTAATTCTTCGTCTGATTCAGCAATAGTGTCCATTATTTGTTCACGAAATTTTTCTGCTTCCGCAGGAATATTTTCATCTTTAAGGATATGGACGATTTTTTCAAAACTAGCGCCTTGGCCAACAGGGAAAGTAATTGGAATACACACTGTTTTTCCATAGTGTTCCTGAAGTTGTGTAAGAACTTTATTAAAATCTGCTATGTCTCTATCCATGCCGTTGATAAAAAACGCTCTTGGAATGTTATTATTTTTTGCAATCTTCCAGCCTCTGGTACTTCCGATAAGAAGTCCGTCTGCGGCATCAACAGATATCAGAGTTGCATCTGAATTTAGTATTGCAGCGATTGGTTCTGCAATAAATTCACCGTAGCCAGGCGTATCGATAAAGGAGAAATTGTTCTTCTTCCACTCACAGTTTAGTATTCCTGAATATATACTGTTTTGTTTAGCATGTTCTTCTGGGGTATAGTCTGAAATGCTGGTTTTATCAGTAGTTCTACCAATACGATTTACGGCTCCGGCTTTGAACAGCATTAAATCACAGAGTGAGGTCTTGCCTGAACCACTATGTCCAACTACAGAAAAATTACGTACTTCAGAAGCAGAAAATTTCATAATATTTGTGTCTCCGATTTTCTAAAAAATTATTAAGCGTATTCAACTGCAAAGCGATAATTATAGTTGTAGTTTATAAAGTTTTCAAAACGGATGTGGATATATTATTGTTTTTTTCAAATTAAACTTGCTTTGTCTTTTTATTTTGATTGGAAATATGTTTTTCTTCTCTATCAATTAAAGTTAAAACAAATCATCTGGTTTTAAGTCTTCAAGTTGAGGGTGAGCTAAATCTCTATCGGAAAGCACCGGTTGAAGAGAGGGCCATTTAATGTTTACTGTTGTATCGTTCCAACAGAATCCGCGTTCATGCTCTGGTGAGTAATAGGTGTCGCATTTGTATAGAAATTCAGCATAATCACTTAGCACACAAAATCCATGTGCAAATCCGACAGGAATGAGAACCTGTTTCTTGTTTTTCGCTGACAAGTAAAATCCTTCCCATTGTCCGAATGTAGGCGAATTTTTCCTGATATCGACCGCTATATCGTATACTTCTCCAACGCAGACGCGGACAAGCTTTGATTGTTCATGGGGGGGAAGTTGCCAATGCATGCCACGAAGGGTTCCCTTTGTTGATCCTGAGTGGTTGTCCTGTGCAAAATCTGTGGTGATACCAAGCTTTGAATATTTTTCTTTATTGTAGCTTTCGAAAAAGAATCCTCTGCTGTCATTGAATGAATCTGGTTCTATTACAACAATGCCTTCTAGTTTACACTTAGTTATCTTCATAAATATTATATCCAAATTATATTTTAAATTGCGAATATTTTTTCAAGAAAATATTCCAAAAAATAGACAATAGTTTAAAGCACATGAGTTAGGAATACAAATATCACATAATACTTATTCTTGTAATTATAGAAAATATTCTACAGCAGAACATAGAAAACGTTACATGAATTTGTGTTTAAATAAATTTATAGTATAGGGATTTGCTTTGAATCAGTATGATATACAACAAGATTTTATTACTTTTCGAAATGAAATAATAAAGCAAGTTTAACTTGATAACTAACAAAGTTAAGTGGTGTAGCAAAATAAAAAGGCAAAAACAAAATTATTTAGTAATAGGTTTCCAATCTTTTAAGCCAACCAGGATACCATTTTTTTTCCTGTTTCCTGTTTGTAGAGTTATTAACTCTCTTTTTAAGCACAAACGCTGCTGATTTCGCGAAGTCATAGCGCGCTATTTTTTCAATTTTATTACCCTTCATGTTTTCCAAAACTTGTAGTAATCCCCATTGTCCGGCTGTTTTAATTGTTCCAAATCCTTTGAAGTTTGCATAATCAATAAGTACGTACATTCCCATGTGACTTCTTGCTACTCTATATAGTTGAGTTTTTACGTGTTGTTCTGTTCCATTACTTTTTGCTACCTGAAGAAGTTTTGGAATTGAGCTACTAAATCTGTGAATAATAAACATTGTTTGCAGAGACATAGTGTTTTTAAGAAGCTTTCTCAATAGTTTCATTTTATCGCTGTTCAGATTCCTATTAAAAGAGCTCATATTTGGCCATGGGCATGTCTTATTGTCTAGCCATTTAGGAAGTTTTACTTTATTTTGTTTTAAAAAAGTTAATAATTTAGGAAAGGTTGCTTCGTGTATCTGTTTGCTGCCCATTGGATACCAGAGGAAATGACCTATCCCCATTGATGCGAAGCTTTCTCCTTCATTCCAGTGTGTTAGGTTTTCAGGTTTTAAACCACATTCGTTCTTATAAATTTTATAGCCAATATCAGCAATTTCTTTTGTTGTTACTCTAATCTTTATTGCGTTGGCATTAATAAACAAACTAAAAAAAACGACTATTACTGTTAATATTTTTATATTTTGTTTCATGGTATAAAAACTATTCGTCAATCTCTCTCTTTTCAATAGTCAATATAAGAAAATCAACTGAAATATAAAGTATCACTAGAACATAAATATAATGTCAATTACACTTTTAAATAAAAAACCGTTTATCATTTAATAGGTTCTTTTGGTGTATTTACACTTCCTGCTTCGCTGATTCTCTACCACTATATCTTGTATAGTTTCTTAAAACCTAAATTATACTAGGGAAATCTATCTTTAAGTTGTCTTGCATATAATGTTAATGTAATATATTGATAACCTATGACGCAAAAGCATTACAGCAATGCAACTATATATATCATAAAAATAGTATAAAATCTTCAAAAAACTCTTTTAAAATTTAATTTTTTTGATACGTTAACTTCCAATTTTCAACATATTATTAAAACATTGTAGAAATTTTTTAAGAACGATAGCTTAAAATTTTTCTGATAAAAAATAAAAACCAAAAAATTACGAAGGAGAAAGAAATGAAAAGGTTATTTTTTTTATTTGTATTATTGCAATTTTCGTTAACCCCTGTTTGCTTTGCTGGACATCCATCGGAGGAAGAACCTAGGGAATTAGCTGTAGTAAGAAGAGATGCTACTGTTCCAAGACTTATATGGGATAGAGATTTATTCAATCCTCGCACATTTACGGATGTAGCTAGGAGAGTAAATGATATTTTAGTAGAAGGTTTTCGCAGAAAATATGGTGGGCATACGGAAGAAGTAAGGAGAATCAGTCATGACGGTACTGTTACTATTGATCATGCTGTAATGAAGCCAATTGGATTTTTTCCTGGAAGACCTATTCCTCATTATATGTCTAAGCATGAGGATGGTCACTTCAGAACTGTACTTTTCCGTTATCCTAGCTTTTCGCACCCATTTTCGAGGTTTTTAAAAACAGGAGATATTGATAGAGGTCCTGAGAATCTTACAGAAATGGAAGGCTTTCTTATATTGCCAGGATCTTCTGCTGGTTCTATAAAACAACATCCTATAGCAGTTTTATCTCATGGTAGTGGAGGTATTAATGGTTATTCTTTGCATTATGTCGCTACTCTATTAGCAACCAGAGGTATAGCCACATTTATTCCTTATCATTATTTTTCCCGTGGAATCTATCAAACAAGAAGTGATCAATTTCAAATTAGTCAAGAATCTCAATTGGATGATATTGGCTTTGGATTAATGGCTATAAGTAGTTTATTTCCTGAAATTGACACCAAAAGAACTATATTATGTGGATTTTCAAGAGGTGCTGGTGTAGTAGACTTAATGTCTAGGGACGAATACGCGAGAGCTTTTATTCCTCGTGAAGTAGTAATAAGAGGAATAGCTTCTTTTTTCCCTGAAATAGTTGCTCATCAAAAAGAACCATCCCTTACTGGTGTTCCTTTGTTATATTTATGTGGATCATTGGATGATTATACTCCGGCAGCAGGTATAGGCGAGCATGTAAGCAGAATATTATTACATAAACCAACATATGATGTAAAGTGTATCTTTTTTGAAGGAGGGCACCATTCTTTTTTCCCTCCAACATTAGAAGATTTAAAAGGAATAGAACCAACTGTTGAAGTTGCAAGTGCTCAAGTGTTAACAGACAGTAGGTTTAAGTATAATCCACATGCTGCTGCAGAAGGATTTACTCCATTAGCAACTCCAGATGAAGCACCAATACCATGGAGAGATTTTGGCCGTTTTATGACAGATCATGCTAGAGAGGCAGAAGTTCATTTGGCAGCAAGCGTTAAAATATCATATGAGGCTATTTTAGCCTTTTTAGAGTTTGCTTCTTCAAAGACAGAGGTTAGTCATCCTGCAGCTGCGGCTGGGGCTGCGGGTCCAGGGCACTTATAGATCTTTTTGACCCCTTTTGTGGGGGGCTTAGTTGTTTTATCTTTGTATTTTGACACCGTTCTACACCTCAAGAGGTAATAAATGATCTCTTCGGGCTGCACTACGTGTTAGACCCTGACACAGTCGCTTTGCCACATTTAAGGCTAAAATTGCAAACTAAAAGTTAAGATCTCAGCTGGAGAAAGTACACTATATCTACAAAATTAAAAAGCAAAAAAATAATTATTTGATTCTAAAACAACACGAAGAAATTATGATTCTTAGGAGCTAAGGATGTAAATTGCACCGTCTTTTTTGTAAGATTGTGTAACCGGTTTGTCATAAAACAGCTGAAATTCCTTAAAATTTAGCTTTGGAAAAGATAAATTTTAAAATATAATTAGACGACCTGACAAATACAGATTTTGGACTATGGTAGATTGTGTTTGAAATAAAAATAAGATTTAACCAAAAGCTTTTCGTGGGTCGTCTAATTAAACTATGAAAAAAATTATAATTTACCTTTTTACTTTATCTCTTTTAATGATCTTTCAAAATACAGCTAAAGCGCGTGTATATACAGGTCTTGAAGTTTTTCTAGCCAAATACCAGAGCCTTGTAAAAGGCAAGCGTGTTGGGCTGATTACGAATCAGACAGGGTGTGATACCAAAGGACATTCTACTATTAATTTACTTTATAATTCACCTAATGTGAATCTAGTCGCTCTTTTTGCACCGGAACATGGCATTGGGATCATCAAGGCTGGTGAGCGGGTGGATAGCGGATGCGATAAGAAAACAGGACTGCCGATTTACTCTCTGTATGGCGGAACTGATTATAAACCACATAAATCAGCACTTAGTAAAATAGATGTGTTGATTTATGATATTCAGGATGTTGGAGCACGCTCTTATACATATATACGGCATATGGCTGAATGTTTGAAGTCTGCTGCTGAAGACGGAAAAACTATGATTGTTTTTGATAGACCGAATCCTGGCTATGCGAGTGTGATAGATGGGCCGGTTAACGAAAAGAAATATATTTCACCTGAAGGCCTGTGTCAGGTGCCGTATGTATATGGTATGACTGTGGGAGAGCTTGCTCATTACCTCAATATTGAAGGAAAAATTAAGGCCAAGTTATATATTATTCCTATGCTGAATTATAAGAGAGGTATGTCTTGGCAACAAACAGGGTTGCCATGGGTTGCACCTTCTCCGAATATTCCGTTACCTCAATCAGCTTACTGCTTTGCTATAACCGGTGCTATTGGGGAGCTAAACCTTGTTGACATTGGTTGTGGGACAAGTGCTGCTTTCAGGATTATTTCTGCTTCGTGGTTAAAGCCTAAATACACAGCAGAAGCGCTAAATAATTATAGACTGAAAGGTGTTAAATTTCTTCCTGCGCGATTTAATGGAGTTAATGCTATTTTGATAAAGGTAACAATCCCCGATAAGTGTAGGCCGGTTACTGCGGCAATCGCGATATTGTGTCATTTGAGGAATATTTATCCTGAAAATTTTATTTCTGCTTTTAAAAACAAAAAAAATGTTAAGGCATTTACTGAGGCTATTGGTACAGAGAAAGTGCTGAAATATCTTAGAAATGGAAATACTTACGAAGAAATTGTGAGTTCCTGGAACAGTGACTTTAAACGGTTTAACACTAGACGTAAGAAATATTTGATATACTAGATTTTTTTAGCGGAAGTCCTTTCGTATAAATAAATCTATAACTTTTCTCAATTTTTCAAATTGAGAAAATAGTAAAATAGATATAGATTTGATCGCGCGGAAAGACTTCCGCCGAGCAAATCTAGTGTTATGTCTCACAAATAAGAGGCTAAAGTATTTGTAATGCCTAAGTAGATATAGTATATTGATATATAATACAGAATATCAATGATTAATGATATGG
>Ga0233447_1002804_pt1 | contig 11901 bp, 9 predicted proteins | sample SI_124_October20_3_FD_183014 | JGI IMG/M metagenome (GOLD analysis project Ga0233447, IMG submission 183014) | Seawater microbial communities from Saanich Inlet, British Columbia, Canada - SI_124_October2016_135_MG | ecosystem: Environmental > Aquatic > Marine > Inlet | place: Canada: British...
TGCCTTGGTAAAGCAGACGTCCAATAATCATCCCCATGACATCTTCACGCCACTGAACTTTTTGAGAAAATATCATATTGTCCAGCCCTATTTTTCTTGCAAATTCCTTGAAAACATATGAGGCTCCATATTCGTAAGTTCTCCCTATTTTTAAATCCTTTAAGTTGAAATCTCCTCTCTCTCCCTTTAATATTTTCTTCAGCTGATAAATATGCTTTACTGGAAGTTTACTTATATTGCTAATTGTGCGATGCTTTACTTTGCCATTATCTCGATAGGATTCACGAATTAATACTGTCTTGTAAGCTTTACTTCCTTGTGTCTTTTTAATTACCTCTATAAACATCGTGGCTACTCCTTTTGTTGATATTAGATGAAATATACAACTTATATAGGCATAATAAAGCAAATAAAAAGAAAAAAGTACAATAATTATTCGTGGCTACACTTTTTAAGTAAGTTTTGGCACAATTGCTTGTTGATTAATTAGTTAGAGTAAAAACGGGTCAGAATATCCGGATAAACTTGTGAAATCTACTGGATTGGGTTGTTCAATCGAAAAAGCTTCTGAAACGGCTCTTGGTGAATGGTACAGGGTAACAACAGGAAGTGTCCAAACTCTAATGAGAGATGCTCGCTTAAAGCAATTTACTAGTGATTTTTACGATATAATAATTATAGATGAAGCGCATCACGCTCTTTCTACAAGCTATAAAATCGTAATGGATTATTTTTGTAATGCTCAAGTTTTGGGCGTAACAGCAACACCTGATAGAGGAGATAAGAAAAACCTTGCAGAAGTATTTGAAACAATCGCATACGAATACACTCTGCCTGTTGCTATTAGAGAGGGATATTTAAGCCCAATTAAAGCTTTAACTCTACCTGTAAAGATTGAACTTGGCAAACTGAGCATACAAACAGGTGATTTTAAACTTGATGAACTTGACAGTGCTTTAGCTCCATATTTAGAAGCTATTGCTGCTGAAATTAAGAAGCATTGCTTTAATCGTAAAACAATAGTTTTTTTGCCATTGATAAAAACGAGTAAAGCTATGTGTGAAATGCTGAATTCTCTTGGGTTTAAAGCTTGTGAAATCAATGGAAAAAGCAAAGATCGTAAAGAGATATTGCAAGATTTTTCTAGTGGTGCATACAACGTTCTTTGTAATTCAATGTTGTTAACAGAGGGTTATGATGAACCTAGTGTAGATTGTATTGTCTGTCTTAGACCTACAAAGATTCGCAGTTTATACGCTCAGATTGTAGGCAGAGGTACAAGGTTATCTCCAGAAACAGGAAAAACCGAATTGTTGTTGCTAGATTTCCTTTGGAATACAGAGAAACACGAACTTTGTCGTCCTGCTCATTTGATTGCACAAAATGATAAAGTTGCTGAAAAGATGATTCAAAACATGATAGAAGCCGGACAAGATGGCTGTGATATGGTGGACATTGAAGAGGCAGAAGAACAAGCAAAGAACGACATTACCAATGATCGAGAAAAATCGCTTGCCGAAAAACTTGCTGCAATGAGAAACAAGAAAAGCAAATTAGTTGATCCTTTGCAATTTAGCATTTCAATAAATTCAGAAGATTTACTCAACTACCAAGTTACTATGGGATGGGAAGCTGCTCCAGCAAGTACTAAGCAAATTAAAGCACTGAATAAGTTTGGGATTTTTTCTGAAGAAATTCAAAATACGGGCTATGCTGCAAAGCTGCTTAATCGTTTGCAAACTCGCAGATCTCTAGGGCTTTCAACGCCCAAACAAGTAAGGGTTCTAGAAAGATATGGGTTTCAACATGTGGGAATGTGGCAGTTTAATGATTGCAACAAGATTATTTCCCGAATTGCTGCTAATAGTTGGCGTGTTCCTGGTGGTGTGATCTCAAAAGACTATAAACCTTGTGAGGTTGCAGTGTAAATGAAAAATATTAGTAAATCCTATATGGAAGGAATTTAAATTGTAATGAATAATGATATTATTGTCGATTTTCTCTCAAAACGTTTAAGTACAGATATGTATCAAGGAAATATGCATAAATGCATTTTAGATGTAGGGCGTGTTGTAGGTGGATACCTTGCTTCAAATACAATTAGTCATTCTGATTCGTTGACATTGTGTGAGCATACAAAGTCTCTAGCAATTAACTCTGTCGAGGCTGAGCAAAAATGGGAAAAAGCAGTTGAATATGGCAAACGTGAACCACTTTCTTTTGAGTCAAACAATAGCTATGTTGCTATAGAAGATAGAGCATTTGAATGGGATTCTAAAATTGGTAAAAATACAAAAGTAGTCGATACCAATTGGATATCCGTTGAAGATATTCCACTACCAGCTAAAGATTGGAGTGCTAAAAAAGATTTACTTCGTTATTTAAGTCTACTTTTTAATGATGAAGATATTGTGGGGTATGTTACGGATTGTTACCAAAATAGTGAATCAAAAAAATACCTACCTAAAAAAGGTGCCTATGATCGTACCGCTGGAACTTTAATTGAACTACTAAAAAAGACTGAAGATATTACAGATGTAATCGGAACTTGGCAAGAAGAGGCTGGAGCATGGATCAGATTTAATCCTTTGGATGGTAAAGGTGTTTGTAACTCCAACATAACTCATCACCGTTATGCTTTAATTGAATCTGACGAAATGACAATATCAAAACAGTACGGTATATACAAGGAATTAGAACTTCCTATTGCTGTTTTGGTTCATAGTGGTGGCAAATCCTTACACGCAATAGTTAGAATCGATGCAGATTCTTACAAAGAATATAAGAAGCGTGTTGATTTTCTTTACAAAGTTTGCAAAGAGAACGATTTAAAAGTTGATTCTCAAAACCGTAATCCCTCCAGGTTATCAAGGCTTCCAGGTGTAACAAGGAATGGAAAGAAGCAGTACATTGTTGCTAGTAATATCGGGAAAAAATCATGGGATGTTTGGCATGAATGGGTTTTAGAGCTAAACGATGATCTTCCTGAGATTGAATGCCTTACTGATACATGGAATAACCCACCTAAATTAGCAGTTGAATTAATTCATGGTGTCCTGAGACAAGGGCACAAAATGTTAATTGCCGGGGCTTCTAAGGCAGGGAAATCTTTCGATTTAATAAATTTATCTATAGCTATAGCAGAAGGTGGTTCTTGGCATGGATGGAACATTACGCAAGGTAAGGTTTTATACGTTAATCTTGAACTAGATCAGCCTAGTTGTATCAATCGTTTTCACAATGTCTACAAAGCTCTTGAAATTCCTATTAAAAACTTAAAAAATGTTGAAATATGGAATTTAAGAGGAAAGTCAAAAACCTTAGATAAACTTGCCCCAAAACTAATTCGCAGAGCTAGTAAGAAAAATTATATAGCCATTATTATCGACCCAATATACAAGGTAATAACAGGTGATGAAAATGCTGCCGATCAAATGGCAAGTTTCTGTAATCAGTTCGATAAAATATGTACAGAATTAGGCTCTGCAACTATATACTGTCACCATCATAGCAAAGGCAGCCAGGGACAAAAAAGGGCAAATGATCGTTCTAGTGGTAGTGGTGTATTTGCTCGTGATCCTGATGCTCTTATCGACCTTATCGAGTTGAAAGTAACGGATGAATGCAGAAAGAAAATAACCAACCGTAACCAGTGTAAGGTTATTGCCGAGTTTCTCGATGCTAATACTTCAATTAATTGGCGTGAAAAAATAGGGCAGGATGAACAACTTGTATCAAAGGAGTTTCACAGGGAAGCAGACAGGTTACTTAGTGATGATTTAATTCCTGACCTTGCTAATGCTATGGCTAAATCTTATCAAAAATCAGAACTTGTCTCAGCGTGGAGAATTGAAGGTACACTTAGGGAGTTTGCAAGTTTCAAACCCCGTACATGTTTCTTTGATTATCCCCTCCACATTCCCGATGTGGACGGATTGCTCTTTGATGCAAAAGCTGAAGGTGAAGAGCCACCCTGGATGGCAAATAGAAAAACTAAAGCCGAAACTGCTAAAGAGCGCAAACAGGAAAGGTTAAAATCCTTAGAGACAGCCTTTGCTGCTTCTGATATGGGTGAACCTGTTACTATAAGTGATTTCGCAGAATATTTAGGTAAAAGTACTAAGCAAGTAAGGATAAATATTAAAGAACATCCTGAGTTTTCACATAGAAGTGGAGTGATTTATAGAAATGAGAAAACGAACGTACCCAGCTAGTAAGGTTCACAAGGTTCGTATGCGAACGAACCCTTTAATTCAGAAGGTTCAAAATGTTAACCAAGACGAACGAACCCTACTAGTAAGGTTCGGAAGGTTCGTATGCGAACGAACGTACCTAACTAGTAAGGTTCGAAAACGAACGAACCACCATATATATAAATATATAAAGGTTCGTTCGCACTCACGGATGTTCACGGGGTAGTAAGTAGTAGCTGACGCTAAGCTACTACATACATTCCTACACCGAACATCTGAACAGCGGCGCGAAGGAAAAAAAGAAAAAAAGAAAAAAAAGGAAAGATGAAATGACAAAAATTCTGGCTTTAGATTGTGCAACGAAAACAGGCTATGCGATCGTAGTGGATGGACAGCTTAAAGAATCGGGTGTTCAAGACTTTTCAAAAAAAAGAGGTGAATCAAACGGTATACTGTTTCTGAGATTTAGAAAGTGGATTGACGGACTGGTTGATTTGACAAAGCCGGAAGTCATCGCTTATGAACGAGCACATTTCAGAGGTGGTGCTGCAACTGAGCTTTGTGTAGGTTTGCAAACTAGAGTACAGGAGTCTGCTGCATTTAGAAATATACCATGTCTACCAATAACAAGTTCGTCTGTAAAAAAGTTTGCAACAGGTAGTGGAAGAGCGTCAAAACAGGATATGTTATATCAAGCTGCAATTTTTTTAAATAGACCGCCAATAGATGACAACAAAGCTGATGCTGTCCTTTTGGCCATGTTTGCAAATAGTGAAGTTTAACCTAATTGAAGGGAAATATGAAAATGAAAATGAATATCTCAAAATCTAATCTTGAAAGAGCATTAGCAAAGGTAGTTGGGGCTGCAAAGGCCGATTCAACACTGATGATTTTAGCAAACGTGTTAATAGAAGCTCAAGAGGATGGTATTCTCAAGCTTACAACTACAAACCTGGATATTCGAATAGAATCAACTACAGAGGCTAAAATAAGTGAAAAAGGTGCTATCACTGTGAATTGTAGAAGGTTGTTTGATATTGTCAGGAGCTTTAAGGACGAGGATATTTCTTTAACGCTTGATGAAAGTACTCTACATATCTCATGTGGAAAATCTAAAGTCAAATTGTTTGGATTAAGTGCTGTTGATTATCCCGAATCACATGGTATAAACGAAATTACAAGTTTCACTCTACCTGGATCGGAGTTAGCGTTGATGCTGCAAAGAGTAGAATATGCAGTAAACAAAACTGATGCGAGGAAAGCTTTAACTGGTGTGGCTTTGCAGATCGAAAAAGGAATGTTATACCTACTTGCTACTGATGGAAAAAGGTTAGCTTGTTCTGAAATGTCTGTGGATATTCAGAGTGAAATTGAAGTAATAATTCCAGCTTTTACAGTTGGATGTATTTTAAAATTGGCTACTAGTTGTAGTGATGATGTGAAAATAATTGTTGCTGAAAATAAAGTCTTTTTTGATTTTGGTAGTACTACACTTATTTCAAATTTAATTGATGAAAAATATATAGACTGGAAACGGATTGTTCCAAGTGGTTTAAAACATTCAATTACTGTTCCGGTTAAAGAAATGACCCAAGTACTTAAGCGTGTTGCTTACATCTTATCCGAAAAAGCTTATTTTATTATTATGAAATTATCTGAGGGTCAAATAGAAGCTTCAGCGTACTCGAGTGACTTTGGCTTTTTTGACGATTGTATTGAAATTTCTGGAGGGATTGAAAAGGAAATAAAAATAAATCCTCACTATTTCCTTGATGCTTTACAGGCTGCTGGAACTGAAACTATCGAAATGCAGATGAACAAAGATTATTCGCCTTTAAAATTAATAGCTGGTAGATATATTTCTGTTATAATGCCGATGAGAGATAAAGACGAGAATGAAAATTAATGAGAATTTGCGGTAGAGATGTCATAGGCGGCGTTGTAAACCAAAAAGACGCAAATCTAGTCTAACTGCGCAACAGACAATAAAATCGCTCAAAACACAAGGAAATGGCTTAGAATGGCAATGCTATATCAAGATGCAATGTACAGCTAATTTTAAAAGGATGGAGCGATTTAATGAAATTAGAAAATACAATAATGTTTTCAGGGGAATCATGTTACGGTTGCGAATTTATGAAAGACAAGATGGACAGAGGAAAAGTTCAACTTCAGGAAATTATAGATGTTTCTACTAACGAAGGCATGCATAAAGCAATGAAATATCGAGTTCAATCCTTCTCTGCTTTTGTTAACACTTTAAACTATGAATCAATTATTGGAATAACTTCAATAAAGAATTTGATTGAATTAGATCAGGTATAAAAGTAAAGCAAAGAAAACTAAAAAGCATATTTTTTTGCAAAAAAGTTTTAAAAATGACTTGATTTTTCTTGACTAGTTGGTTTTTTAATTATTGGTTGAAAGGACAAAAGAATAGAATATCTATTTATGAGTTTGTTGGATGTATTGCAGTGCAGACTTATGAAGCAATACAAAAGTGTGGTAACTCTTATTAGAAAGGAGGAACAAGATGGCTATCAAGATTAAGTGTCACAGTACATTCAGCGGTAGTTAAAATGGGCTAGAAGCGGGTTGAATGATGTTGCATTGAATCAGCTAAAAGCTTTTACCTGATCAAAATTAAGGAGATACAGACATGAAGTATTCAAAACCAAAAGTCAACGTACTTAAATTAATCAACCTCATCTGCGATGGCGGATCTTGTGGCGAAGAAGATGCTCAATGTGGATATGGGAGTGGACGGGATGGAACATAAAGGGGCTGCGTATCCATCCCCGGCAATACATGTAATTGCTATGCCATAAATATTTTTGAAATGTGTGTTGGACGTAAAATTGTAAGATCATTTCGAAATTTCTGTGAACATGTAGCAGTGCGATGTTTATGAATTAATAGTATTTATCAAGTCAAAAATATGAAAGGAAATATAGCAATGACATACCATCCCCCCACTGTTCGTCTCGTGAGTGTCCTCGGAAGTAAGTGCCTCGCTGGCGATATAGGATATGATGGCGTACAATGTACACCTGGAGCAGGAATCTAATGTAGGCAGTGGATGTCCTATTTACCCTATAGCTATCAAGTTAGGAGTTTTGTATAGCCTTTGAGTGTAAAGGAGCCGTCTTGACTCTTAAACTCTAGCTAGGTGGCGGGACACCGCTTCTAATTAGGCACAGCAACTTATGCCTTAGCTTTATAGCTACGCCTACTTACCCCCTTCTTTATGTAAGTTTGAGGATGGGGACGATTTATCTTTGTGTTTAGGCTATGTGGATTTTGTCGCGTGTAGCTAAAGAATTATGCTCTGGGTCGTCTGAGGCAATCTCCTTACTTTGTAACTTCCAGCACTTTATGCCCTGTAAACACATATGACCCGGTATAATGAATAATATCTGTTACTACCCCATCAAACGGAGCATAATAGCAGGATCGTTTATCTAATAAGAGTTCTGTTGCTTTTAAATCCTGAGCAGCGTTTTTATAATCATATACTGCTGTTTGATAGTATTTTAAGGATCCATTATTTTGTTCATATAATTTTTTTGTTCTTTCATATTTAGCTTTATTGTATTCTAGATTAGCCTTCCGTTTAGCTTTTCTTATTTTATAAAACGACGTGTCAATTTTAAAAAGCAACTGACCTTTTTTTACTTTTTCACCCGGTGTAACTTTTAAATCAACGGTACCAATAAGCATAGGGATAACCTGTGCTGCAGCCGGTCCAATTTTAATTTCCCCTTTTTTGTAGTCTTCTAACTTTGCGACCTCGAGTACAGCATTATTATTAACACAGTTGCCAGAACCACGTGATACACCTGAACCGCTATAGTTGTAAATTTTTGTTATAACACCATCAAACGGAGCATAATATTTGGACCATTTGTTGATGAGCAGATTTTCTATCTTCAGGCTTTCAATAGCATGTTCTAGATTGTACTTTGCTTCTTGCACGTTTTCCAGAGATTTCGAACGAGATTTAGCTAGTTTTTTAATCCTCTCATATTCTTCCTTGTAATACCATACACGATTTTTACATTGTGCTTTTTTTATTTGTGTATAATCGGTTGAAATTGTAAATAAAAGTTGTCCTTTTTTTACATGCTCTCCAAGTGACACCTTCATATTTACCATACCATCCAGGAATGGGCATGAAGAGATTCTTGCCACTGCGGGTTTGTCTTTTGACGCATAGAGTCCAATGGCAATAAAGCAAATAAAAGTCAACAGAATAAAATTTCTCATAAAGTTTTCTTTAACCTTTTGTTGATTAAGCGAATAATACAGTTATTTTCATTCTTTTATAATATCTTCTAATTGTTATTATTGCAATATGGTAAGTTATGTGATTTCTTAAAATTAAGCAATAACAATGTAATATGTCAATGCGAGAAAAATATGAATGATAATGACATAAGTAGCCGACAAGATTTTCAGTCTTTTATTAGAGATAATGGGCTATTTTCTTTTAGATGTAATAAGAAGCTCAAAGAAGACCGTAAAAACAATAAATCATTATTTGCAATTATTTTACGTTTATTAAAGGAGTTTAAGAGGCAAAGGGCACAGTTAATACTTGTCATTGGTATGGGTTTTATGGTAAATCTTCTAGCTGCCGCTTTTCCATGGGCTGGGAAATATATGATTGATAATATTCTTCCTCAAAAAAGTTTCATGCTTCTTGTTGCAGGTTGCGTCGTCTTAACGCTTATAGGTGTTATAGATGTGTGTCTGAATTATTTTCGGGATTACAAAACAACCACTATCAGTGGCAATTTTTCTATTTCGATAAAAAATCGTATGATGCGGCATCTTCAAAGGTTGTCACTTGTAAGAATACAAGAACTGAAAGTAGGAGGTATTATATCACGCCTGCAGCAGGATACTGACGCAATGAGCAGCCTTTTGTTTACAGCTATAGTTACCCCATTTAACGCTATTGTTATGTTAGTCATTGCTCTTTCTTCGCTTTTTTTGATTAGCTGGAAGGTTTCTCTTTTTTGTATCGCTTTTAGTTTTTGTATAGGTGCTATTGGTTATTTTGTTTTTAATATCATGCTACCTTTTCAGAAAAAATTAAGAGAGGATAATTCGACAATAAGTGAGTTATTAACGGAAGCTTTTAACGGAGCAACAGTTGTACGAAGCTTTTGTAAAGAGAAGACAATAAATCGCGAATATGGGTATAGGATTGGACTCCTATGGAGAAAAACTCTGTATGGAAATATTATTGATATGTCTGTAAGTCGGAGCATTTGGTTTATTTACTACCTTATGCAATCTTCCATTTGGTTACTTGGCGGTTACAGTGTTATTAATGGCAACATGACGGTAGGAGAAATTGTAGTTTTTATTTCATTTATACCATTCATTTTTAACCCTATCTTTAATATAATGGCGTCACTTTCACAACTTCAGCAAAGTTTAGCGTGTGCAGAAAGAGCGTTTGATTTATTGGATGAAAAACCATATGTAGCATGTACTAAAAATAACACTGTTCTTAGGAAACTTGAAAGAGGTATTGAGTTTGACAATGTATCATTCGAATATCCCAATGGAAAACTGGCGCTTAAGAATATATCTATCACAATTCCTAAAGGCAAAGTAACTGCTCTAGTCGGATCCAGTGGAGGTGGAAAGACAACACTGACCAATCTTATTCTGCGATTTTATGCGGTTACTGAAGGCAAAATAAAAATTGATGGAATTGATATTAAAGAGTTAGACCTTAATAATTATAGAAAAATGTTGAGTTTGGTTTTGCAAGAAGTTTTTTTGTTTGATAGTACGATAAGGGATAATATTTGCTTTGGAAATCGCAAGGCTCAACAAAATGAAGTCGAAAAAGTAGCTAGGATAGCTCATTGTCATGAATTTATCCAAGACCTTGAGAAAAAATATGATACGCTTGTTGGAGAGAAAGGAGTTAAGCTCTCTGGAGGCCAAAAACAGCGTATTGCGCTTGCCAGAGCCTTATTGACAGATCCACAACTACTGATACTTGATGAAGCAACTAGTAGCCTCGATTCAGAAAGTGAAAATCTAATCCAGATTGCTCTAAAGGAAATTTTTAAACACAGAACAACCATTGTTATTGCACATCGTCTCTCTACTATTTTGGATGCTGATAATATTATTGTCATCGAACATGGTAAAGTCATAGAGCAAGGTACACATGAAGAATTGCTGAAAAAAAGAGGCAGATTTGCGGCAATGTACAATAAACAAATGGAAAAAATCAAAATAACTCAAAACTATTGGGATTCTTGAAATAGCTCGGAAATATGATAGAGGAGGAGAAAAATGTCTACAGAAAAGGAATTAAGTAAGGCAGAAAGAGTGAAAAAGGATGCTGTACTAACAATGCAATATTCATGTCCTAAACTAGCGTATATGCCAGGTTTTGGTCCACAGAATAGTAATTCGGCGTGGGCGATGTGTTTTATGGGTGATGATGGGGACGGCTGGGTTTGTAATGATGGTTCAGGCGAAACAATAGGAGCGTGTATTTTTGGATCAACTGCGGTGGTTAAAAAGTCGTTATTTATCTATGAGAGTATTTAGATTAGAGCCAGCTATAATCGGTTTCCAACTTTGTCCTTTCAGGGTCACAATTAACAAGCCACTTGCCTAGACCAACAAAAAAACTCAAAAAAACTCAAAAAAACTATTGACATTAATTTCAAAAAGCTTATAATTAGTTAGTTTGAACTTGCATATCCCACTGAATACTTAGTTAAAAATAGACGTTTTTTACAAGATAAAATAAGTCAATAAAATTAAGGAAAGGTATTTAAGATGACCGAATGTATCAATTCCCCCAAATGCCCCGTACAAAATCCCGAAGTAGTATTTCGCGAAGAATTTGATGACTGGGCAGTATTATTTGATCCCGATACAGGCGAAACCTATGGTTTAGACCCTGTAAGTGCGTTTGTTTGGAAAAAACTTGACGGCAAACATTCCATAAAAGAGATTTTAAGCGATCTTGAGAAGACCTGCAAAGGTGGTATTCCTGACGAAGCTCCAAAGGATGTAACTGAATTTGTAGAAGATCTTACTTCAAAAGGTCTAGTTGGCTACAAAGAGTAGTGCTCTCCCAAAACAACCTTAAGGAGTTTAAAATTATGAGAGTAATGAAAACGCCCAATTCAGTCGATTTAAACATAACAAATCGTTGTAATCTACGCTGCTCGTACTGTTCACATTTTTCTAGCGAGAGTGATTCTGGCACAGACCTTACTACAGGGGAATGGTTACATTTCTTTGAAGAATTAAAAGATTGTACAGTACTCGATGTCTGTCTTTGTGGTGGAGAGCCGCTATTTCGTAAGGATTTCAAAGAGTTGGTTGCAGGTGTCGTAAAGAACAGGATGCGGTTTTCCGTTTTAAGCAATGGAACGCTTATAAATGATGACATTGTAGAATATTTAAAATCTACAAAGAGATGTAGCAGCTTTCAAGTGTCTATTGATGGTCCTGGTCCTGAAGAGCATGATATCTTTAGAGGTAAAGGCACTTTTGAAAAAGCTTTATCCGGACTTAAGTGCTTAATGAAACATGATATGCCAGCGACTGTCCGTGTTACTATCCATAAGCATAATGTTAAATCTCTAGAACGCGTAGCTGAACTTCTACTTGAAGATGTTGGTTTACCTTCTTTTTCTACCAACAATGCAGGCCATAT
>Ga0233447_1002814_pt1 | contig 11861 bp, 8 predicted proteins | sample SI_124_October20_3_FD_183014 | JGI IMG/M metagenome (GOLD analysis project Ga0233447, IMG submission 183014) | Seawater microbial communities from Saanich Inlet, British Columbia, Canada - SI_124_October2016_135_MG | ecosystem: Environmental > Aquatic > Marine > Inlet | place: Canada: British...
CGGAGAAACTTGTGAGGTTGATGAAGGCAATGTCTTTTACTTGTTCTAGCAAAGGAGATATTGAGCCTGATTTTTATTGTATAGGGTCTGTGCTAGAAACGAAAGTTGGAGCCGATTTTATTATTTGCTCTATTGCACGAACGATAGCATATTATTATGGTTGGAAAGGTGATATCGTTTACAGCCGCAAAGAGGGATATATTCTTCTTGATAGCTTTGGATATAAAATACAGCCTAAAAAATGGAAAATTAACAAAGTTGCTGGGAATGAAGGGTACAAGGTATGGAACACTGGGATGTTGTTAAAACATGCGATATTTCATTTATATTTATGTGCCATAAGTTCCGACAGTATTAGATATGTATACACTATCGGTTTATGCTTAAGCAAAATGCTTGAAAAAGATGATGTCAATAAGTTGCTATCTTACCCGTTTAATGGGATAGAGCATTCAAAAATCTGAAGAAAATTTGAATTTTTAATCTCAAAAGTACTGGTTTTTCCCTCGTTTACCTTGATTAACAGCTTCTTAAATCCAGGATGAAGTCTTAATATTTCTATGCTAATTTTTGTATTAATGAAATTCCATGTAAACTGACTTTTGATTTTGTTTTCATCCCATATAATATCCTTTGCAGTTTTTATGGGTTTTGTTTGGTTAGTGCCCATGCTACTATTTGTTGATCTCTTATTATTTTTTATAGATAAGGAAACCTGTGATTTTAGCGTACATGGCAAATAACTGATATCAATATTATTTTTGAAACATAACGATATAAGTTTTTTATATAATTTTGTTTTACGAATTTTTTTGGGAAGTATTAATTGTTTGATTGGTATCTGAGATAAGAGATATAGTAATCCTCCACTATACTTTTTAGAGATTTTAGTTATAACTACGCTTTCCAGTGAATTTACACCTTCTTTTTTCAGTTTATCAACAATTATTCTGCCAAGCTTGTCAGGACAGTTTATGAGATTTGGATAGCTATAGGAGTTAGACTTGACAATTATTGCTGGAGGAGTATTTCCAGTCCCCTGAATTATAGTAATCTTACCTATACCGAAAATATTGCCGTACAAGCATAAGATAAATAATCCCCAAATTAAGCTGATAAATATTAATATATTTTTCTTTTTATGTATTATGCATAGACTTGTCAATAAAACATAGAATATTATCAAAACGATAAGCGGTGGTTGCTGATAATATTTAGTAAATGCTGAATAAGCTCCCCAGTTTGCGATATGGATAATGATTGAAATTATCCCATCTAATAAAAAATTTAACAAAAACAGAGATTTCCCTAAAATAAAGAATGTTAATATTTTTATAAATCCGATAAGAAATAACGGAAGCAACAAGGGAAGGATTAAAATATTTAATAATATCATTGAAGGAATAAACAGGCTTTGATAGTATAAGATTAGACCGGTTCCAGCTATCCCTGCAATGGCACTTGTAATTGTTAGAAGTAATACTTTTTTACGAAAAGCATATCCTATTCTCTTCAAAAATGTGAAATTTGCAGAAACAACCCAATTGTTTTTTTCTTCTATTATCCTTACACAGTTATTTGTTTTTTCCCATGAAAGAACCAAAAAACCTGCAATGATAAATGAGAATTGAAATCCGGTATTATTGACAGCGAACGGGTTCAGCAATAGTATTATGACTGCCGCAAAAGCAATAGAGTTAAGTGGACGAATAGAATAAAAAAAGGCCTTGTGAAAGCAGAAAACGCTTATCATGAGCAATGCTCTTAAACCAGACGGGCGAAAACCGGTTAAAAAAACATAACAAAATAAGACAAGAGGTACTATCAGGTATCTTGGAGTTATGGGTAGTGCTCTGAAAATAAATAATAGAATTAATGCAAGTATTCCTACATGAAGCCCACTTATTGCAAGAATGTGAATAGTTCCACTTCGCAGGAATATCTGTTTCATTTGACTAGTAAGCCCCTGCCTACAACCAAAAAAGAAACCAGCTAGGAAGGCCTTTGTTTCTTTAACTTCTATATCGCTGCATAAGGCATTTAACGCGAAGTTTCGAAAAGAATAAATTTCTCGATATAGATTGAACGGAAATCCTGCATATCCATTTGTTTTATAGCTTGAGCAGACAAATAATTTATTTATTTTCTGACTTCTAAGGTATTTAGCATAATCGAAGCTGCCGGGAAAGGGAGCATTCTGAGGGGAGATAAAGTTTCCTTCTAACTCTAGTATTTCACCGTAAGGTGGTGGCGTGCAGTTGCGAGGAAGAACAACATTGGTTAAACCTGACGATTTTAACCATTTGTCTTTGTCGCTGCATTTGATAGCTCGAACCACCATCTTTATATATTTGGGTGCCGGTAGCCATGAGACTTTATTATCAGTAAGTTCTGGATCTGTTACAATTGCTTTTATTTGAGCACCACAATTTTCAGAAGGCAACAGATTAGAGTAATTATTTGAAAATTGACTATTATAAAAAAATGAAATTGCTAAGCCAACTATACACCAAACTGTAGTTTTTATGCCTATTTGCCAGTTTGTACAAATAGCAATGACAATATTTAATGCTAATGATATGAGGATTACGTAATAGAAAGTGTATGTAGGAAACATAGCTATAGGAATAATACGACTAAACAAGCCTATCAGTATAACAATGGAAGGATTATTGTGCAAAAAATGAATATGGCCAGGCCTATCCTTATTATGACAGGCACTATGTTCAAGATGAGACTCCCAGTCCAATATCGGTAAACCGATTGATTCTAGTATCTTAAAGGGTTTCTTCATTTAGTTTTATTTTTCAACAATGGAGCAAGATAGTCGACTGAGGAGTTAATTGTAGCCAAATGCGGATAATCAGTTTCAGGCACTTCTATGCCATATTTTTTTCGGAGTTCCATGACAATATCTAGAAAATCCATCGAATCCAGTCCAAGCTGTTCCCTCAGTCTTAGGTTGAGGTCAAGGTTTGAGCAATCTTCATCCGGAAGGATGTCTTGAATTATTTCAATGAGTAGTTCTTCTATTTCTTTCTTTACCATGAATATAATTTTCTAAATTCTAAGTCAGTTTGCTTTGATGGAAGTCTTTCCACACAAGTAAATCTATTAACTTTTCTCATTTTTTCAAATTTTGCAAACTTAATTGTTACAAATATATCGCTTTATAATTACAGCTGAATTTATACCCAACATACCAAACGAATTATTCATTATAATATTAATATTTTCAGTTTTGTATGGGGGGGGTATCACAAGATTATCAAGCCTGCACTTTGGGTCAATGTTATCAATATTCATACATGGATGAATCATATTATCTGCAAAAGAAGGAATGTTACCTGCAAGCTCTAGTGCTCCAGCGGCCCCCATAGTGTGCCCTATAAATCCTTTTGTGTTATTAACAAAAGGACATGAATCAGTAAAAACATTTTTAATTGCTTCAATTTCGTTAATATCGCCAAATTTTGTTCCTGTTGCGTGAGTACTAATCAAATCTACTTCATTTGGATGAATTCCAGCTTTTTTAATTGCAAGCTGCATACACTCTTTTTGTCTTTCTGGAAAAGGAAGAACAAAGCTATAAGCATCTGAATTAAGAGAATAACCTATGATTTCAGCATAAATTTTAGCATCACGTTTTTTTGCATCCTCTAGTCTTTCTAGGATATAAACACATCCTCCTTCTGATACAACGATGCCGTTTCTATTAATATCAAAAGGTCGACTCGCCTTGGTAGGATCACTATGACAAGCCAAAGCGTTTTGACTCTTAAAACTAGCAAATATCCCAAACGAACTGGCACATTCAGAAATACCACCAGCAAATGCAACATCCACTTCATGTAGAAGAAGCTGTTGTACTCCTTGTATAATTCCGGAGTTCCCGGCAGCACATGCAGCACCAATAGTATAATGAGGGCCTGTTATGCCAAGTTTTATGGAAGTCTCTCCTGCAGGACTATTTGCAACAGTTCTAGGGTTATGGTAATGGTTCCAAAACCTTGTTTCACCGTTAAACTGCTGGAGGTTCAAAATTTCATTTTCAGTTTCTACGTTACCATGTTCTGTTATTCCAAGAAAAATACCACATTTAGATTTGTCTGTTCTATCCCAGACAAGCGCTGAATCTATCAAAGCTTCGTTTGCGCAGTAAATAGAGATTGATCCAGCCCTTGTCCCGGACCTTAGTTCTTTACGATTTTGATATTTAAAAGTATCAAAGTTGCAAATACCGGCATGAACACTTCCAACATAGCGATGTTCAATATTGCTTATTCCGGATTTTTCAGAAAGCAAAGCTTGCCTGTATTCAGTAAGGTTATTTCCAACAGGAGCAGTCAGCCCAATTCCTGTAATAACAATTCTCGGTTTTTTCTCACTAATCATAGTTCGCCTGCTTAAAGAATAGTTTGCTCACATTTAGAAGATTTTTCCAAACCAATATTTGACAGTAGTCTTTAACCTGAGGTAAAATATTTACTTTCAAAATCTTCAGTATTGATTTTTGGTATTAGGTAAATCATTGCAATTACCTCTTGATATATAAAAGTTTAAATGTTGTTTGCTTTAAATTAATAAACGTTTCTGTTCAGAATTTTAATTTACCTTTGTCTAGCTTTTTTGCAACCCACAGCGGTTCAGGCCGTTTCATTCCCAAGAGAAAAGAATTAGAATTTTTTTTAGTCTTTTTCTCTTATCTCTTTTCTTTAAATATTATCCAGGTAGGTTGGCACCTTAATGCTGAGCACCTTTATCTTTTTTAAACTGTAACGGAAGATCGAATATAGAGCTAACTTCAAAACATTATTTTATAATGCTTCTTCAGCCATCGGCACTGTGCCTCCTTCGCGAGCTGTACAGCTTTATTTTTATTTAGCTTGATATCTGTTAGCCAAACGAAAGTCTTAATTTCGATTCCTTTTTTAGCTAACTTTGTTTCTTCGCAGGTCAGGACATAAATTCTCTGTCCATAAAGTATGTTGATAAACTCCAATGTTTATTTGGCACTCAATTGATTGATTTGGATTCTTTTTGATTTGAGAGACATACTTAACCCAAGGTAAAAGAGGTGTTCCTTTGAATAAGTAACCCGCTCCTGAAGTTCTGGATCAGGCAATCCGGCAGAAGTAAATATTAAAATTTGTGGAGAAATAAAAAGAAGAATTTAGATAGGATTTTAGTGCGAAATAATTTTAATTCTTAGGAGCTGTTTCAGACCATAAAACAAAATCTGCAAAAAATGCTCTACTAAATCTCGAAGGATCGAGTATATCATAATAGCGATTTTTGTTTTGACTTATCAAAATATTTCTTTAAGACGAGTAGGGAAATTATATCTTCTCGTTTTTTATTCTTAAATTGTTCAACATAATCGTTAGCATTTTTAATTATTTTTAATGATTCAGATACGTTTTTTGAATAGTAATTTAATTTTTCTTTTAGATCAGAATAATCGTCTTTGAGCTGTACGTAGTGATAGTTTGGGATAAGATTACCTTCCATAAACCATGTTTCAAATTTGGGCTTTATCATCATGCAGACGGAATTTGATGACATTGTCCATTTTAAATTTGTAGCAACATCATTCCCCTCAATGCAAAGTATAAATTTGTTTTTTAATTGTTCATAAATGCCCATGTAATCTTTTTGCCATGGTACATCTTCCTTTGGTTTATTGGTCTGGCCTATATCACATAATTCATGGCCATAAAATTTCTTCAAGACTTCTTTTCGGTTTTTACGATATGCTGCCCCTCGCCATACGAGTATATTTTTTTTATCTTTAAATTCCAGTTTATCATGAACAAAGTTAAAATGTCTGATTTTATCTAAATTAATTATTACTGAATTTTGGTTATCGCCACTTATTGGCCTACTTTTAACTATTGTCGGAGTATCAATTAAAAAATTTACATCAAAGAATAAATAAGAAAATATAAAGTTAGAGTTAAAATATCTTAAATACTTTCTTAAATCATAAAAATAAGTGTGATGTTTAGCATCTTTTATATTAAAATCGCTTATTTTAGATGTCTTTTTATGGGTCGAGATTATAAACTCAACAGGCTCACCAGATCCTGAAGTTATTGCCTCCCGCATCTTTCTTCGATTTCGTTCTACTTCCGATACGATGTTAAAAAAACGATTTAGTTTATTATAATAATTAACTCTATCGAAAATATAATCAATATCATATTTTTCAGCATTATCTAATGTCGATTTTAATTTGTTTTGCCACAGATTATCTGGCAGTAGGTTTTTAATTGCATTAGTACTATAATAGACAGCTTTTCTCCTCCTTTGTCTAAGTTTTGGGAAGAAGTTCATTTTAAAAAATTCCTTAATAAACAAGGCGTATTACCACTAATAATGAAAATAATGTCAAGCTGCTACCATATAGCATTAATTGTTAAATATCAACTTTTCACAAAGATTTATTGGTTTCTCATGGACCAAAAGGAAACTTAATTATGCATGTAAGTGACGACTGTATTTTTTAGAATAACGACAAACAGCTCCTAAGAATCATAATTTGCCTGCTTAAGAAATAGTTTGCCCGCATCTAGAATGCTTTTTTCAAAGTAACATTTGACAACAGTCTTTAACCTGAAATAAAATATTTACTTTCAAAATCTTCGACATTAATTTTTGGCATTAAGTAAATCATCGTATAGACTATGAATATGGTAAAGGCCAATGGTGCTGTCCATGGCATTATATTTTTCCCGCAAATAGAGTGAGAGGCAAAAATAAAAAACCAACAAACCAGTGAAGCGAAAAAGTAAACCCACCTAGACCTACCTGCATTTATGTAAATCGATGAAAAGATTAAAATTCCCATAAATGGACCAATCATACAATAGGTATTCATTTCGGTCCTGCCACTAAAAAGAAGGATAAAAGCTACAGCCAAAGTCATTGTTAGCATGGAACCTATAATTAGTCTATTCCTGAAAAAAACTAAGCAACCAATATATATTACAACTCCACTGACAAAAGAAAAGATATATACCCATATCTGGCTAATATTCATACCGAAAAGTTTCAACATTCCGAAGAAATCTGCCCAGGGTATCTCGTAACCTAAATTTTGAGCGCCGGCCAATACTGTAAGTGTGTTTTTATACTGTCCAATTACATAATCCGGATGTTGGCATAAGAATGGGAATAAAAATAGTATGATCATACCAATAATTGCAGTAAAAATACAACGTTTAGGATAAACTCCTACGACTAGGAGCAAGGGAATGATCATCTGTGGTTTTAGTGCAGTCCCTAGTATACTTAAAATAATACATGTTTTGTATCTATTATGTGCTAAATTATATGCGACGAATACAATAAGCACGGTTAAAATAATATTCATTTGGCCATTGCGGAGAGAATCGTACGATAATGCTATTGTTATTACTGAAACGAAAAAATATAAAATATTTTTAGGAATATTTTTCCATAATTTTACTATGTATAAACATGATAACGCTAATAGAGAAATGTTTAATATCATCCACATTATCTGAGCTAATCTAAAAGGCAACAAAGCAAATGGTATTTGTAGAATTGCAGATTGAGGAAGATAAAGAAAGCCGCCCGTCGCACCCGTTTTGCTTAAAGCTTTACCTATTATCCAGTTATGTGATGCATCCCAATAATTATATGTAACAGTAAAATCATAAGGATTGTGTTTAATAATAATAAAAAAAATGAGAAATATACCAAGTCCCATCCATCCAATTATGGATAAGTATACTATTTTTTTATCAATAAATTCTATCATTGTATTTTTATTCATAAAACTAGATTTGTCGGCAGAAGTCTTTCCACACGAATAAGTCTATCTCTATTTTGCTATTTTTACAAATAGTGAAGTGAAGTGAAGTGAAGTGAAATTACTACACTATCATCTCATAAGTTTAATTTTTTAGTTTTATTTACAATGAGATAATAAAATTTGAGCTAATTTCTCATCTGATATTTTTCTCGGATTATTTTGCAATCTTTCCATGTTTACTTTCCTGACAATATCCGAAATATTTTTTTCTGTAATTCCTAATTTTTTATATGATATTTGTAAACCAATTGACAGAATGAATTTTTGAATAAAGCTAGAGGCTTCAGAGTAAGATTTACAACCTAGAAGTTCAACAATTTCCCCAAGCCTTTTTTTAACAAAAATATGGCCACGAAAATCATTGCACTCAGATTTTGTTATTTTACTATTATAATTAAAAAAATCAGATATTGTTAATGCAACAGCATGGCCATGCGGGATATTGTAATAAGAAGTAAATGAATAGGATATTGCGTGTGCGGCTGTTGTTTTAGCAATATTTATCGCTTTCCCTGCATTGTATGCGGCTGTTGCCATCATAAAACGATTTCTACTATTGGGATTATTCACAGCACTTTGGATATTTTTTACAATTATTTTAATAGCTTCAGCTGAATATTTTCTAGACTCTTTAGTAGAATTAATAGACCAGTATGCTTCCAATGCCTGACAAAACGCATCCATTCCTGTACATGCTGTCTGGTACGAAGACATACATTCTGTAAATGAGCTATTGATTACTGCTGCTTTAGGTAATAATAATGGAGATGCAACAGAATATTTTTTTTTATTCCAATAAAGAACAGCAAAATGAGTTGCTTCACTGCCTGTTCCTGCTGTCGTTGGCAACGCAATGATCGGAATAATATTGTTCAAATTATTATTTCTTTTCCCTGAAAGATAGTCTTCTACTGTGGAATGATAATTTGCAAAAAAAGCTATACATTTTGCAATGTCAATGACACTTCCACCACCACAGGCAATAATGGCATCAAATTTATTTTTTCTGAATAATTGTAGCCCTTTTTTTAGGTCTTTTACACAGGGGTTTGGTGAGAAATTGAAAAATCTAATTAAAGTTATATCTTTATTGATAGAGTTAGTTATATAATTATCGGCTCCACAATTTATATAGGATTGTTTTCCAGTTACAAGAAGTATTGTTTTAATGTTAGTATTTTCACTTAAAACTTTTCTTAGGACATGATTGTCAACTTTGTTTTCAAAAAAAACTTTCTGATCCACAGCTTATTATTCCTCTAGTCCATTTATGAAATTTTCTTTAATTCGTTCAGGTGTAATTGTAGGACGTCCCAAGTTTGATCTAGAACCAGGCTTTACTATTATTTCTACAAAGTTAGGCCCAAACACTGCATTTAGTTCCTTAAAAACATCAAAAATCTCAGATTCTTCTGTTATTTTGAAAACATTTCTATAGCCGGTTGCTTTAGCAATCTCGCTAAAAGAAACATTTAAGCCGACTGTTGGCTGTCCTCCAACTGAATCATGAACACCATTATTTAAAACAATATGTGTATAGTTATTTAAACAACTTTGACCGATAACAGCCATATTTCCCATATGCATAAGGAGGGCTCCGTCGCCATCAAGGCAATAAACCTTTTTGTTGGGTTTCATAAGAGCGATGCCATGAGCAATTTCACTCGCATGCCCCATTGAACCTACAACCAAAAAGTCTTTATCATGAGACATTTGATGTTTCTCTCGCACTTCAAACAATTCCCGTGAAATTTTACCAGTTGTAGACACTATAACAGAATTATCTACGATTGACTCTATAATAATATTGATGGCTTTTTCACGTCCAATTTTGCTTTGATATAATGGTTTTTTATTTATATTTTTACTAGTGTGCTCTGAAAAAAAAAATTTAGGTATAATCAATGCAACAGGGCAATTATTCTTTTGTGAATATTCTACTAATTCTTTTACTGTTTTCTCGGTTTCATTTTCAGAGAGGATATTATACTTAATCCTCATTGTTTCAAACAGTTGTAGGGTTACAATTCCCTGTTTTGCATGTTGAGGTTCATCCTTTACGCCTGGCTGCCCTCTCCAGCCGACCAATAAAAGCATTGGGATTCCATAAACGAGCGGATCAGCCAATGAAAGTAGAGGATTAATTGCATTACCTTGACCAGAGTTCTGCATGTAAACAAGTCCTAATTTTTTAGTGGCAAGATAGTATCCAGACGAAAGCGCGATAGCAGCTCCTTCGTTAACTGTTATAATATGTTTTGATTTATCAACGTGTTCATTGATATATGAACAAAAGTTTTTTAACAATGAATCCGGAACGCCAGCATAGAAATTTATTTCATTACTTACAAGTAAATCATAGAATTTTTTACACGAATACATATTATATATACCCTCAAGTTAGAATAATGAAATAATTTCCTGTATTGAAAGACTATAACTCTCTGTTTCAAGAGCTCTTTGATTTTCTAGAATATCGATTAGTGTTTTTTTCATTGCTGGATATGCACTCCTTAGTAGTTGATTGGCATAAATTACAATATTAGCACCTGCTTCTTCCAGTTCTTTTTCAGTAACTTGCGAGAATTTAGACGGTACAACTATTAATGGAATTCTATTCTTAAAATTATGATATTCCTGACAAAATTCGAATACTTCATCTGGTGTTTTAGCTTTACTATGAATCATAAGTCCATCAGCTCCAGCCTCTATATAAGCTTTAGCTCTAACTAAAGCATCTTCAAGGCCAACCCCTAACGTTAAACTTTCAATTCTGGCAAATATCATAAAGTTTTCTGTTATTTGAGCTCGTTTCCCTGCTCTAATTTTTGCACAAAAATTTTCAATAGAATCCTGCTTCTGAAGATTGTTATCTTCAAAAAGCGAATTTTTCTTTAATCCTATTTTATCTTCAATTACAATCGCAGATACTCCTAACCTTTCTAGATTTCTAACAGTAAAAATGAAATGTTCAGCCAAACCACCACTGTCTCCATCGAAAATTATCGGTTTAGTTGTTATTTCAAGTATATCATTTACTGTTTTTAGGCGTGATGTTATATCAACACATTCAGTGTCAGGTTTCCCTTTTAATGTGGAATCTGTCAAACTGCTAAGCCACATAGCATCAAACTCATAATTAATACCATTTTTCTTTACACTGGTTTTTTCAATCATCAGACCAGTTAATCCACTGTGTGCTTCCATAACTCTAATTAGAGGTTTTGCATTTAAAAGACGGCGAAGTCTTTTCATACGCATTTCAGGCGTTGTTCCGATTTCTTTTAACCCCTTGTTAAGCTTTGTGGAAGAAATCCCATCAGTATATTTAGGCTCAATAAGTTTGCCTCCCCATTCAGATATTACATCAATTACATTTTGTCTTGTTTTTCTTTGAACACCAGTTTTCCAGTCATCCCCATGAACAACAAAGTTTGGTTTTATTAACCTCAAATTTGGAACATAATCTAATGTTTCCTGAGGAATGACCTTTGTCACACCTTTGATACTTTTAACAATTAATTTTCGCTGTTCATAATCCATATATGGTAAACGCTTATAGCTTGCTATTGCATTATCAGTAAGCACTCCTACAACAACGCACCCATATTTTTGTGCTTCTTTTATTATATTTAAATGACCAGGATGGATAATATCCGCGCTCATAGCGACATAGACTAATGATTTTTTCATCTTAAATACTCCATAAAAATAAACATTCCTCAAAAAAATATATTCATATTATATGTCCAAGTTAAGATGCTACATTCAAGCTTGAAGTGCAACTTTTTTAAAATTTGACAATTAGAGTCAGTTGAGTTATATCATCTTTCTTTAAGTTTCAAATTGAAGAAAGGTTTGCTTTATGATATTAAAATATACTCAACTGACATTGAAGGAAAGATACAACATTGAGTTTTTAATACAAGAAGGATTTAGTAATAAAAATATAGCTTTGAGACTTTGCAGAGGTAAGTCAACTATTGGTCGTGAAATAAGGCGTAACAGTGTCGTCAGAAAG
>Ga0233447_1002820_pt1 | contig 11846 bp, 11 predicted proteins | sample SI_124_October20_3_FD_183014 | JGI IMG/M metagenome (GOLD analysis project Ga0233447, IMG submission 183014) | Seawater microbial communities from Saanich Inlet, British Columbia, Canada - SI_124_October2016_135_MG | ecosystem: Environmental > Aquatic > Marine > Inlet | place: Canada: British...
GAATCATAATATGATTGTTCCGATGATGAATAATCTGCCATAGTGTTATGCTCTATAAATATTGTTAAATTTTATTGTATTTATGGAAGAAATAACATGGCAGATAATCCACTTAGCAACTACTTCAGACGACCAAGCATTTACATCACTTTACCAAGCAAAGGTAAGTTCTACCCAGAAGGAGCATTGGAATTAACAGAGAATGAAGAACTCCCTGTTTATCCAATGACAGCAGTTGATGAAATCACGTACAGAACGCCTGATGCGTTATTCAATGGTACATCGATTACTGAAGTTATTCAAAGTTGTATGCCAAGTATCAAAGATGCATGGGCAATCCCAAGTATCGATTTGGATACAATTTTATCTGCTATTAGAATTGCAACCTACGGACATACGTTAGAAATCGGAACTACATGTCCCAAATGCGAAGAAGAAGCAGAGTACGGGGTTGATTTAAGAAAGATTATCGAACAATTGGATATTGGTGAGTACGATAGTTCAATCAATTCAGGTGATTTGGAGATTCATATCAAACCACTAACTTACAAAGACATTAATGAAAGTAGTTTAGTTCAATTCGAAGAACAGAAAATTGCTTCTGTGTTAGAAGATACTGAAATGTCAGAAGAAGAAAAACTTAAATTACTATCCAAGACATTTAAAAAGATTTCAGAAGTAACAATCACAACAATATCAAAAAGTATCGAGTATATTAAGACACCAGAAACAATGGTATCAGATAGTGAACAGATTAATGAGTTCCTACATAACTGCGAACGTAGTGTTTTTGAAACAATAAAAAATAAAGTACTCACGTTAAGAAGTAACTCAGAACTCAAACCACTGCACATTAAGTGCATGGAATGCGAGAACGAATACGAACAACCATTTACCTTGGATATGTCTAATTTTTTCGGATAAGGCTCTTAGTTTTGGCTCCTGACGAAATCGTCAAGGAGATTGACAAGATGGAAAAAGATACTAAGGGCATTAAAGACGAAGCACTCAGACTATGTTGGAACATGCGCGGTGGGTTATCATACAACGAAGCAATGGCACTAAGCCCAAACGAACGTGAAACTATCACCAAGATTATCAAAGACAACTTAGAAACAACCAAGAAATCAGGACTACCTTACTTTTAAATATTATGAATATACTAACTAAACTTTTCGGCTCAAAATACGATAAAAAAATTCCATATACATATCACGCAAAGCGTTATGTATTTGACAAAGACGAAGACATTACAATTGATTGGGTAAGTGACACAATTTGCGGATTATGCAATTTTCTTAAAAAGAAAAAAGAAGACCCAAGCGAAATTGTAATTTACGAATGTTTTAATGGCAAAGAAGTGGAACTACCAAAGGAATTTTATTGCAACGGTAATAAATGGAAGCCCAAAAAGGAATTATGCTGTGCTCATCAGCGTTATGGTTCTGCAGGAAAAGCAGGTGATTGTAAGTTTAACGACAGAAACCAAAAAACATTTAAGGTTAATTAAACTTAAAGTTCACTAAGTTGCTTGATAGTTTTTAACGAACTGTCACGTTTACACAATCTAATATATTCAACTGTGTTAGTACTCCATTCTGAACCCGTCCACCATTCAAACCCATCTATATTTGCTTTGTATATACTACCTGTTTCATATCCTGGACCAAGATAAACATATTTAAAGTTATTATCCTTTGCCCAATTCAACTCATGAGTTAGGCTATTACTACCAACACGTAGTTTTGGATTGTTATAATTCCAAGCAAATAAAACCGTTTCCAAAGAATCTTCTGAATACATTCTAATTTTTGACCAAGCAACGGAATCATACTCGTCGTAATAAACCATTTTATAATCACAGTCCAACCAATGAGACACTTCTGGGTGAAATAAATCATTGAATTTCTTGTACTTACAATATGTGATGTATATTTCTTCAGTCTTACTATTAGTGATTTCTGGATTCATTGCAAAAAATATACTATCACTTTTATCCACATATTCCCGCTCAGAAACATCAATACAAACAGAAGGTGTTGATAACTTACTCAAATCACATCGGGTGCTTCTGCATTGATACCAATGATATTCATCATCATCAGTTAAATTAGTTAACCATCCCTGTGATAAAACAAGGTCGATTTCATCATCATAGACATCAGTCAATACAGCAGAATAATACTCTACGTGTATTTTTTCTTGTGCTCCATATTTATGGTCAAAACTAATTTTCATATAACTAATTATGATTACACAATAACACAGGATTATTAATATGGATTACTACATGATTTGGGCAAATAAGGAAGGTGAGATTTCTGATTTAGATTGGGTTAACAACATGAAAGGTTTCTTAGACCATTTAGTTGACGAAAACAAATTAGAAGGATACAAAATTACAAGATGTAAAATGGGATTCAGAAGTATTGCCGATATGCCAGAATGGCAAATTATAATGGAATGTACTGATATGTCTCAATTGGAAGATGCCTTTAGGCGAGTTGCTCCCCTTGAAGGGGAATTGGAGGATAAACATAAATCCTTTAATAGATTTGTTGCAGATGACATCCAACATGCATTATTTACTGATTGGCCTAATTAAGGTTAACTCAACCATCTTAGAAGGGGTTGCTACGCAACTCCCTTATAACATCACTCGCTTTGCTCGTTCGTTACACTCTTTCTTTTTCCTTTTATCCCTATAACAGTGCATATTATTAATACTTACTATATAGTTATGTAACTTTAGTTAATCAATGAAATGAGTCATAATTATTTTATAAAAACCAATATCCATTGAACTAGAAGTTATATTCACCGCTTTGCCGAAACGGCGAAAACGGTCAAATACTTTTAAATAATTAAAACTATCTTGAACTGAGGGGACATATCATTAGTATATAACTTCTTTGGGAAGGGAGGAGGGTTTTGCTATCGCACCTCTATTACATTAAGTTCACGCGACATACGATGCCTCTAATGACAAACATCCGTATGCTGTTGGGTTACGTTAAAAACGCTGTGTACACCAACATCACTTTTGTGCTACCGAACGGGTTCAGGGTAACTAGTCTATTTTCCAGGGCTCTAGGAATTGGACTCTTAGTCGGCGTTCCGACTCAACTATTAAAACAACAGAAATGTTTGTACGCTCTGCTCTCGCGTGCGCCACATTTATAGCATCCTTATCCATATAAGGGTAGTCTGTTGAGTCCACTGCTATCGCCCAGTGTTAGTACCTTCTCACATCAGAAAGGGTTCCTAGTATAATTTCATTCACCCTATACCAAGGTTATCAATAGTTTTCAGTATTATATATGTTAAATTTGTGTTGTGTAATTTTTTTTGTATGTTAGACAGTCTCAATAGTTATCTTAATTCTATTTCTTTGCTCCATTGGGACTCAAAACTCGTTTTTTTATTTTTATTAACGCCACAAGTTTTGGAACATATGTTATGTGGATTAGAACCCCAACTTTTTACTATGCCATCCCAATTATCGGATTCTAGTAATGATTTTAAGTAAGGGTCTGCGTTGAACGTATATGGTCCAATCCAACAACATGGTAATTTTTCACCACTTGCGGTTACATAGAGACTTTTGTCCTCCAATGCATGGCATTTAATTTGATTTACATTTGGTACATTTGGTAGAGTAAAGGTTAATGGCGCTTCTATTCCTTGAATTGGGTTTGTAACAAAACGTTTGCTAACCTTGTGTCTGAACCAAGTGAACCCCATATTTCTTGCTAGTTCTTCCGCATCATCTAATTGGTGTTCATTGTGTTTAAATATTAGCATATCCCAATGTGCAGACCCACCAGCATTTATAAATGCTGATGTGTTTGCCATGACTTTATCCCAATGAACATTTCGTCTGTACAAATGGTTTGTATCTTCTAAACCATCTATACTGAAAACAACGTAATCCATATTCTTATCAAATATTCCAGCAAGTTCAGTCCACCATCTTGTGCTCCTGATACTACCATTGGTGTTTAACCCTAATGTAATATTTGGATTGTGTTCCCTGAAGTATCTGAATATATCCAATGCATCTTTAGTAGATGCAGGGTCACCAAACACACCACACATGAATATCTTATCTAAGTTTTGTATAAACTCTACATCAAATAACTCTTTGCATTTACTCAATGACAATTCATTTCTATTAATGGCATCATTATAAAGATTTGGATTTTCGCGTGAACATTGTGGGCATTTAGCGTTACATACTGTTGTAGGTTCCAAATGTAATATTTTTATATCTTGGTTAAACATCACCACTCCGTCATGTAATTTATGCTTGTCAAACTGTTCTCTGAACATTTTGTCCTACACTCCATATTGTCAAACTCCAAGAATTCATCATTCCAAAATTCATCATCAATGATTTCTTTGAATGTCCTTTTATGTAGGTTAAATTTATTCTCAGATGATTCTATCCATTTCGAGTTATGTTCGTATCTAGTCGCTGTCCAACAACATGGATAGAATTCCCCACGACTATTTAAAAACACCCCTTTATTTCCAATCAAACATAATCTTGGAGTTATATTATTGTCTTTTAACTCAAAAATTCTTTTCTTGTACTCATCTTTAATTGATTCTGTCAATCGTTTCTTATCTGATAATGGTTCAATGATACGTTCGAATCGATGTCCACTCGGTACCATTCCCTCACTTGGTTCTAATTCATCATCTTCGCCATATGCAATTGGGTATTTACTTCCGAACTTGGTACTTAATGTTGTTTGAAAACAATCAAAATTATACGAACGAGCAATATCCTTGATGTCGTCAATTGTATCTTCATTAAACTTAAATGCAATCAATGCCCATACTTTGTATGTGGATGAGTTAAATTTTCCAAATGTTTCTATACCTGATATGATGCTATGCCAATCTGAGTTTATTCTATACTTCTCGTTAGATTCTTGTCCCCAACCATCTAAACTCCAATTAACTTCATCATGTTCATTTAATACTTTAGCCAATCTTCCCCACCAATCAGGTTTCTTATGACTGCCATTTGTTATTAACACAATGTTTATAGTTGTATTGATTGATTTAATCCATTGAATGATGTCAATTAAATCATTACAATATATTGGGTCGCCATCATTCCCACAGAAAGTAATGCGTTTCATTCCCTTGATTATATTTTCACCTATTTGATTTTGAAAAAACTTCAATGATAATTGTCGGTTTAACAATCCCTCGGGAACTTCTGCTCTTGGGCAACGAGGGCATTTGAGAGTGCATATACTACTAGGTTCGATATGCCAATGTATTAGTGATAATGGACTCATGAATCTTTGGAAAAACTTGTAAAGCCATTTTCTTTAACAACATTTAATACGCTATTAACTCTACTTATTAATTCATTTTTATGACTAATTAACCAAACACTCTTATTTTGCTCACGTGCCATTGTTTTTAATATTACTAAACTATTTTCGACACCAGCATCGTCCATTCCTGAATCAATAACTTCATCAACAAACAATAAGTTAATAGGAGAGTATAAACTTTCCCATACATCTCTAAATGCCCAACTTAATGAAAGAATTACGCGATTCTTTTCACCACGTGAAAGGTTATCAAAGTCATAATCCTTTCCTAAGTCTGTAATTTCAACACTTAAATCATCTTTAAATTCAATTAAATGTCTTAGTCCAATGATGTCAATGTAATGTGACAACTTGTTATTTAAAAATGATAAATTTTGACTAATAATTTGTTTACGTACAAAACTATCTTTATCAGTCAATAGTTTTAATAGAAATTGTTGATGTTCCATAGTTAGTGTATCGTCATTGATTGTACTGTAGTCAATTTCTTGTAATGCGTCAGTTCTAATACTTTCTATTTGTTCTGTGTATGGGTTATCATCCTTTGCACGAGTCTCCATCTGAAGATTTAATGTCTCCAATGAATGTTTGTGATTGAGTGCTTCCTCTAATGACTTGTAAAATACTAGTGGTTTTTCACCAATATTGATGTCATTTATATCAACCTTTGCCACTTCCATTTGTTCAACATATGGATTAACTTCATTGTTCTTTGAAATTACCTGTGTGTTCATCATCTCCAATGAATGTTTGTGATTGAGTGCTTCCTCTAATGACTTGTAAAATACTAGTGGTTTTACAGTTGTTGTATATCCATCCAACTGATGTTTAAGTTTAGTTTCAGTATCAATCAATACGGTAATTTCATTTTCGGATGTACTTAATGATGTTTCTTTAGATATTAGTATTTCTGATTGTTTATCATCGTGCAATTCATTACCACATGTGTGGCACACCTTTGACTTCAGTGCCTTTATTACTTCATGTAATGTTTCGATTTCTGCACCTACTCTTTTGATATCTTGTTTGGTTGATATAATAAGTCGATGTGTTTCTGATTTTTTAGTTTCTTGTGTATTGTATTCTTCCAAGTCTTTGTGATTTTGAATCTCTGTTTTGATATCTAAATCATTTAGTTCTTCTATTGCATCGGCGATGGTGTTTAATTCTACCAATAACGTGGCATCCCATAATTCTTGTTTAGATTCCAATGTTGATATTGTTTGGGTTAACACTTCTACATTTGTTACCTTTGTGTTGTATATTTCAAATTTCTTTTGATTGGATATTTCTAGTTCTACATCAATATTGCATTTTTCTAATTTTTCAATTTTTGTATACAACTCTGATACATCATTTAATTGAGATGCATTCCATTCTTTATGTTTATTCTCAAGATTTGATATTTGGGCTTCTATTCGCTTATTGGATTCTTTTATCGCTGTGATTTTGAAGTTCTCATGTTTAATAGAATCCTTCATTTCTTTGATTAAATCCTTCAGCACAGATGCCTTTTCAGATAGTATTGTTATTCCCAATAACTCCTCAATAATATCACGTTGGTCAGAAACTTTCATGTTTAAAAAAGGTTCAGTATGTGTATTAAGTGCGACTATATGTTTAAACATATCATGACTTAGACCGAGGATATCGTCAATCATTTTTTGTGTTTCGCGATTGTCTCCAAGTGCACTATCATCAATTACTTGGTCACCAATGAACAGTTTTAATATATTGGGTTTTCTACCTCTTTCAATTTTATAATCGATTTTATTTTTATTAAACTCTACACTAACCAACATTGCCTTTTCGTTGGTTTTATTAATTAGGTTTCCTAGTTTAATTTTAGTAAGTGCATTACCATATAGTGCATAACTCAATGCATTAACAATTGTTGTTTTCCCCGTTCCATTTCGACTGCCATTTGCACCTAAGTCTAAGTTTTCTCCTAGTACTAATGTTAAGTCATTGTCAAATGAGATACCTTGGGTGATGTTACCAACACTCATAAAGTTTTTAATTGTTAAATTCTTGAACGTAATCATTAAAGATTATTATATATATTAATTAACGTATTGGTATCAAAGTTATTCGAACTTATGTTACTGATTTGTTGGTGAACAATTTGGTCAACCGATTGTATTTCTAGGTTAACTTCAGTTTCTATTCCCGACATTTCTATCCGTACAGGAACTAATGATAGTTCTCTTAGGTTGTATGTTTCTATAAATGTTTCTTTGATGAATGTTGATTCTTCAAAACTGATATCAATATCCATCATGACTCTTACGTGCATATTTGGTTTAAGAATATGTTCAGCGCCTGAAATTAATTCACTTAGTTGAAATGTTGAGTAAAGTGGTTGCTCACTCCAATCATGATACTGTGGATTCTCTCCCCATGATAATGTCATACAACCCCGACTTGAATCACCATCATCTGCAAAGTTATGTGGGAAACAATTTCCAATATAGTGGATGTTCTTTTGTTCTTGTCGCATATGAAAATGACCAGAGAAAACATAATCTATATTATCAAAATGTTCCGATTGAATCTCTCCTGTGTCAGGCATCGTTACGTTAGCATTCATTTTAAAATGAGGTAATTCAAAATGTCCAAAAACATACTTAGTCTTTACTTTTTTTATTTTTTTATAATCGTCTTTTACTAACCATGGAATGATTGCCACATCATCCTGTATAAACCATTCGTCAATTATTTTTATGTTAGATAAATGTTTTGCCCAACCAACACCATGTACATCACGTTTGTCTCTGTAGTATAAGTCGTGGTTGCCTACGATGAAGTAAAAGTTCTCAAATGCATTGTTTAGTTTCTCCAATGCTTTTAAACTAAAGTCCAATGTATGTAAATTTATTGTTGCTCGGTTGTGATGCCAATCACCCAAGAAAAACCCCGTTTCGCAGTTGTTTTCTTTAGCAACACTAATAGCCCAATCAACGAAATTATCACAATCCGTATTATGTTGGATGCTATTATTCTTTAATCCATAATGAATATCAGTGAAGCATAATGCTTTTTTGAATAGATTCATTCCTGTGTGTTTTTTATATTTAATTCTTCTTCTGCTAATCTTATATTTTTTGCTTTGATTCTAGATGATTGTGATTTGTACATATTTCTACTATCTTCGATATCTTTTGAATCAGCAGTTGCTTGTTGTCTAGTCCAACTAGGTGCTAATCCATTTTCTTCCAAGATGTCATCTCTAATGTTTTGCATTTTCTTTTCATTTAGAAGAACACGAGTAAATGAGTTAGTTACAATTGCGGTGTAGTATGCGAATGGGTTATCACTCTTTAATTCATTAAATTTTAATCCTACTTGGATTAATTGAATTAATGCTGCACCACGCATTTCATCGTTGTATGTATAACCTCTCCAATTACTTCTAGTGCCATATCGGTCACATAATTTCATATACATCTTTGCAAGTTCGTTGGTAGTCCTTCCGTGTGATTGACAAAACTCTCCATCTTCTAATGTACCCTTCCAATGACTTTTTCCAACAATGTAAAGTTCGTTGTTTTCATCCACTCGGTATATGAAAAAGGGGTGAAAGTTTGTTTTTGTGTGGGCAAGGATTACATCTTCCTCTGATTCCTCGGGTTGTGGTATGTTCATGTCCAATTCTAAATCACCAATGACATCTATGATAAAATCATTTTGTGTCGTTTGCTGTGACTTAGCCTTCTTTTTTGGAATCATTGGAATATGCTCAAGTGTCATTACACGAATTACTAAATCTTGATTCGTGAAGTCTTCTTCGGATAATTTGTCAGTCTTTGGTAAATCTTTTGATAATCGTTTTGCTCTTGACATTCTAGCAAGATATAATACCTCGTCATTGATATCATGTATATCCTCGACAATGAAATCCTGTTGATTGTCCAATTCTTCGTCACGATAACTACAATAAGACATCTTACTGAGATGTATTTGTTTTAGAATATCTTTGTTATTTAAGTAGTTTTTTTTCCTAGCCATAGTTACCTCAATCTTTTTGATTATTAAAAATATGTTAAATTAATTTTAATGAAATATATATAATGGAACATGTGCATTAGTACCGAATATGTTATTTCGGTAACAAATAAATTTTGAATCTTGATAATATACGTACATAATTATCAACATAAATACGTTACAGTATTTTTATAAAAAAAACATTATGTCACAACGTTCGGATATAGACGCTAGATACAATCAACACTTGATAAACGGTTATACGTCTCAGCAAGCATGGGATATGGCAACTTCTGAGTTAGGCGGAGAGTTCGGTCACTATAAATTAGTTAACGGCGAAGTCGAAACCACAAGTTTATATGATACTGAACAAGCAAAAATTAAAGCAAAACAAGAAGAGTACGATGCGTGGTTGGAGTCAGGAAGTACAAATGCAACCAACGACGCAAATGCAAAGACAACGTCTACTTCTGCAACATCCAATATACAAGATAATTCAACTGCTACAGGTGGTGCATATACCAACACAAAATATAACTACGTTTCGGAAGATACTCCTGAAAGTTTAACATTCAAAGCAAACGCCGCTACTATCGCAGAGCAGGAAAATGCGTTATTGGAAAGTATGAAAGGTTCGGGGGTATCAACACGTAATCACCCTGATTACAGTAAACTAAAACAACTACGTGCAAGCCGCAGAGCGGCAGAGAACGCCGCTGAAAGGTCACAAAAACATACAACAACACAAACAACAACATATCACGATGCTGATGGTGTTGAAATAACAGAATCTGAATATACTGTAAGTCATACTGCAAATGCAGAAACAGGTGCAGTTGAAAACGTTCAAGTAGGTAATCCAATTAAGCCAGTGCAACTAACACAAGCAGATGCCGATAAGTTAAACGCAAACAGTGAATATGCACCACGTACATTAGCAGATTTACAAGACGAAGCAAATGATGACGCGTATTTGGCAAGTTTGCCAACGTACAATGGAATACAATTTCAAAATCAACAAGCATTAGACGAGTACAAAGCGAATAACGTTGTAGGTAACGAAGTAGTTACTACTAACGCAGAAGCATGGCGAACGGAAGGAGCAAAACCTGGTCATTATTTTAATGACATGGGCGAAGAAGAACCTATTACAGGTGCGTTTCCAAACGAACCATGGAGGACGGAAGGCGCTCCTGCAGGACAATACTTTAATGACATGGGTGAGTTGGAACCTATTCCTGCTAGTGAATACGGAACAAATGGAACTACAACAGTACCCGATAGTACAGCAGGATTAGTTAAAGACCCAACTTCACCCGATTACGGCTGTAGTGTAGACGAAATCTACGACGATGCCAACATGATGTGTGTACCTAAACCATCCACACATGACGAGGCTGTACAGATGGGTTGTGACCCATTAACAGAACGTTACGACGATGCCAACATGATGTGTGTGCCGTTGGATAATAGTTTAGTAACTGATGCAAATGGCCAAGTAGATGCAGAACCAACACCAGAACCCTCGGTTTCGGAGTTGCGAGAAAATAAAGCACATAAAGATGATTGGCGTGTACGTTTACGTTTAGCACCACAAAGTGATTATTTGTACAATGCACCTGAACCAGGAATACTTGCACCATTAACGGAAACAGACGGCATTGTATTCCCCTATGTTCCGAGGATAGACACAGTGCATCAAGCAAGATATAGTAATTACGATTTACCACATAGTAATTACCGAGGTTACTTTTATGCAGGTAGTCATCAAGAGCGTGTTATTGTGTCGGCAACATTTACTGCACAGGACACAAAAGAAGCGAATTATATGCTTGCAGCACTACATTTCTTACGTAGTTGTACTAAGATGTTTTATGGGCAAGACATGCAACGTGGAACCCCACCACCATTGGTATTTTTGTCAGGATTAGGCGAACATCAATTTAATGAACATCCATGTGCTGTTGAAATCGTGAATATTAACTTACCGAATGATGTGGATTATATTAAGGCAGGTGATGGTGGTACGTTTAGTGGAGATTTTATGTCACCATTGTCTGCAATTAAATCAAACTCAACCCCTTCGTTCGCAAACGTAACTAGTAGTATCAGTAGACTGTTTGGTTCGGGTTTAAAAGTAGGTGGAACACCTGCACCAACATACACAAGTGAAAACATATTTAAAGCAGACGGCGATGGAACGACAATGATGCCGACAAAAATGGATATTAACTTTAACTTAATTCCAATTCAAACACGTGACCAAGTTAGCAATGAGTACAGTCTTAAAGACTACGCTAGTGGTTCACTACTTAAGAAAGGATTCTGGTAATGAACATTTATAAATTCCATTCTAATCCAGACGAATTAATCGGGCACACAAGTAGAAATTTCTACTTCGGAGACGAAGCAAAAGAACTAATACTCCAAGGAAAAGAAGTACCTAAAGTTATCGGGGATTTATACCTCAATGATACACCAATCACGGCACTTCCTGATAAC
>Ga0233447_1002821_pt1 | contig 11845 bp, 6 predicted proteins | sample SI_124_October20_3_FD_183014 | JGI IMG/M metagenome (GOLD analysis project Ga0233447, IMG submission 183014) | Seawater microbial communities from Saanich Inlet, British Columbia, Canada - SI_124_October2016_135_MG | ecosystem: Environmental > Aquatic > Marine > Inlet | place: Canada: British...
AATAAGGTTCATTCCATCGTAAGCATGTGCTGCAAACACATCCGGTTCCATCCCATATCTTTCGTTATAATTTTTGTTGAATGCTACCAAATTGGGTTCATCCAGAGTTGGATTATACTGGCATGTTGTAACCAGACCTTCAGCATTTTCACCGGCAATTTCCAATAACTCTTTCGACATGAGTCTGTCGGATCCGTAAACTGGTTGCTCCATTCCCATTTGGCGCATTTGGTTTATTATGAGCGCAGTTTCTTTGGCATTTCCCCACAGAACCACAGCATCAGGTGAGGATTTTATCATGCGTTCAATTTGCGTGGCAAAGTCTATCTCACCGTCGTTATAACGTATTTCCAAAACCAGTGGAAATCCATATCGCAATGCAGCATCTCTGAATTCCATTATCCCAACCCGGCCATAACGATTATTGGCACGCAATACTGCAATACGAGAATGTTTTTTTTCGCGATAAATATGGTTTACCAAAGCATAACTACTTTGTCTGTCATCGGCAATGTTGCGGATCATCCATGGAATTCTGGTTTCAGTAAGTGTAGGATCAGGATCGCCGGAGTTAACCATTGGAATTTCTAATTTAAGAGCTACCCGCAAAGCAACATGAGTATTTATATCATCTATTGAACCCAAAAACGCCCAAACTTTTTCATCGTTCATTTTTACTACTTCGTTGGCAGCGGCACCCCATAACCCGACATCGTTGTGCGGCATTAATTTGAAAGGGATACCGTTGTACCCTCCTTTATTGTTGGCCTCTTCAATAGCAAATGATGCGCCTTGTAACATTTGAATACCCAGCGGGGTTAAAATCGATCCTTCTAATGGTCCCAAAAAGCCAATTCTTACCTCAGTAAGATCAGTGGGAGGAACTTTTTCTCTACCCGCTCCGGTGAACGGTTGAACGTCATCAAAAAAATTCTTGTAGGCTTTTTGAAAGCGGCCGTAGGGAACCAGTTCATCGGTTGTATTGCCATAGTTTAGTTTCTTATCTTGTCCGTTTAAATCCGAAACCGGAAATAAAAAGAACATGGTAAGAATGGTTAATACTAATACGCGCAATTTTATCTTTTGATCTTGATTTTTCATGACATTTGTATTATTGGTTAAAATCACAATCCCGCAGTTAAATCTTTTAAAATTTCTCCCCGGCTAACACCTTTTGAAGTTGCAATCCAGACTACATCGTCCTGAGTATCTACTCCAATCACAAATTCGTGAGATATTGATGTGGTCGAAGATATTTCTTTAGTATTTTCACCTTCAGTAATAATAATTTTTCCCTTCTTGTTGTTTTCATTTTTCCGATACGTAACCCAGGTTTCTCCATTAAAACTGCTTAATCCAAGGTCGGTGCAAAGCCAAACCACCGGACCATCTGCTTTCAGAAAATTTATGAAATTACTGACCAGACCGGAATCATGGTCTAAGTATCCTTTCCAGCGGGTACCATCGTAACGGCTTAATCCAAAATAAGTTGCTACCCATAAAATATCATCTGCAAAAGTTACACCGGTTGTAATATCGTGGATTACTCCATCATCGGGGAAAAGGTCAATTTCCATCTCTCCATCCGGATCAACATAATCCCTGAATTGTTTGGTTTCTTTTGTATATTCTATCACACCACCTCCCCAGGCTGCAATAAATATTTTACCACCACCGGCACAAACACCGTATGTCCATGGCTCGTGCATGGGTGCATTTCTTTCTGTGTAAATGCCCCATTCTCTTGTATAAGTATCGTAGCTTCCTGCTCCTCCGCCGGTGGCTACCCAAACATCTTTTCCATCGCAAATAACCGTGTAAATTACATCGTTGGCCAATCCGCTGTTAAATTGCGTAAAAGTTTCAAATCTTCCTGCCGACCAACGTGTTAACCCTCCAAGTGTACCCAGCCAAACATCTCCCGTAAGTTCACTTACATCGATTGAAAGAACACCATTGTGAGCAAGTCCGTCTTCTGCAGTATAAGTTTTCCATGTTTCGTTTTCATAAACAGCAAGTCCAGCACTTGTTCCCACCAAAACCCGATCGCCATCAATACGAACACAATATGCTTTATCGGCTGGCAACCCATCTTTTACAGTAAATGTTTCCCAATTCCCATAAACAGGCATTTGTTGGGCTTCATCTTTAATGTCAGATCCGGTTTCCGGAGAAACCCGGGAAGAAATTTCTACAGGTTTTGCCTGATTATCTTCTAAATCATTTTGAAAAGATTTATCCTGTTTTGAAATAGAAAATCCGGATAAGAAAACACTTAGTAATATTAAAGACAGCACTTTAATATTTTTTTGAAAGAACCGATTATTATTTTTCATCTTGTTAATTTTCCTGGTTAATATCAGCTTTATATTCTTCAACGTCATCTTTATAATACTTAGCGTCTCTAATAGATTTAAGGTATTCAACCAAATCATTTAGTTGATCTTTCAACATATCGTTGGCAACGCCATGTTCATCATCGTCGTTAAATTTTGTCCATAATTCCTCCAATGTGGCTGCACTTCCGTCGTGTAAATAGGGTGCCGATTCGTATATATTATTTAACTGAGGCGCATCAAATAACATCGGATCGTCTGTGTCTGACAACGTTCCAACATCGGCCATTTGCATATTTGTAAAATAGGGTGGTGGATGACAAGTTGCACATTGATTCTCGACCGGAATTTCTTTTCCACAGTTTGTATGTGTCCGGTAAAAAACCTTTTTACCTCTTTTTTGAGCTGCCGTTAATTCGCCTGTTGGATTATATCTCAAGTTGGGAGGGTTTTTAATTCCGGTAACAATATAGGCTACGAGTGCATCCAAATCGTCGTAATTAAATGATTCAGTTCTTGTTAAAATAGTTGAGAAACGCATGCCATCCTGTTTGTAAATACTTGAGTTTTTCCCGTTCCATTTATACGGGGGGATGTCACCAATATCGCGCAAAGTTTGTGTGTTGGCAAGGTTTCTGCCCATATCTGCACCCGCCATATTATAAACGAGGCCATCTTCGTGCGAGTCGGGATGGCAAGTATAACAACCGTATTGGTTTTGAAAAGTATGTCCCGAGTTATTAAAAAGCCTGCGTCCCTGACGAGCAACGGTTATTCTCGAAGGCCCGTTAAGATCTATGGAATTAATGGTTTCGAGGGTTTCTGTATTAATAACAGCAATTTTGTCTTCTAACCTCTCGGCCACATAAAGATATTTTCCATCGGGTGAAAGCACCAACCCTTTTGGATTTGCGCCTGTTGGAATTCGTTTAATAACATATCGAGCGCTTATTCCCAGGTGATTTGAATAATAATCCAGTTTTTCCTGAGTCGATTCAGCAAGAAGTGCCCGAATTTCATTAAGATCAATTACTGTAATTATATCTACTCCTGAATGACTGATAAAAGCTTTTTGTCCGTCAGGCGAAATAACTATATCAAAAGGATCAGAATAATATGAATTTGGTTCGTCGGTTAACAGTTGAATCATCCTGCCTTCGTTGCCCGATTCAATAATACCAATTCCGTGAGTCATCATCCAACCACGTTCAACCTGAACAGAAGGAATCAGGTTTTTAGGACGGATGAGCGTAGAAATTGCCAAATCGCCTGATGGCGTAAATGCAGCATTCTCCATTAAATATGCATTCTCAAATATTTTGCGCTCTTTCACTCTTTGGCTTGCCGCATCAATTACGGTAAGTTCTGTCATTGGTGGAGTTCCGTAAGGAATTGGCAGTGTTCTTCTGCTGGTTACGATTGCCTGACTTCCATCGGGGGAAAATACCGCCGCAACCGGATTGTTCCCGGCCATCAAACGTTTAATCTCCGTTTTAGTTTGCAGGTTGAAAATTGAAACTTCCGATGAATAAGAGTCAACAACATATAGAAATTTTTCATCGGGACTAAAAATAATTTCAGCCGGGCCACTACCGGTTTTCAGGGTATCAATTACTTTTAATGAGGTAAGATCGATTTCATACAAATTATCTGCCCACTGGTTACTAACAAAAGCAGTTTCCCCGTCATTTTTTATAACAACACTGTGAGGTTTCTCACCAACTTCTATTTTGTCAATGACTTTGTTTGTTTTCGTGTCAACAATTAAAAGTGCATTCGCATCTTGTGCAATCACGTATAATTTTTTGCCATCGGGAGCAAGCGACAAATTATATGGAGACAAATAATCTTCGTTTATTAATTTCGCAGCTATCCCGTCTTTTTGAATGTACAAATGGCAAGACATACAATTTAAAGGATGATCGTCAACAGCAGTAATATAATTAACATGATGCACCGACCATTTATGAAATTGTATAAAAAACAGGCTAATTATTGCCAGTCCACCAAAGACTAAAAATATTTTTTTATTTCGTTTCATTTCTGTTCAGTTCTTTCGTTGGTGGAACTTTGTTCTGTTTCTGGAGAATTTTCAACAGGTATTGAAACCGGTTCTTTTTTAACCGCAAAAGGCACAAAATTATCAGGTGTTAATTCCGGATCTTCATGACAACCAACGCATCCCCGACGTTCAAACGGGCGAACCCACATCCATCCCGAAGGCCCGTTTACAACATTGTCATTTTCATCTAAAGTCTGAAAACGAACCGGTGTATCTGCAACTACTTTCAGATAAACAGACCCATCTTCTTCAACCGGAACAATACCCAAACTTTTATCGATACCCAGCAATTCAACTTTAGTTGCTTCTACAGTTTCCGAACTTGTTTCAGGTTGGAGTGCAACAACATTTATATCCTGACACAATAATAAACCGGTTGAGATTTCCGGATCCACATCATCGGGCAAATCTCGTGGTCTCGTAAAGGCTTCAACAAAAAGAGGTTCCACAATAAAATATTCAGGATTACTATAAATTAATTCTCCCAATGATTTATCTTTTACCGAAAAACGAAATAGTACGGAAGGTTCGGATTCCGAGGCTTGGTACGAAACAAACATTTCGCCTGATTGTGTTGGCAGCACAGAATAAAAACTTCCGGTAATTTCTGATGTAATATTTTCTTTGGTAAATAATGGCCTGTTTTGATGAATAGAAATTATATCTCCACCATTCTTTGCTTTATTTTCACTTTCGATAAAGTAAACCAGACCATCTTCTGTTTCGTAACTTTGGGTATTCAAAATACTGCCGATTTCCCCTTTATAAAAAAGTTCAGCTTTTGTTCCGTTTGGGCGCATTGCCATGTACACCATCTCGCCCGATTCAGGAAATAATTGTTTGCTTAGCATCAACAAACGACCATCTTTTAGTACTGTTGCAGTATAATCGAAATGTGGCTGAAATGTAATCTGACTAAAATTTGACCCATCCAAATTCATTGTGTGCAAGGCATGGATTTTACCGATGCCCGATTCAGGCATTTGTTTAGTAAATACCAAACGGTTGAAGGGAAGATAATTTGGGCCAAAACATGATTCTTTAAAGTCGGTAATCTTTTTACTTGTTTTTGTCTCCAAATCCATTTCCCATATTTGCCAGTTATCGTTTTCGTTTTGCTGCGCTGTAAATAGAATGCGTTTTGCATCGTACGAAATATTAGGAGAGCAGGCCGAGAAAAATTCAGTTGTTAATATAATTTCCGAACCTTCCGGATTATTTGGGTCGATTGCTACAATTTGTGCCCCGATAAAATTAGAAGTTAAATTGTTCTTTTGAATTTCGAAATTGTCAATTGGAATGCGGGTAAAAATAACCATGCCTTCGAGCGACTGGTTTTTAGATAAATTCAAAGACAGGCCTGCCAACACAATGGTAAGAATAACACCAACACTCCAAAAAATATTTTTTGACTTCATGGAGATACGATTTCAGATTCTTTTACTGTGAGAAATTGCCTTGCATCAATATTCTCAATTTTTTGAATTTTTCCCGATGGCCAAATAATTTCAATGCTTTCAACCATTTTATTATCGGCGAGGCCAAAATACATCCTTGGATCGTTTTGAGAAAGATATCCACTTGAACTTTTCTTTTGGGCGAATTGTTGAACGCCACCCGAAACCACAGTTACTCTTGCGCCAATTCCGTCTCGGTTGCTGGTTTCCCCGATAAGTTGCAAAGCAATCCAGTTATTCAGATTTCCTTTGTTATTACGAAGCAAAGCACCTTTGTCGTTAAGATTTACAATATATGCATCAAAATCTCCATCGTTATCAAAATCCCCAAAACTGGCTCCTCGGCCAACTAATTCCTGCTGAAAGTATTCGCCCCGGTCGGTTGAGATATCAATAAAATTTCCGTTTCCTGCATTCTCAAATAATTGGTCTTCCTGTCCGTATAAATGTTTCAACTCTCCATTTACCTTGAATAAGTCCAAGTCCGCGTCGTTGTCGTAATCCAGAAATGACGATGCCCATCCAACAAATTGTCCACAAGCCACGGCTATTCCCGCATTGTACGACATTTCGCTAAAAACACCATTTCCTTCGTTTTTATACAACGAACAATAAACATCATCAGAAACAAAAAGGTCAACCAAACCATCGTTGTTGTAATCGGCAAAATCGACCGACATACTAATAGTTGCCTCACCAATTTGATTGAATGCAACTCCCGACATAATTCCCCGATCTTCAAATCCTTTGCCCTGATTGTTGTGATACAGGTAATTAATCATGTGGTCGTTTGATACAAAAATGTCAACAAAACCATCGTTGTCGTAATCTGCAGCACCTACTCCCATTGCCCTGCCATCGCTGTTAAATACGCCCATCTCCTTTGTTACATCCGTAAAAGTTCCGTCGCCGTTGTTGTGGTATAAAATGTCGGGCTGGCCATCGTAAGCCATTGGTCCGGGAAATCCATCGGGTGCATAGTAATAATTATATTGAGCATCGAATTCGATGTAGTTGCCAACGTATAAATCAAGGAAACTGTCGTTGTCGTAATCCAACCAAACGGCACCAACGCTGCACTCATTTCCTCCTACACCGGCCTTTTTTGTGATATTCGAAAAAGTTCCGTTTCCATTGTTATGAAACAAGACATTTGTTCCGTGATTACTCACATAAATATCGGGGTAGCCATCGTTATCGAAATCGCCAACTGTCATTCCCATCCCATATCCGCGGTCGCCAACGCGTGCTTTTTTTGTCTGATCTTCAAAAGTACCGTTTCCAAGATTACGAAATAAGCGGTTTTCTGAGGTTTTTACTGCCGGGTGATCTTCATTCATACTTAATCCCTCGGTATAATTTCCATTGCTTAAATAGAGGTCTAAAAAACCATCCTGGTCGTAATCGAAAAAAACTGCTCCACCACCAACCGATTCTACAAGATTGCTCAAATGATCGTCTCCAATAGTATGGGTAAAATCTATTCCCGAATATTTTATGATCTCCTGAAAATAGTCGTCGTTTGCTGGTGGAAGTTTTAGTTCATTCTGTTCAGTAACAGTTTTAGAAGATTTGTTATTTGACTGACAGCCAATTATGGTAACGACCAAAATAAAAAAAATCAACACAAAATAAATATCGGCTTTCTTTAACGTATTCCTTAATTTCTTTATCATATTTAATTTGTCTATAAAAACATATTGTTTCGAACCGAACAAAAATAATAAATAATTAAAGTTAAAACTATCTTTATTGATATTTTTAAAACACAAAAATTGTGAATTGAAGTTTTATTATATTTTTTAAAAACTTGCAAATTTCATAAATGTTTTATTTGGTAGTTTATTAACAAAAAAGGTGTAAGAATTTTTAGTTATTGTTTATTGGAATCCTTTTAAAAAGGCAGTTGTGTAATGATTTAGAATTTGGATACAAAGAGGATTATAAAAATTTGAACATTCAAAAAAGAAGTTAAAATTAGTGAATTAAGTTTTTAGCTCTAATAAATAAAGATTGATTTATTTGAACTTATGTCCTTTTTATTGTTGAATCCTAAATTAAACATGTACAATAAACTCTGGTTGGTATTTTCTGGAACAGGTTCATTTGATTTAGTCTTTCTTTTCTTTTACTAAGGCATTTCCCACATTTTGAAAAATATTCGATATCCCAAAGATCGGCAAAAACATTTCCTGCATTTAATCCAATGCCATATTCAATAACATTTTCCAGAGATTCTATTCGCGGTTCTTCAAAATATTTTTCCAACTTTAATTGATCCATCGCCCCGTTTCCTGATCGTACAGGAATAATAGTAACAGATGAAACTCCAATTTTAAAAGCATAATCAATCGACTTTTTGGTCCAGATTACACCTTCCTTTTCAAACAAAAAAGGTGGACGTAGCAGGATAAAAGCCCGTGTTGAAATTTCAAGTTCAGTTAGATATTTTACGGAACGCTCGAAATCATTAAGAGTCATTTTTTTATTTAGCCGAAGAAGGACTTCAGGATGTACAGTTTCAAGACCTAAAGCTACTAGTAATTTGGGTTTAATCAGATTGCTAAAATGCAGAACATTTTCGTTAATAAAAGACGGGTGGCTTTCAACAAGAACGGTTTCAAAATGATCTACCAACTGTGCTATTTTCTTATAGTCATTTTTCGGTATCGCCCTGTTATCGAAAAAACTGCCACTATTATAAAGTTTTAGATGTTTCGTTTCGGGTAATTTTGATAGCGCAAATTCAATTTGTGCCGCAACGGATTTTTCAGGAACAGGTTTGTCGCTTGTGTTTTTCCAAAGATCACACATTAAACAATGGAAAGGACACTCGGAATTAGTTAATAAAATGGTTGATACATTTTCGATACTCCCCGAAACCGTACGTTCTTTTTCAACAAAATAGCCATACGGTTTTAGGGGATCGATCTTGTTTTTTTTTCCACGTTTAGAAATAATCCACTGATCGTCAAATCTGGTATCAGGGAATTTACTCATAAATGGCCAGAAATTCCCGCCGGTAATCTATCTCTTTTTCAGGGAAATGCTTATTAAAAGTATCCATATTAGATACTCCGTGCTGGAACCTTCGTTTTGTAAAAACCGGCATTTCCATTCCGGTAATAGTTTTAATGCCACTTGCAACCACTTGTCCTTTAAGTTCATAAAGTTTGTCGTGGTCCCAATCTGTCATTTTAATAAATGGAATGCCTTCGGCTATTTCAATAACATTTTCTAAAGTATATGGGCTGAAATTATCAAAACCAAGAATGTCGGCAGGTGTGTAAGTACGCATGTATCCACGACTTAAACCGCCGGAATAAGTTAACGAGTGTTTCATTTTACCAACACCCCAACCTTCATGATACAACATTAAATTATTTAAAACACTTCGGATGGTCAGTTCAGGATTTTCTTCAATGGGGTAATCTTTAAGATTTTCATCGCCACCATCACCATCGATAATATGTTTCCAGTCGGGGTATCTGGAACGGATACCTTCAAGAACCGCCAGATTCATTGTGGCAGCTTGAATGTCTAAAGGTTTGTAATCTTCAACAACTTTAATAGTTTTTTTCCAGTTCAAATCTTTTGCTTTAATTTCAATTGGTTCAAGAAAAAGTTCCATTCCTAGCGCCTTTAGAAATTCACGGGCTTGTTTCAAATCTTCACCTTTTCCATCAACACTTAAAGTAAATGCTTTTAATCTCGATGGGCTTTCCCCAAGTTCGCGCAACGCATGGTAAGTCAGTAAAAATACAGAACCACTGTCAATGCCTGCCGAAAAAGTTACTCCAATTGGCCCCGTTTTTGCTCTGAATTTCAGCCATTTTTTTATCTCTTCGTATAATGTGCCAATATAATTTTTTCCAATTTGTTCGATTGTACTGTGCCTTAGTTTGTTTCGAATTGGCGCGAAAAAACGTTGGTAAACCGGGCTTGGATCGGGGCAACCTAATAATTCGATAGTTGTAATATAATGTGCCGGAGCCATTCTTGTGTACGACGGATGAAACTGATCGTCGAGACCTTCTTGTTTCAGGTAATTGAAAATTGTATCAATTCGTTCAGCAAGAATCAGGCACGGGCCGGCTTTTAGTTTTGCAATAAAAAAACGTAGCGGACGGCCAATTGATCTTGCCATTCGTATTTTTTTACCTTCCACAGCAATTAAAGCAAATTGCCCGTCAATTTTACGGATTGCTTCTGTGTCGCCAGAGTTGACAATTTCTATCGCGTCTTCGTGCGACATGTTGTATATAATATTTTTTGAAGGATCGGTAAGATCAACGATTCGGTTTACATATTCATGATTTATCATTTGCATTGAATTTATAATATTTTTAAAAAATTAAATCTAAATATTTTTAGTTAATTCTGTGTATTTATTTCTGATTTTTGAAAATTAGTTTCTTTGATTTGAATAACAAGTTTGTTGAATTAAAATACAACATGTTGAAACACAGTTCGACTTCGTGACCTTTTACAATAAGGTTATGAAAAGCAAAAGTATGAATCCAATGATTTGCTTTGAAACTGATCTCGATGTTAGAAACATAAAAAATATCGACCCTAATTTTCACCTTTTAACAGTTCAAAAACAACAACTTCAGACCTGTTAATACCTGCCACAACAAAAGAAGTATCTCCCTTAAAATATTGTAATGATTGTACCATTCCATTCAGTAATATTCCACTTTGCTCGGAACTTTGTACTTCGAAAAAAGGTGTGCCAGATTTTTGTTCCCCTCCTTTGTTCATTAATACAATCCCTTTATTTGAATCGAAATACCCTGTTCCAACTTCATATGTATAATCATTTCCGCCTAACAAAATATCGGGGTATTTGTCGCCATTAAAATCTTCCACAATCATTTTGCAAATAGGCGAAACCTGTACAGATTCAGGCAATTTCTCCCACCTGAAATTACCCTCGTCGTTCCATAATATAAAACTTGAAGTTGTGTTTACGTGCAACTTAAACTCCAATCTTTTTATCATATTTTTATCCAGGATATCATCAATATTTTCATAACTAAACGAAGTATAATTATTGTATTTCATTTTAAAGAATGATGATTGTTCGCGAAGCTGATCGAGATAATTGAAAGGGTATTCTTTCATTTTGCCATTTTTATCTTTAAAAAATGTCGTTCTTAACGGATCTAAAATACCATCCATTTCTAAATCAATTGCATACAGATTCATGGGGTATTCATCACTCACATTAAATTGATTGTTATCGCCCAAATTACCAATAATGTAATCGTCATCTCCGTCCTTGTCAAAATCTCCGGCAGCCAGTGAATACCAAATTCCATGTTTTTTCTCCAAAGTTGGTATTTCTTGTTGAACCAACTTTTTGCCGTTTATATTCTTTAATAAAACCAGCGAATTATATTCGCGGGCAAGTAAAATATCTTCCCAGCCATCGTTGTCATAATCTGTCGAAATTGCATCGGTAACCATTCCAATGTCAAATCGCGATGTAGAATCAATTTCAAATTTGCCATTGTTATTCTGAATGAGCCAGGAATTTTCGGCATACGGAAACCTGCCTTTTTTAACCCTCGAACCAATAAACAGATCTTTATCGCCATCGTTATCGTAATCGATGGGCAATATAAATGAAGCAAGAAAAGGTGGAACAGGAAGCGGGGTTTTTATAAAACTACCATTTTGGTTTTCGTAAAGGTAATGTTGAAATTCATTATTTTTCTGATCATCGAAATTACCTGTTATCGACATAAAACGATAATCCTGAAACTGACTCTCTTTTCTTGTCTCAAAACCACCGGCAACTGCTACAACATCATTGTCGCCGTCATTGTCGATATCTAATATGGCGATATCCGATTCAGAAAACATTTTTAAAGTTGTTAATCCTTTAAATTCCGATTCTTCAAATCTGTTGCCTTTTCTCAAAAAAACTTTTGTTGGTAATTTATTGGTTGAACCAATTATTAAATCCTCCAGTCCATCACCGT
>Ga0233447_1002844_pt1 | contig 11754 bp, 11 predicted proteins | sample SI_124_October20_3_FD_183014 | JGI IMG/M metagenome (GOLD analysis project Ga0233447, IMG submission 183014) | Seawater microbial communities from Saanich Inlet, British Columbia, Canada - SI_124_October2016_135_MG | ecosystem: Environmental > Aquatic > Marine > Inlet | place: Canada: British...
TTTTAAGTAAATTCCCTTATTTTTAAATATTTCTATCATGTTCTCCTTCAAAGGGAGACTGTTTTTCAGTATTTGCTTACTATTGCTTATTAAACCATTTGTGGCAATAGAGTAAAAATTTTCTTTGCAGTAAGAACAATTACTGCAAACTTCATATGGCATGCAACTTTTACTTGCCCTTTTACTCTAATCGTTTCTAAAGCATAATTATCTTTAAGCTCTGAGTTAACTCTTTCTACAGAACTTCTCTTCTTTATATCTTATTTTTTTAGCGGGATCCATTTCCTTTTTTCTAAGACAAAGTTCAACTTTTTTTATATCAACAGCAAAATCAAAATATTCTGCTGAATCCAACAACCACTTTAAATGATACTCCAACAAAAAGTAGCCTTGTTCAGGCATCCATAGAATAGACTTAAGCAAAGAAAAATCAGGCTGTCTTTCTGTTAGCACCTTAGTTTTTATCTGACATTCGTCATATTCTCCTTTGTCTGTTGAATCCCAAACAATGCCGCCTCCAACACCATACTCAGCTGTATTGCTCGCTTTATCAATCACAACCGTGCGTATTGCTACATTAAACTGTGCTCTTTTTTCTGGAGTTATAAAACCAATAGTACCTGTATAAATACCGCGAGGAGTGTTTTCTAGTTCCGAGATTATTTTCATTGTATTAGCTTTGGGTGCACCAGTAATAGAAGCACATGGAAAAAGGGCTTTCATTATATCTACTATTCCGGCTTTTGTATCAGCTTTGACCATGGACGTCATCTGCCAGACTGTAGGATACTTTTCAATATTGAATAGCTTACCAACATCAATAGATCCTGGCTCTGCAATACGCCCAAAATCATTTCGAATCATATCAATTATCATTAAATTTTCTGCTCTATCTTTTATCGAATGATAGAGCCAATCAGCTTGTTGTTTATCACTCTCAAAAGTTAACCCTCTTCCTGCAGTACCTTTCATGGGACATCCTGTCAGACTGCCATTCTTGTAGGTAAAAAATAATTCTGGCGAAACAGAACAAATTGTAAAATGTTCAGTATCTATAAAAGCAGAATAGTCTGCGCACTGAGTGTGCGACAACTCTTTGAAAAACTCCCATGCATTCCCAGAAAAATCTGCATACTGTCGCATTGTATAGTTTACCTGGTAAGTGTCCCCTTCCCTAATGTGATCTTTTATCTTTGCAATTGCTGCGTCATATTCTTTTCTAGAAACAGAAGAAGACCAATTTTTTAAGTAAACAGAAGTTGAATGCACAGGCGATAGGTCAATTATTTCATATTCTTTATAAAAGGCAAACCATAACAGTGGAAGCGACTGTAAAGTTTTTGTCTGGAGGGATGGATCAAACACTGGAGCTGCTTCATAGGAAAGAAAACCAACTGCATAGGACTCTCCATTGTTAACTGTTTCTTCTACCTCTTGAAACTTTGAAATGACTTTATTTACGTCATCCGTTTCAATTACCTTAACAGGATTGGTAAACTTAAGCCAACGCTTATTTTCAGCATCATTTATTACAATAAGGTTCTGCATGATAAATATGTTTCTCGTATGCTAAAAAAATCCTTTACCTTTTTTCTCATATTATAGACAAGTCTATCTCTATTGTGAGAGGCACCATATTCAAATTAAGATCAGTACTCCCTCTTCAACCTCTAAAAATAGATCGGTTCTGATATATTTAACACTGTAAATCACCATATTCAAACCTTCCCATATTTAATTTCCTGTTAGAGCCAACTATTAACAATGCACAAAATATACCGGTTATATACTCTTTGTGTTAAAAAAGCAGAAAATATCCCCTAAAATTTGACTTTAGAAAAGTTAAATTTCAAAATATAATTAGACGGCCTGAAAAAACACAGCTTTTGGACTATGGTACATTGTATTTGAAATAAAATAAGATTTAATCAAAGGCTTTTCGTGGGCCGTTTAATTACTCATGGAGGTTAAATTATGTCAATACATTTGGGAATAGATGAAAGCAAAATAAAAAAATGCCTTTTATTAGTTTGCGGAGCATGCCTACTTTTATTTTCTGTTACATCTGAAGCAACAAATCGAAGCAAAGCAATCAAGAATAAGAATATTGGATCTAAAACAACCAAAAAAAATGTAAAAAAATCTGTTAGAAAATTTTCTTCACTAAAAATTAGTAGTACTAAATATAAAAGCGGAAATTTAGAGATTAAAGGAAAAACAGATTTACCTGACAACTCTATATTATTGATTAATATAATGCCTGAGGATGCCAATGACAGTGAACTAAAACTATCATCAAAAACTATTGTTAAAAGTGGAAAGTTTTGTTCTACAATCAAAGTTCCTGACAACCCTGAATTATATAAAGGCCCATATAGAGTAGAAGTAAAGTTTTTGCTGGAAATGCAGACTAATCTTAAAGTTCTACATCTAATAGGAGACTCTGCTAAGAACCTTATAGGCAACCTGGTGGTACTCGTTCCATTTTCAAACTATAAGTCACTTCAATACTCGGCAACAAAAGAAATATGGCCACTAGAGTTAAAAGCATATTCTGCTGTTAAACCCAAAAACTCTATGCCAGGCGAGCCTAAATATATTTTAGCATGTTTTTTTCGGGAATGGAAACAAAAAAACTGGGAAGGGATGCTCAAATACTCCTACAAACCATGGGCACAAGGTGAAAAGAATCCAGGTATACTTTTAAAATCATGGTTTGGTTCAAAAAACTTAATAGGTGCAAAAATTCTTAATACCTCAACAAAAAATCCTTTAATGACAGAGATTAATTTTAAGGCTTATTATATAGATGATGAAGGTAGAAATAGAGATATAAAAACTGAAACTGGTACAGTGAAAATCATAAAAGATGATAACGGCAATTGGGGAGTATTCCCTCTTTCTGTGATAAAGAAAGACGCAATATATAAAATGGATTTAAAAATTTGACAATAAGAAACTTGGATTTACTTATCAACATGTGCTCCCGATGAGACACTATGCAGTTGCGACTGTTGTTCTATTTTAGGTTTAATATCTACTATATGAAATTGCTGAGCGATATCGAGCAGAATCAAAAATCCTAAAAATAAAAACAAGATAACACCAATAATAGCTTTTATGCTTAAAATATTCTTACTATACTTTATCAGCATCATTGCAGGAAATACACCAAAAATCAGTACACCACCGACACCACCAGCTATATCCAGTGCACCCAAAAATAAGTTGGGAAAAAACAGTGATACAATCAAAGATGGAGCTAATACTAATATTATATTAATATTTCTATTGTCAATTTTGAAAGTGGAAACCATCAAATCTCTAATAAATCCTCCTAACCCAATAACAACACTGACAAAAGATGTAAAAATTGCACATAAGGAAAAGACCATCCCGGCAATAGTAATCATTTCACTATGAAGCCCAGCGGCTAAAGGAACAGTGGCTGGTTCCCCATGTAAATATGCATAAAGCAGACTACCTTCGCCTGTTCCACCCATTGGAACAGCACCAATAGCAACAAAATTCCATACAAGTACAATGCAACAGGATATGCTTGTCCCAATAATAATTGCACTCCATATTTTTTTTCGATTATTCTTCAAGCTTCTACAAATAGATGGGATAACATTATGAAACAAAAATGTTGTTAAAATTACAGGAGTAGCAGGAATGAGAAACGACCAGTCTGTATATGCTAAATTTGAAGTTTGCATTTTACCTGCAGTAAGAATGATTAAGCCAATAAATGAAATGCCAAGAAGAAACATGAACAATGCATTAGCTTTTACTACGTATGCCAAACCAAAAAGAGTAATTATCGTTGTGGGTATGAAGAAAATCAGCATAAAAAAGTTTTCTGGAAGCGTTATAGGTATAAGAGATGCAAGAATAACTGCACTACCACAAAGGTAAGCCACCATTATACCGTAGTAATTTATCAAATATCCAAAAACACATAAATATTTTCCAACAATACCAAAGTCCTGTTTAAATATAGATGGATAGTCAATGGCAACTGCATCGCTCCTCATAAACCTCTCTGCCAAAACAAGAGCAGTAAATGTCATAATAATCCAAATTATAACTATTCCTAAAGAGGAAGGCATAAAGCCAGACAATCCAGTTTGTACCGGCAAGCCCAAAACTCCAGCACCTATTGTAGCACCGGCAATAAGCAAGGCCAGACTAAATACCGTTGCATTTTTCTTAACAGATACATGCCCCATTTTATTTACACCTTTCTTCTTTGTTAAAGTTATACCTTAACCTGTTTATAACAAATATTTAACAACTGTTTACTGTGATTTTACATGCAATGTTCAGGTTAAACCTCATAGCAATCAATACCTAATAAGAATATTCAATCCCCAACAAGGAATTTCCAATAATTAAATAAAAAAATGTGAGGAATAAATATCCACTTATACCGTAAACGGTAGAGTATTATCGCTTCGCTTTGCCGCATTTAAGGCTAAAGTCGCAAGCTAAAAGTTAAGATCTTAGCCGATGAAAGTATAAGTTGAAAATTAGCAATAGGGAAGGTTTATAGATTTGTTCTTGCGAGAAAGAGAGAAATAACTTCTGTCAAAGAAATCTATTCTTTATAAACAGTAGGATCTAGCAGACCAGCCTGCAGAAATGCTTCTTTTCTTTCGACACAGGTCCCGCACTTACCACAGTGGACCTCTTTTCCTTTATAGCATGACCATGTTTTTGAAAAATCTACTCCAAGTTCATGCCCTTTTTGGGCTATCTTGCCCTTCGATAAAGAGACGAAAGGTCTAATAACTTCTATGTTTACGTAAGTACCAAGGCGAATTGCCCTAGACATTGATGCTAAAAAATCTTCTCTACAATCAGGATATATAGCATGATCTCCAGAATGAGCAGCTATAACAAGTCCTTCTGCATTTTTACTTTCTGCTATTCCAGCGGCAATTGAAAGCATAATACCGTTTCTAAAAGGAACGACTGTTTGTTTCATATTAGTGTCTTGATAATGGCCGTCAGGTATTTCTTCGCCACTCTGAAGCAATGCAGATTCAAAATGTTTATTCACAAAATCGAGATCGATTGTTATATGTGGAACTTCTAATTTTTTACAATGATATTCAGCAAAAGGAATTTCATTGGCGTTATGTTTAGCACCGTAGTTAAAGCTGACTCCTAACATAACATCATACTTTTCAGCAGAGTCGTAAAGTGCGCATACTGAATCCATTCCACCACTTATTAATACTATAACGTTCTTTTTCATTGTTATCTCTTTAATGCTGTATTTTGAGAAAAGTTATTCCATAATTCGACATGAGGTTTTATTTTCAGAACACCAAACTCTTGCAATAACTCACACCCCATTAAACATATAAAAACAATTAATAGAAGAATGCCAAATATTCGTTTTCCATGCCCTCTAGCATACTTTATTAATATTAAAGCAGGAAAAATACCAAAGATCAACACCCCTCCAACACCTCCTGCAAAATTCAACGCACCAAGAAAAAAATTAGGAAATATTATTGCAACAGCTAGCGGAGGTATAAAAGTAGCAAGTACTGTTAAAACTGTATTGTCAACTTTAAATGTTGAAACAATAAAATCTCTTAAAAATCCCCTTAAACCAATTACTACACTTACAAAAGAGGTAAAAATTGCACAAAAGGAAAACACCATGCCAGCAATTGTAATTATTTTTGATTTTAATAAACTTGCCAAAGGCACTGTTGCCGGTTGATTATGCAAAAAAGCGTAACATAGACTTTCTCCTCCTTTGATGTTTGTCATCGGCAATGATCCTATTACAACTATTATCCATAATATATTTATTATACAAGCTATTGATGTACCTAAAATTATTGATTTATAAATAGCCGCACGATCATGTTCAAGCGATCTGGTTACTGCTGGTACAATATTATGAAATAAAAAAGCGTTTAATATTATTGGCATAGCAGCAGGTAAAAAAGGCCAGTCTGTAAATAACAATCTAGAAGGCAAAAGCTTATATCCAACCGCCACAAGCAAAATTATAAAGGTAATAAAAAGTATAATCATAAATAAAAAGTTTGCGCGTAAAACATAAGATAAACCATACAGTGTAACAATTGCCGTGGGTATAAAGAAAATTAAAAGAAAAGCCCATGAAGGTAGAGGTATATGTACCAAATATGCAAGTATTGAGGCTGCACCGCATAAATATGCGACCATTACTCCATAATAATTAACAAGGTATCCAAATACAGATAAATACTTTCCTACTGTACCAAAATCCTTTTTAAAAATAGAAGGGAAGTCATTTGTATAACTGTAAGACCTCATGAAACGCTCAGCTATAATTATAGCTGTGATTGACATCAAACACCATATAACAATTATTCCAAATAAAGCAGGGAAAAATCCAGACAGACCGGTTTGTACCGGCAATCCCAGAATTCCAGCACCTATTGTCGCTCCGCAAATTAACAAAGCAACACTAAATACAGATGGTTTTTTGCTCATAAACTATAATCCCTCTTGCACTGACTTTATCTGTTAAAAATAAATATGCAAAGATTACACAGTACATAATAATATCGAATGATTCATGATTATCGGTAAAGGTAACTGTCAGTAAGTGGTTCGCGCTACCGATGCGTAGCCAAAAATTCAATATAACTCTAAAGCCAAGGAGAATATCACCAAAAGCTACTTACAACTAAAATCTGATCTCTTTGGTTTAGCTAATAAAAACTAATCTCATACTAAAGTTAAAATAACAGATAATCTTAAATTGTAAACCATTTCTTGAGAGTTTCATGTCATTTTCATAATACCCATAGTTGCTTTTATATAGTTTTGTTAAAATAATTGTCATCACACTCTATAAAACAACAACCCTGCTCAATGCATTTTGCTCAGACATTTACTTGCCTTTTACCATTACAACATCAATCTAATTTTTACTTCAGAACCATGAACATATAAAAAAATATTAATAAAAGTCAGAATTATACGAATAAAAGTCACTTACATCATGCATAAGATCAATAAAAATTAATTTATGCTCTTTTCAATTCTTTACTTTAGTATTATAATAAGGCCGGTTATAGAAATTAATGACTTATTAAATTGCAATATACCAAATGTTTTTATAATAATTAACTACTAACTCAAGTTAAGGATTTTTTATGGAAAAAATAATATTGACAGGAATAACAGGTCTAGTAGGCAGCGCATTTGCAACAGAATTATTGAAACATGATAAAAATGTAGAAATTATAGCTTTGACACGTGGGCAAGGTAATAAAGATGCCCAAGCAAGGGTTAAAGATAGCATAAGAGAACAATGCGAATTTGATGGAACTCCCGAATTTGAACAGGAAGCCATGTCAAGAATTTCTGTTATAAAGAGAAATATTGCAAGTCCAATTCCGAGTAGCAGGATAGATTCTCTAGAAGGTGTTGATGTCGTTTTTCACTGTGCGGCAGATGTTAATTTGGGAAAAGACCCTTATGGCAAAACATACATTAACAACTATCAGGGGACAAAAAACCTTCTAAAAATAGCCAAAAGACTAAATGTTAAAGCTTTTCATCAAGTTAGTACCGCTTATGTTGCAGGCAAAAATCCTGGTGTTGTATACGAGGATACCCCAAGAGAAAATCCTGTTTTTAATAATTCATATGAGAAAAGTAAATATAATGCAGAAAGACTGGTAAGAGAATCAGGCATTCCCTACACAATATACCGTCCATCCATTATCGTTGGGAATTTGAAAGATGGCAGGATCAGAAGACCTTTGGCATTTTATAGGATTCTTGAGTTTTTTGCTAAAATGAAAAAGCAGCAGTGTGCCAAACAGGGCCTTCAGCCATATGAACCAATTAATTTAACAATGCATCTACAAGCTCATAGTTCAAATAAAATTTACTTTGTTCCTATTGATTATGTTCAGAAAACTATTTCAGATTTGTTCTTACTGTCACCATCAAACAAAACCTACCATATTACAGGCAAAAATCCTGGATCATTAGATGACATAGCTGATATAAGCAGATCATTGCTTAAAATAGATGGACTTAAAGTAGTTAAAAAGGCATTTAAATTATCTATCAAAGAAAAACTGGTACACAAGTTCTTGGGAGATTTAATGCCTTATTTTTCTACCGAAATAACCTTTGACACAAAAAATGTGGCAGATGCTTTGGGGGAAGATCGCCTGAATTGGAAAATTGATTACAGTGCACTTTATATTGTTATCAAAGAATACTTTGATAATATGTTCCCGGAAATAATTGGACCTGAGTAATTGGACCTACCATGGAAAAATCGGGTAGGAATAAATTTCCGTCTTTCAGGTTTCTGTTTGCGGATAAAATTTCATCAAAATATCCAAGAGAGCTATTAGACCTAATTATTTATTAAAAATTATTTATGCTTTTTGGGATAATCAAAAGAAATAAAGGTTCCTGTCTTTTTGGATATTTTCCGCCATGATTTATCACTAAACTCAATGGTAAAGATACCACAAGTCGGAATATTTTCTATCGCTATATCGTTTAATAAATTTGCCAGATTAGTCAAACCTGGATTATGTCCAATCAAGGCGATTGTATCCAAGCTATCATCTTGTTTCATTATTATCTTGAGCAACTCGTTGGTCCCAGCACCATATAATTTTTTTTCAATGATTACTTTACTAGCATAAAATCCTATTTTATTCGCAATTATCTCAGCTGTCTCATGGGCTCTTCTAGCAGGGCTTGTTATCAAGCAATCAGGTCTAAACAATGCCTTTTTTAAAACCTTTCCCATTCTAGCTGCATCTTTCAACCCTCTTCTATTCAAAGGTCTTTCAATATCACCTAATCCAGGATTATCCCAACTTGATTTAGCGTGTCTAATTAAATATAGTTTTTTCATTTTTACAGTTTAAAAATCACCTCTTATTTTAACAAGTTTAAAGTTGTTTTTTTATCCGAATTATATACTATTATTCATCTAAGGGTAAAAAAGCAAATTCCTATACTATTAAATTCATAGCTATTGTTTTTTCTCCCACTGCCCTTAGGTTATACTTACTGTTCAAAAAACGGTAAAAAAACAATACAAATTTGGACAATTACAAGAAGAAATAACTTTATGGATAATATAAACGAGCTCTTAACTCCGGAATTTATCTGGTGTATGTTGGGAATAATAATGCTACTGGCAGAATTTGTAATGCCAGGGTTTGTAATATTCTTTTTTGGAATCGGTGCTTTACTGGTAGCCTTATTATGTTTCTTTTTCAGTTCTATTTCAATAAATGCACAACTAATTATATTTCTTATCTCTTCAATTTTACTTCTGCTTGGTTTAAGAAGATTTTTTAAGGCTATTTTTAGAGGTTTCTTCGGCTCAAAAGATAAAATGCCAATTAATAAAAATTACTATTTAGGTGAAACGGCCATTGTCACAAAAAAGATAACTCCTTATGCAAAAGGAAGAATTGAATTTCACGGTTCCATGTGGTCGGCCGAATCCACTGAAGCAATAAACGAAGGAGCACCTGTTATTATTATTGAACAAAATAATCTTACTTTTAAGGTTAAGCCTGTTTTAAAAAAGTAAAGAACCACTTCTCCTTAATCTTTTTCCGGTTAAAGGGGCGGATGAAAAACGATTTAATTATACCAATATATTGGCGATTCAGTTTCGAAAAATGAACCAACTCTAAAAAACAAACAAAAAAGGAAACAAATCATGTTGAGCACAGGAACAATTGTTCTAATCATTGTTGTAGTTTTCGTACTTCTAGTAATCGCAAAAAGCGTCAAAATTGTACCGCAAAGAACAGCTTATATTGTCGAACGTCTTGGAAAATACAGGGCCACATTAGAAGCAGGCCTCCATATCCTTATCCCGTTCATAGATAAATTAGCCTATATACACACGCTAAAGGAACAAGCAGTAGATGTTCCACCCCAGTCATGCATTACAAGAGATAATATTTGCGTCGAGGTTGACGGAATACTGTATATGCAGGTTATAGATCCTCAGAGAGCTTCCTACGGTATCAGAAATTACTCCTATGCCTCTATTCAGCTAGCACAAACGACGATGAGAAGCGTTATGGGCAAACTCGAATTAGACAAAACTTTCGAGGAACGTGATGTAATAAATCAATCAATCGTTGAAGCCGTTGATAAGGCTTCTGATCCATGGGGCGTTAAAGTATCAAGATATGAAGTAAAAAACATAACACCTCCGCAGAGCATCAAAGAGGCAATGGAAAAACAAATGCGGGCTGAACGTGAAAAACGCGCTACTATCGCCGAATCTCAAGGTCAAAGGCAAGCTGCTATTAATAGAGCAGAAGGAGAAAAACAGGCTGATATAGAACGTTCAATAGGTGAAAAACAAAAGAAAATAAATTTAGCCGATGGCCAGGCATATGAAATACAAAAAGTAGCTGAAGCTACTGCAACTGGACTTAGGGCTATCTCAAGCGCTATAAATGAAAAAGGCGGAATTAATGCCGTAAACATGAAACTTGGTCAGCAGTATTTGACAGAATTTGGAAAAATAGCAAAAACAAACAACTCAATAATTATTCCGTCAAACCTAGCGGATATTGCTGGAATAGTCAAAGCCGCAACCAGCGTAATTAAAGGAACAAACAAAGAGAATGTCTAACTATTACATTCTCGTGCAAGGGGCATAAAAATTTTATGCCCTTAACTAATATTGTTTCTAGACAAATATCATGCCGCAAAATTTCATAATCGGGACTGTTGTTTTTTTATTGTCTTGCATGACATGGAGATTCTTTTCTATAAAAGCACAGAGAGAATTATCTATCAAGAACAAAATGCTCTTCACACAGCAGATAACAAATATCAACAAATATTCAATATCTGTCTTGATTGCTGCTTCTGTACTATTTTTTACATGCATTCGACAGTTTAATCTTAGCCTTCCTGCGATGATACCAGTATATTTTTCAGTAGTAATTATTTATACTGCTGTTTTTTCTTTTTTTATTTCAAACGAAATAAGTAAGTTAAAACTTCCTAAAAAAACAACTTTCTACTATGTAACTTCAAGGTTTTTTTTGCTTTTTGGACTTGGAATGTTTATTCTCTCTCTTTTTCTTTGCTTCGGCAATATACTAAAGCCAGTCCATTTTTAGAGTTTTGCTCTTGACATTAAAAATGAAATACTGTATGGTAGTGCGGCATGTGAGAAACTTGTTAGAGTATCTCTCGTCTCGTGAAGCTTTTGGTAAATAGAAACAAAATAGGAGAAAAGTGTATATGAAGAAATCAATGATTACTATATTAGTTGCGCTAATGATAGGCCACAGTTGGGTAACTATTGCTTATACTGTTCGTAATGATATTGCTTTCAATCCTGGCTTCACTAGTGTAGTGTTTTATCATTCCAAAGAAGACGAAGCAGGAGAAGGCTTGGGGTGGCAGAGCGAAAGAGTGAATATAACTAAAAAAGATGCGACAGTTGAATTTGGGGAATTTGATGCCGATATGTTTCCTAAGTTTTCACCTAGAATTACTGGCGATCATAGAGGGAGTAAAACGGTCATAATGTTTTCTGAAGTACAGAAGACGCTCGGACACACTGCTTTCGCGTATACAGTATTTACTCAAGTGTTGCAGTTCAAATTCAGCCTCACTTTAGCTTAAATTAACATTGAAAAATAACACCTAACATGTTATATTGCAATAAGTTGCAAAACAATGCAAAGCAAACATGAAAGGTTGTTATAT
>Ga0233447_1002846_pt1 | contig 11740 bp, 13 predicted proteins | sample SI_124_October20_3_FD_183014 | JGI IMG/M metagenome (GOLD analysis project Ga0233447, IMG submission 183014) | Seawater microbial communities from Saanich Inlet, British Columbia, Canada - SI_124_October2016_135_MG | ecosystem: Environmental > Aquatic > Marine > Inlet | place: Canada: British...
TTACTCTATTACCACAAACGGTTTAATAAGCAATAGTAAGCAAATACTGAAAAACAGTCTCCCTTTGAAGGAGAACATGATAGAAATATTTAAAAATAAGGAAATTTACTTCAAAATCGATTCCAACAATGAAATTTTGAGAAAATTTAGTTTTTGGAACAATTCAGAAAGTTATTAAGAGGTAAGCCTATTGCATTTTGCAAGAGGCTCAACAGATATTGAATATTTTGATTGTTCACTGTATATGATTATGGATAGAAAATAAAATGGGGGCAAAAAATATGCTCTATCGAAGACAGTTTCACCTAAACCAAAATATGAAGGAGCTTAAAATGGCAGAAGCAAAAGGATTGAATAAGCCTGTAAAATTAAAAAAAGAGATGGCTGAGTTTTTGGGAGTAGCAGAACTACCACGAACAGACATAATTAAAAAATTATGGGACTATGTAAAAGCAAATAAACTTCAGACAAAAACAGAAAACGGAAGACCTGAGAATGCAGGTAGGTTTATTGTTGCTGACGCTAAATTGCTTCCGCTCTTCAAAAACACGAAAACCAAAAACAAATCCGGCAAGGTTACTGATTTAACAGCTTTGAAGGAAGGGCAGACAATAAACATGATGCAGATGGCCGTTGTTGTCAGTGCTAACCTAGAAGAATAAAGTTAAACGGTTTTTAAAGCCCAATTACTCGATTCTTCAATCTCTTATATATCAAAACAGTAAATAATACACCAACTACAAAAGAAAAAATAAAGCCTACAAATAAGATTAATAGACCATAGTCAAAATTTAATTTGATACTAATCCATTCAATGAGAGGAGCCATATACACACCTAAAAATACTCCGATTAATAAAAAGATTAGTCCACATGTAGCAGCAAACTTAAAACTAACTTCCATTTTATTTTTTATTATATTTATTGTGCTATCTAAATAGTTTTTATTTATTTTGATTGTTTCACTAATAGCCTTTTTCATTTCAGGCAATATTATCTGTAAACTCTGTTCTTTTATTTCATCAAAAAGAATTTTACTTTGTTCAATGTATTTGCTATTAGCTTCATTGATCCTAATATTGTTTTTATCAACTGAATTTTTATAGGATTCTGCTAGTTCTTTGGAATATCTATTCATATTTTCTTCAAACAAATCAATTCTTTTATCTGCTGTGTCAAGCGTATTTTTAGTGATAGACTCTAATGTCATTTTTGTTTCATTTATTGTAACTTGAAGGGATTCAATATTATTTTTAATTAAAGGATCAATTCCATATTTATTAGAACCTTCATCTTCACTGATTAAATAATTGAATAATTCAGTTTTGTTTTTAATACTAAACATTTCAGCAATTTTATTTGTTTGTGTTAACTTTTTCTTTAGAAAGTCATTCCCGTGCTTATTAGACAACTTTAAAAATTCGTCAGGCAATATATTTAAATCATTACCAGTAATTTGATTTTGATCCAAAGCTTCGTGATCACGACTTAATAACTTTTTTAAGTAAGCATAGGGGTTTTCGATTAATTGTTCATTTGCTTTTTCTCTTTTAATATTCTCATCAATAATATATTGTAACTTTATTTTTACTATTTTAAGAGGGTACTTGTTCAGCAATGGATTTAAATAATCTGCTTCAATATTTAATTTCTTACATAGCAGCCTAATGTCCTTCATATGTTTCAATTCCTTTGTATTATGGTGCCTTTATCTATATGCTTTGAATATTCATCGATTTCTTTGATTGTGGGTGGGTATTTTCTAAGGTAGGCAGATAGGTTCTTGTACTTAATATTTATTTCATTTAAAAGTAAATATTGATGAATTTCTTTTAAAGAATAATTCTTTAATTTTAAAATAATTATAGTACTACGATATTCATTTATGATAGACCTGGACTTAGTCTTAGTTGGAAGGGATAATGCATCCTTTAGTAAATCATCCTTATCAATATATGCCATAAAATACCTTGTGTTGAGTGTTTTTTAGTATTCATATTTTAAGGTAAATGTTAAAAAGCAAAAAACAATAGTAATAGATAAATAAATGAACTATAAGCGAATAATAGGAGAATTATATTAGCCATCTTTGGAATAAAAAACGATTAATTATGGATAATTGCTTAACGAATTCCGTTAAGAGTATTGCGTCTGTCCGTAGGACATGATATTATACCTATACAGTAAAAAGAAAAGATAAAAATATGTTTACAATGGCTAAAATAAAAGATAGAAGTACAGAAATTGGAATGGAAAAGAACAGTAATTATCTTGATGTACATTTAATACATAACGATTACTATTCTGAAAAAAACACTGTTCAAGGAGAATGGTTTGGAAATATCATATCAAGCTTTCATCTAGAGGATGAAATTATCGAAGAAGGAAATATTACATTTGAAAACTTAAGAAAAAATATTAATCCTCACACCGGAGAAAAACTTACTCCAAGAAGTAGAGAGGGTGGTATAAGATATTTTGATTTTCAATGTTCTGCACAAAAAAGTGTTTCTATAATGGCAATGGCTATGAACGACGAAAGATTAATAGAAGCTCATAGAAATGCTTTTTATACAGCGATGAAGGAACTTGAAAAATTTGCTGCCTGCAGAGATAATTCCACTTTTGGTACAATAAAAGAACCCATTAGTACAGGAAATATTATAGCAGCAGTTTTTCATCATGACACTTCTCGTGCTTTAGATCCTCAACTTCATACGCATTGCGTAATATCAAATGTTACTTATGATCCTGTAAACAAAAGGTATGTTGCACTTGAAACATATAACATTGTAAAAGCAATAAGATTTCTTGGTAAGGTATATCAAAACCAACTTGCAGTAAATGTTCAGAAATGTGGTTATGATATTGAGCTGAAGTATAACAGAAAAGGAATTATTGAGGGTTTTGAAATAACAAATGTCTCAGAATCTATTCTTAAATTGTTTTCTAAGAGACGACAGAATATTGAAAAAGAAATAGAAAAATTTGTAAATGACAATGGAAGAAAACCTACTTCTGCTGAAATTCATATCATAACAAAATTGACTAGAGACAGAAAAATGGCAGAAATAACTCCTGCTCAATTACGAAAGGAACAGATAAAACAAATAGAAGAGGAAGAATATAATAATTTTCATAAAATGAAAACAAACTCATTTACAAATCACAGGCAAGAAGAAACTATTATTTATAAAGAGAATAAAAATATAATTAATTTTGCTATAGGAAATTTATACCAAAGAAAAAGTGTTTTAAATAAATATGATATTCTGGCAGAAGCAATTAACCAAGGCTTAGGAAAAGTTGATTGTGAAAAATTAATCAATGACATTAATATACATAATGAGCTAATAAAAATAAGCAATAATAATGGTAATCATTATCTAGATAAAATTGCTACTAAGTCTGGTATTCTGATTGAACAATATTGCATTAATGCAATCAATAATGGGCTGGATAAATATAATCCAATTAACAAAAACTTTATCCCCTTTTCAGATACTGAAAGTATCCAAAAAGAAGAAGAAGGTAACTATAAATTTGAGACTCATCGAAAAGTATTAAGAGAAATTCTCTTGAGCAAGAATAAATACCATGTTATTCAGGGTGTTGCAGGTGCAGGAAAAACAACAACCCTTCGAGAGCTACATAAAGGATTGATCGATGGAGGACAAAAAAACATACACTATGTTGCTCCCACAAAGTCTGCAGTAAAAGCAATTTTTGAAAATGTAACAAAAGATACAATGACCCTTCAAAAATTTTATGTCGAAACAAATAAAAATAATATTAATATAAAAAATGGATATCTTGTTATAGACGAATCAAGCCTTAAGTCAAATATAGACGGGGCAAAAGTAATTGACCTTGCAGAAAAAAATAACATGAGAGTACTTTTTGTAGGGGATATCAGACAACATAAATCTATTGATGCTGGAGATTTTTTACGAATAATTCAAGAGTATTCTGAAATTAATGTTTCAATACTTAGTGAAGTTGTTAGGCAAAAAGGAACATATAAAAAAGCTATTGAACTTATGTCACGTGGGAACCATCATGAAGGTCTTAAAATACTTGACAAAGATCTCAAGTGGATAAATGAAGCAAAAGGTGACTATATGAACCAGGCAATACTAAAATATTTAAATTTTACTGATAATGGGAGAAATATAAATAAATGTATTGGAGTTGCACCTACACATAAAGAGTGTGATAAAATAACAAATATATTAAGAGAAAAACTTAAAGAACACAATATAATTGGAGAAACAATATCAAAGAAAAAAATATTTATTTCTCATGACTGGACAAATGAAAAACGAACAAATTTAAAAAGTTATCAAAAAGGGATGACACTGCATATAAATATTGATCATAGTAATTTTGAGCAGAACGAAATAGTAACAGTTGACAGCATTCAGAACAAAAGATTGATAACAGATGATGGGAGAATTCTTTCAATATCCAAATATAAAAACTATGATGTTGGAAAAATCAAAGAAATTGATTTGGCTGTCGGGGATAAAATCCAATTTAGAAAAGGAGATAATAAAAATAATATTATCAATGGAGAAGTAACTACTATAAAGGATATTGATAAAAAAGGTAATATTTTGACTTCTGATGGGAAAGTTATAGATACTAGTTTCAAATACCTTAGGCATGGTTATTTTATGACAAGTCATAAATCTCAGGGGCTTGACTGTGACTATGCAGTTATTGCCGGACAATATTTGAATCGTGATTCTTTATATGTGGGTGCTTCAAGAGGGAAAAAAGAATGTTCTATTTTTGTTCCTGAAAAAGAAAGGCTTTATTATCAAATAAAAGGCAATACCAACCGTACAGCAGCATTGGATGTACTAAAAGAAGATTTAGACAATAAAAACTTAACTGTTCTAAATCAATATATGACAGAAAGGGAGAAGCATACTTCTTTAAATGAAAGACTTGAAAACTTTAAGAATCTTGATTTATGCAGATATATTGACGAATATAATAATCAAACCAAGCAAAGAGAACAGCTAAATCAACAATCAATATATTCTAAAATTAAGTCGCATATTAGGCATTAAAAATTTCGAATGCTCTCTCTAAAACATGGATCTGAGAATTTAAATTTGATCTTGAGTTGATACTTTTGCGTATCCTATTAATTTTCCATCCATTTTTATTTAATCACTCCGTAAACAATTTGTTAAAATAGTTTAAAACATCTTCAAGATTAAACTGCTCGTCTGTTCTGATCATGGGATCAAGGTCTGTTTTTATGCTTCTCTTAAGTTCCGTAATAGAACTGCCTGTCAGACCAAGGTTTCTTCTATAGTCCCTATCGTAGCTATCATGCTTCAGTTTGAAATTAACCAAAGCTAAAAAATCGTCATTTTCAAAGCTGTATTTGTTTTCAATAAAATGGTTTAAGTCGTAAAAGTCTCGGATAGCAGGAGTTAATCTTGATATTGCAGCTTTTAACTTTTCCGCAACACATTCTTCCAGGGCTAGGGCCAAAATATTTCCGTATGGGAATAAATTCTCCCCGGTAAAAGGATCTTGATAAAAATGCTTTATCGTAACAATCTCTGCTTTTCGCAAAACTGGTTGCCTCAACGAAATCTCAAGTTTGATATTTTCTTTTCTGTTGGTTATAAAGGAATCGTACTGAATATAGAAAACATATTGTGTAGAGTTATTAAAAGCTCTGCCTTCCAAATTTTCAGCTGAAAGCCCTAAAGAAGATATAAAATCACCCATTTTTTCTTTTATCGGTTTCATTGTCCTGGATCTTTGACTTTTTGATTGAATATCTTCTTTCAGATCAAAAGAAAAATCCAAATCCTCACTCAACCTGTGATAGTTCAAATACACCTTATTCAAAAGAGTGCCACCTTTGAAAACAATGTTACTGCTTAGGTTGTCATTTATAGAATTCAAAATTTTTGTCAAATAATAATCTTTTTCTATGACCCCAGGCCTGAATTGCTCTTTGTCCGCAATATAGTAAATAATATCTTTCAGTTTTTCGTTATTCACTAATAATCACCTGCCATTTCTTGTTAACCTTTCCTTTTCTTGACTTTATAAACGGATTAAAAGCTATATAGGTTTGGCTTTTTGTTAATGATTGTTCTAGTTGCTCAAGTTTTTCTTCGGGAATACCCAATTGTTCTAAAATAAATCCGGATCGTTTTCTAACAGATCCAACGGGAAACTTAATCAAATACCGAATGAACTTATCCTCGTCTATTTGTTTTATTGCTTCCCTCAAAACATTTTTTACACCATGCCAAGAACCTATCGGATTATAAATAAAATCAACGAGAGTTCGCTCTTTGTCGCTTATCTTTACCTGTTCATCTTCTATTTTTATTTTTCTTATTCCATATATCTTTTCTTCTGTAACCTTAACCAATCTATATTTTGTACTTCCTATTGTTTTTTTTAAACTTCTTTGAGTATTTAATATTGTAAGGTTTTGTGGTATCTGTTCAGTGAACCCCCAATAATTATACGCAGAGGCATACCCAATGTAGTATGGAATATCCTGCAGCCATAGTGCTGCAACCAGATATTCATTGGGAGTCCACCTTTGATTAGGAGCCTTTATAGGAACAATTAAATATGTCCCCTTTTCTATACAAAGAATACGTCCCTTTTTCTTTAATGAGGTTAAAATATCGGATGCCTTTATCTTGTCAGGAAAAACCTTGCGGGAAAAAGCAGTCGTTATTGTTTTTTGGCTCTCATATTCTGCTCTGGATATAAAATATATCTCATCTTTAGACAAGCCCTTATATTTGTTCTCTGTCATTGTATCTCGTTTCTCTAATTTGAATATTCCCCTTTTTAGATAAACATAATACAATAGCTTTATATGTTTCTCAAGTGCCATTTTTTCATTTTTTGATGTTTTTCGCACGGACCATAGCACCGGGCCATTTTGAACAATATAAATCCTTCCTGAAAAAAGATTGCTTGCCTGATCATATTAGTTATTGTAGTAATTGTCGTCGAACGACAATTATATTTTCTCATCAACCACTATCAAAAATTCCTGTTGAAACGGCAAAAAAATCACCTCCCCTCCTACTGAATTTATCAGAATTTTCATCTTCATAATTTTATTTATAAACAGTAAGCAGCAAACAACAAATAAATTACTATTTTTACTCGTTTCGATCATTTCTCTTTTGTGAATTGTTATTTATTTGTTTTTTTGAGTTCTGGAATTTACTCAAAATAGCTTCTTGATTTCGGCTATGCTGGTTCGTGTATATCTGAATCGAAACTCGGCATAATATAATGAAAGCTATCTTTTTCTGATCCGCAGTTTTTTTGTAGCGTATTTAGGACTTTTGTACATTTTGCTGGAGAATCGTACGGGCCTGCAACAAAGTATGGTTTACCATTCTCTCCGAATTCATAAATTGCTTTTGAAGCTTGTGCATCAACCCCGTCTAAAATTTTTAAAACTTTTTTATAATCCTTGTGTGGTTCAAAACCTATACTTCTACTCCATTCAACAGCATCAAAGAGAAGTTTTTTAGCATCTTTTGGTTTAATCTTTTCGAAAGGTCTTTTTTCTCTGTTGTCTTTGTACTTGTCAACTGACCCTGGCTTGATAAAAGCATCTTTAACTCCAAGACAAAAGGTGTCAATTAAAAAAGCGCCTAAAACCACAATATTCAACCCGGACATTTTTGAGACCATAAGATGCCTCATACCATGGAGAGCATTAGAATTATCAATTACGCACTCTGCAATAGGATTTTTTAGAGTGTCTCTTATATATTGCATATCAATACTAGAAGTATGTGCCTGCCTAGCCTGTTTTTGTTTTAGTTTGGACTTGATTTTTCTTTTGGCAATTTTCTGTTGTTTTCTGTCACCTGACATATTTAATTTACCTCCACGTCTTTACTTCTCTTAATCCCTAGATTCTTTCAGCATATTACTCATAATATCATAATGTAGTTCAAAGTTCTTCTATTCATTCCATACACTCAAGATTTGCACTAACTTTATTGATATCAAATGCTTCAGTATCAAAATCTTCGCCAAGCCATTCGGTGTAACTTTCATGCTCAGGGTGTTTACTATCTTTGATGGCATCCACCATATCGTAATATCCCCATAGTCCACCGCAGTCTTCAGGTGGACAGGCATTTTTACCTTTTATACAGACAGGATATTTTACTTGTGTGTCAATCGGAAAGATTTTTTCGACAGTTATTATATGTTCCCATGAATCTCCAAAATCATATTCGTATGTAAATTTATCTTTTTCTTCAAACTTAAAACGATTGAGCTTATACTTTATTTCGTCACAAACTTCGCTATAATCAAAATCAGAGTCAGCAACTCCATAATTTTCTCCACATATATCAAATATATGTAGGTGATTATTTTCCCAACCCATAACAGCCTGTATGATACCATGAAGTTTCGAAAGAGTAATGTCATTTTTTATCAGGACCCTCCTCCAAATTGAGGGTTTACTGCCTTTTAATGTAATTTTTAATTGATAAATCATTTTTCCTGCTATTGTTGTCATTAGTCTTCCTCCGATTTAGGAACTTTTACTGTTATATTCTTCATGCGTTCAGAAGCACCTTCTACAGCTTTATTAGCAATACTCTGTACTTTGTCATAGGCTTTTTCTTGAGATTGGCTTAGTTTTTCAATTTGTGCTGCCTGATCTTTAACCGCAGCTTCAAGAGCAGTAGTTTTAGCATTTAATACATTTACTTCGCCTAGGTGAGTCTGCTTAAGTAGTGCTTCGTTTTTCAGGCAATCGTTCGTAATTCGTTTTTCTGTATCAGCCACAGCTTTGCTTACTGATTTCTCAAGTTCAACCGGATATGTTTCGACAATTTTTTCAAGTTCTAACATACTCTTTTCGCGTTCCGATACAGTATCTTCTCTCAAAACTATTTCTTCAGTTTTAGCTTGGTAAAATTTTTCATATTCTTCTTTTTTTGAGGCAATATCTTTTTTTACTTTTTCAATTTCATCAGCATACTTATTACGTTCAACTTCCTGTTCACGTTTAGTTTTATAAGCATATTCTTCAGCATCTCTTTTCCTTTCCTTTCCCAAGAGATCTTTTTGCTCTTTCATAGTGCTTATAAAAATATTTTTTTCTTTTTCCCAACTTAATCTTGTTTCATTAATTTCAGCTTCAAGGTTTTCTTTTTTTTGTTTAAAGGCCAATTCCAAAACTTCTTGTTCTTGCTTAAATCTTGTGTCAAAATCTTCCTTTTGCTTTTTTTGAGATTCAATAAGAAGAGATAAATTCAAAGCTTCTTTCTCTATTCCATAAATAGTTTCGACTTCTTTCTTTTTAATGTTGATTGCTTCAAGAAGATTCTTGTAACTGGATACTTCTGCTTCAAGTTTTTCTGCAATATCAGATAGCTCTTTAGCGATTGCTGCCTTAAGACTATTCATTTGAATGTTGAGATCTGATTTAACGACTGTTTCAGCATGCTGAATAACTGCCACCTCTTTTTGTTCTTGTTTTATTTTTTGAGGGTTTAATGCAGATTTTTCTTTTTGAACAAGATCTTCCTGAAGACTGCTAATAATGTCGAGCATTTCTTTTTTTGTGTTTTTCATTGTCACTTCGGCATCCATAATTGTTTCTCCTCACATGAATTATTACTGCTATCTTAGCTTATTAAATTATATTTAAATAGTGTTAATTCTACAACCCAGTGATAAAAAATGCATTCTTTATCACTGAATTGCGATTGTAGAGGTGGTTAGTTCTACAGCCAATTACTACTGTGGTAAACGGTGGTTTAAATAAACTCTTTAGTCTCTTTGTATTGACATGTAATATCAGATGATATATAGTTAACATTAACGGTTAACAAAATCAATGTTAAGCTTACTTATATATCTAATAAAAACTGAACTGTATTTATGAAATATGGATATGCCCGAGTATCAACTAAGGATCAGAATTTTAATCTCCAGATTGATGCATTAAAAAAATCAGGTTGCGAAAAAATTTATAGAGAAGTTGCTAAAGGGGCAAAAACAGATCGTCCTAAATTAAATGAACTTCTCACTGTAATTAAACCAGGAGACTCACTTGTTATCTGGAAGCTTGACCGGCTGGGAAGATCATTGCAGCACTTAGTAAAAATATTTCATCACCTTATAGATCACGAAATTGGTATTATCAGCCTTCAGGACCCGATTGATACATCAACAGCCCAGGGAAAGTTAATGTTTAATATATTTTCTTCACTGGCTGAATTTGAAAAAGATTTGATAATTGAAAGGACAAATGCCGGCTTAAATGCTGCCAGAGCAAGAGGACGTTGCGGAGGAAGACCAAAAGGATTATCAAAGAAGTCAATGGAAAAAGCAAAAGCGGCTGAAATGTTGTATAATCAAAAAAAATTGACTGCAAATCAGATTTAAGAACAGCTTGGTATATCAAAAACAACATTATATAAATATTTAAAAATAAGAAATGTCTCTATAGGCGGATGAAAATAATGAAAAAACTAAGAGTATACGTGGATACATCGGTTATTGGCGGTTGCTATGACTATGAATTTAGTATTTGGTCAAACGGAATATTTAAGGATTTCAAATCAGGTAATTTTCAGGCTGTTATTTCCGAACTGACCGCAGTAGAAATAGGAAATGCACCGGAACGGGTGAGAACCAAATATGCTGAACTGAAAGAATACTCTGAATATTTAACTGTATCCGATGAATGCTCTCAACTTGCTGACATTTATCATAAAAGAAAAATTCTTACTCCTAAATTTTATGATGACATGATGCACATTGCTTTAGCAACAGTAGCAAATGTGGATATTGTCGTAAGCTGGAACTTTAAACACATAGTTCATTTTGATAAAATTCGCCAGTTCAATGGAGTTAACTTAGAACTGGGATACAGCACATTACAAATATATTCTCCAAGAGAGGTAACTAATTATGAAGAATAAGAATAACAAATTAAATGCTGTAGGTATGGTAAGAAAGATTAGAGATAAAAATTATCAGATAACCAAAAATATGACAGCTGCTGAAAAATTAGATTTTATTCATAAAAGAGCAGCGGCGGTTAATGAGAATTTAACTGTTTTAGTTAAAGATTAAAAAGCAAATTGTGTTTTTGAGCAAAAAACTGACATTTTTTACACTTTTTATAAAACATTAAGTGTTTTATAATCAACATGATGCAAAAATTGAAATTATTTTGCTGATAAATTTATGCAATCATAAAGCGTTTATTATAAAAGACTAACAGAGACGGTGCTGACAAATGGTCGCTATATGGTTCAAACCCCAGAGTACGAGTTAACAACAGTTTTACCAACACGACTCCGACGAGCTGGCCTCCGCCCATTCTCGTCGCGTTGACAAAAATATTGATAACTCTATGGGTAGTGCAAAAGTCTTTTGGCTAGCAATGCTGTAAAGATCTGATTTTTAATCAACGGTTGCACTTGACTTTTGAATGGAAAATTTTGGTATCAGTCCAATGTCTTATAGGCCTGCTTCGTATAATATCAGGGCTTTTTAGAAGATGATAATCCTTCTCAAGAATATTTTTATCCTTATAGTTATCTATTAACCATTCAGATAGCGCAGTAAGCTTATTGGAGAATAATAAATTTTTTCCAAGACGTTCTTCTGTCTTTTTGATTTCGCTTGAATCTTCTATGAAAATCAACTCTGAATTATTTATATCAACATTGATATATTTACCA
>Ga0233447_1002866_pt1 | contig 11686 bp, 12 predicted proteins | sample SI_124_October20_3_FD_183014 | JGI IMG/M metagenome (GOLD analysis project Ga0233447, IMG submission 183014) | Seawater microbial communities from Saanich Inlet, British Columbia, Canada - SI_124_October2016_135_MG | ecosystem: Environmental > Aquatic > Marine > Inlet | place: Canada: British...
ATATAGTAAGTGTCATGGAAGATATGCCCTCGCTATTATAATGATAGTTTTTTATACTTTTTTTAAATTTAGATTGTTTATGAAAAAGTATAATATAGCATATCTTCCTGTTATTTAAAGAGATAGACTAATTGGGACAAGCCCTACATATTGCAATTTCTCTAAGTTTTGGATCAAAGTCTGTTTTATATATTCCTGCAACAAAATCTAACCATGGTTTAAAGGTTTCTGGCACCAAAGCCAATAGTCTAAGAATATTTAGTGGTGGATAGTTTTTTAACTCTTTTAAAATACTTTCTGGTATCTGAGAATTTTCTGGAAGAGGTACATTGTTTTTAATTTTTTAATTGATATAACATGTTGATAGCAAATGGCTATTTGTGCAGCGTCTCTGGGATAATTCTACAAATCAAGCTTTAAGTTTAATTGGGCTTAAAACTAAGATCCCCCCTTTTATTGCGCTATTTCGTTCAAAGCGTTCTACCTGCACAGAATACTCCTGTTCATCAAGTTCGAATGATACTGGGGCCATGTTTACAGCATCATCCAGTTTGAGTAAAGATAAGATATATGTTGTGGTGTTTTCGTTAAAAATAGAGTTGATGTTAGTTTTGTATATTTTTTCATGTGGTGCAAAAAATAAACTAATTGTTGCATTGTTTGCAAGCAGTATTTTTCCATTTGTATCAATTGCAATAATTGGAATTGGTAATTTTTGCAAAATGTTCTGGTAAACCTTCATAGAAAACTTATTATTTTTGTTTTTTTTACCAAGGTATCCATTTTCCGCCTGCAATTCTAAGTTCTGTTTTTGTATTCTGCGCATCAAGATTCTGTTTTCTTTCAGGAGATCATGGTATTCTAGGGATTGTCGCACAGCTATTTTTAAATTGTTATTATCCCATGGTTTATGGCAGAAACGATAAATTTCTCCCTCATTTATTGCGGAGACCACGTTATTAAAATCCGCATAAGCGGACAAAATAATACGAACTGATCCCGGATATTTTTCTTTAACTTTTTTTAGAAGTTCAATGCCTGACATTTCAGGCATCCTATAATCTGATATTATCAATTCAATGGGCATTTTTTGCAAAACAGCTAAAGCTTCTTTTCCACTTTCTGCTGTATAAATATCGTAGTTTTCCTTTCGAAACAGCCTTGCCAGAGATTTTAGTATTATTGGTTCATCATCGACGCAAAGAATTGTATTTTTGGTCATTATATACCTTTCTGTCTCAAGATCTGTTCGTGTCTAGCGGTAAACTAATGGTGAAACTTGTACCTTCTTCCTGTTTACTGCTTACATTTATTGTGCCGTTATGTTTTTCTATAATTCCATGGCTGACAGAAAGTCCTAATCCTGTACCTTTGCCAACCTCTTTGGTTGTAAAAAATGGATCAAAAATTTTATTTAAATTTTCCTCTGAAATACCTATGCCTGTATCTGTTATTGTAATGATAATATTATTATTTTTAGTTTCTGTTTTAATTGTAACATTACCATTACTTTTAATAGCTTGTGATGCGTTGACAAGCAGGTTAAGAAAAACTTGGGTTAGTTCTCCCGGGTTACATGTAATATGTGGAATTTTATCGAACTCTTTTTGGATACTACATTTATATTTTAATTCGTTATGAGCGATTTTCAATGTTGTTTCAAGCACTTTATTTATATTTACTTTTTCTTTAGCGGCTGTATCGAAATGTGCAAAGCTTCTTAAATTACTAATAATATTTTTAATGCGGACTGTGCCTGTTTGAGTTTCAGATATTAAGCTGTCAACATCTTTTAAAATATATTCAATATCTTCTTCTGATTTTATTTTTTCTATATCATCGAATAAAAGTTTTGTCTCTCTTGTTTGATGTAAGTGTGATATTTCAGTTTCCAGAGATTTGTATTTATCAATGATATTTTTTAATACCTTAATATATTCACTGATAGTTATTATATTGCTCATAATAAAGCTCATAGGGTTGTTGATTTCATGTGCTATGCCTGCAGAAAGCAAACCCAAGGAGTTTAATTTTTCCGATTGGACCAGCTGACCTTGTGTCTTCTGAAGTGATACTAGTGACTGTTCGAGTTTTTCTGTTCGTTTTTTTACAAGTTGTTCTAATTTTTCATTCGTGCTACGGACTTCTTTTTCGGCTTGTTTTCTTATAATAATTTCTTTTTCGATAATCTTGTTTTTTTCAAGTGTCTCAAATGTAATACCTAAAACAGGAAAACAGTAGCTTAATATATTTGCCCAATGTGCCACCTCAAAGCAAGTGTCAAATAGCTGTTTTGAAAAAGATAAATAGAATTGGCCGTAAATGTTTAAAAGGATGCACGCAAGAAGTGTGCCGGAAAAAATATCCCTGTAAAAGTAGAAACGTTTTACTATTAATAGAAATGCGATGCAAAAAATAATCGCTGAAAGAAAGTCTATAGGTCTGGATATTATTCTGGTGGCATATATAAATTCTGGAAGGGGTGTGTAGAATGCAAGGGTTGTAGCAAACCCACTAATAATTATTGCAAGCAAGGAGTAAATAACAGCTTCCCATCTGATTAAATACATACTTTTTTCTGTCGTGTGTCCAAGTATTGCTGCGGTTATTATCATAACAGCGATAATAGACCATCTTCCAGAAATATATGTGCCAGGGATAATATTCCACAAATAGAATTTTGACATTTGGATTAGATCTCTGTAAACTAATAATCCGTGGCATAGGTTTTGTGTTGCACATATAAAAAATCCTAAGCTGATAATCAGAAAAAATCTATTACTTGAATTAAGATAATAGACTACGCATGCAAGCGCCGCCATGTAACCAATCAATGAACTGGCGATTTCTAGGCACGAATGGATTTCAATGGAACTGTAAAAACTAGAAAATACTATGACAGGCGCTGTTATAAAGAAAAGAATAACTATGACCAGGCAGCTGATAATATACTTATTTGTATTTAGTTTATTGTATGTATCTATTTCAAATGCTTTCATTGCCTGATTCTTTTTTGCAATAGTTTGAATATTATAGGTAAAAGCACCATAAATAAATTTATCATGAATATAAAAATGAGAGATTTAAATATTGACACTCCCCAGTAAACAAAAACGATGCCTGCTACGACAGCATCAAAAGAACAGAACAACAGAAGTATTACAATAACTGGTGCTTTCATTGATGACATGTTATTCTGTTTATATTTCATCTCTTGTTGAGGATTATAGATAGCAAATAGGTAGAGACCTGAAATAATAAGTATTACAATTAACAGGTATAATAATATTAGATGATTTTTATAAGCAGGTATAATTTTGTATTGCAATAACATGCCAGAAAAACAAAGAGTGGTATGTATTAGCGGACTAAACAGGATGAGTACAAAATTTGCCTTTGCTTTTCCTGATGTAAGGCAGCTGATAAAAAAAGAATCTATACTTACTATAAAGGATAATACTATTAACATTTTAGATTCATAATTTAGGGGTTAAACCTTTATGAGTTTAAACTTGCCACTTTTTGGCATAATGTTTTTACTGTCGCCTATAACCTCTTTCTTGATAGATAGTTACAGACAGAAAAATTAATTTGAACTTTTTAAATATCCAATATCCAACAGAAGAAGTGTTAAAAGATACAACCAAAACACTAAAAATGAAAAAGTTACTCAAAAGGATATTTTAACTTATTTTATAGTCAGTAGTGTTAATGGACAGTGTTGCTCCTTATTTGGATATTGGACATTCCTTGTTGGAGATTGGATATTCAAATTTCTTGGTCCCGACTACGATGGTTTGTGTGTAACATAAATATGTAAAACAGTTATATACTTGCCACGATCGGTTACTCGAAATTTTGCACTGCATTCTAAGTGTTAAATTATTCTATTATTTTGTCATGCAGGCGGCAAGTATATTATTAGTAAGTTCTCAATTCCCAATAATTTGAAAATTGGCAACTATAATCAAATGAAAGCAAACCATCAATGCCTCCCTCAAAATATCTAAACTCATAATTTATAATAGTCTGGTCATCAAGGAGAAGTATTTTGGATATTTGACTGTAATTCCAACCATCGTTTAGAAGTATTAATATTTTGATACGATCAGCCAATTTTCTGTTAGTTTCACGTTTATGCAATATCTTCAGATGTTTGACTTCGGAATTTGATAAAAGGATTTTTCCCATTTTTTAAAAATCTCTGATTTTTGAAAAATAACATACATACTCAAGCGAACTCAAAAACTATAGAAGATTGTAATACAAAAAGCAATATGTTTTTAAAATTAAAAACTCGAAAAATGAGACGGCTTGAGTATACTACGAATCAATATTCTTTCCTGCAGCTTTGATAAAAGGCTTTAGGTTTATCAGTAACTGTTTGAATTGTTCTGGGAACAGAGTCTGTTGTCCGTCGGATAACGCTATTTTGGGATTATAATGAACTTCTACCATAATACCGTCTGCACCGCATGCAACAGCAGCCTTGGACATAGGTTCTACGAAACTTCTAATGCCTGTGCCATGTGATGGGTCAACTATGACTGGCAAGTGACAGTGTTCTTTTATATAGGGTATCGCGTTTAAGTCTAGGGTGTTGCGGGTTGCTGTTTCATAAGTGCGAATTCCTCTTTCACATAGTATAACGTTAGGATTTCCTTCTGTGACAATATATTCTGCAGCTAGGAGTAATTCGTTAACAGTTGCGGATATTCCTCTTTTTAAGATCACGGGTTTTTGACTTTGTCCCAAAGCTTTAAGTAACCTAAAATTCTGCATATTTCTAGCCCCAACCTGAAAAGCAGACGCGTACTTTTCAACTTTTTTAACATCTTCTACTTCAATAACCTCTGTGACACTTGGAATTTTAAGGTTATTCGACACCTTATGCAATATTTTTAGGCCATCTAGACCGAGACCCTGAAAGCTGTACGGGCTCGTTCTTGGTTTAAAAGCTCCACCGCGTAAACAATGTCCACCATATTCTTTTACTATTTTAGCCGTTTTTTGCAATTGTTCATGTGATTCGATAGCACACGGGCCAGCGATAACAGTGAAATTGTTTCCACCGACAGGGACATTTTCGATATTAACAACTGTATCTTTAGGGTATAGTTCTCTACTGACCAGTTTATATGGAGATAAAATAGGAGTTATTTTTTCAACCATAGGATGATTTTCTATATGAAGTTGAGCTATTTTTCGTTCATCTCCAATAGCTCCAATTACAGTACGCTCTACTCCAGGCATATATAGTGGTCTTAGTTTAAGAGACGCAATCTGTTCCAGTATTTCATTGGCATCTGATCGTGTAGCTTCAGATTTAAGTAAAATTATCATGATTATACAAAAGCCGATTTAAATTTCATATATTTGGTAACGAACTATACATTGAAAATATTCTTTAAGCAAGTAAGATTTATCATGCCGGGCTTTTGTATATAATTTTTTTCAAAATCCAGAAAAGTTAATAGATTTATTCATATGGAATGAGTTCCGCAAAAGGAATCTAGAACTATGAGCATTTATCCTAAAAATAGTGTAATAATGGCACCTTTGGCTGGTTATACGGATTTGCCTTACAGGCGATTGTTAAGAAGACATGGGTGTTATTACGCATTTACAGAAATGATCGATACCGGGTCATTGATATATTCAAAGAAAGTGACAAGAAACTTTATGGACAGAGGTGATGAAGAAGAATGGCTAGGAATACAGATTGTCGGTGCTAAAATAGATGAAATAAGCAAAGCCATTGATATAATAAATCAACGTGAGTTTTCAGTTCTGGATTTGAATCTAGGCTGTCCAACTCCCAAAGTCGTAAGAAAAGGAAAGGGAGGAGGGCTTGGAAGAAACCCTGATCTGGCTGCTGAAATAATAGAGTTGATGGTTAAAAAATCACGATTCCCAGTTACAGCCAAAATGCGAATACAAGATGAAAAAGACCCTGAATCTACAATTTATTTAGCAAAAAAACTTGAAGAATCTGGTGTTGAAGCGATAACAATACACGGTAGATTACTTAAAGCGATTTACTCAGGACCATGTTATGCAGACATAATAGCTGCAGTTAGAGAGTCTGTTAATGTTCAAGTTGTTGCTAATGGTGGGGTAGTGGGTAGAGAAAGTTATCTGGAGCTGAGGAAAAACAGTGGTTGCAGTGAAATAATGATTGCACGCGGAGCCATGGGAAATCCATGGATTTTTGAAGAGATTTTGGAAAATAGAAAACCTATTACTACAGAAGAACTCAGTGATGAAATGGAACGACATGTACTGGAAACAGTGGATTATTATGGGGAAACCTTGGCTATGAAATTATCCAGAAAGTATATTCTTGATTATTTAGGTGGGCGGGGATATACTGGAAAACTGAAGTGTAATGTTTCAAGGATATCTACCGTTGACGAATTTAAATATTTCATGGAAGAGGTACGCAAAGGCCCAACTGCGCGTTATAAAACCTGGGCAAAAAAGTTTTTTGAGGAGTTTTAGCGGTTTTGAAAGAAAATAATGTTGATAAAATTGCAGAGAATATTAACGCATTCAAATCTTTAGGGGTTGTCTTTGGCGATATTGGGACTAGCCCGATTTATACGTTAACTGTAATTTTTATTTTATTAAAGCCTTCAGTCGGTAATATAATGGGGATACTTTCTCTTATCATATGGACACTGACAACGATTGTTACCATTAAATATGTTTGGTTGGCTATGAGCCTAAGTAAAAGAGGTGAGGGTGGTACAATTGTTTTAATGGAAATACTTCTTCGTCTGCTTAAACCTGGTAAACGGGTAGCGTTTACTCTTTTACTGGCATATCTAGGCGTTAGTTTGTTGATAGGAGATGGCATCATTACTCCAGCGATATCTATATTAAGTGCTGTTGAAGGAGTGCGATTTATACCTGGATTAGGCAGTGCATTACCGATTACACTTGTTTTTATTGCCGCGGTTATAGCTGCTGTCTTATTTTTGTTTCAGCGTATAGGAACAGATAAAGTTGCTGTTCTATTTGCTCCTATAATGTTGATATGGTTTTTATCGCTTCTGGCATCAGGATTTTTTTATTTTATTCAAGCTCCATGGGTTATAAAAGCGATAAGTCCTTATTATGCGATACAATTTTTATATGAGCATGGTTTTATTGGTTTTCTTGTATTATCAGAAGTTATTTTATGTGCCACGGGTGGTGAAGCATTATATGCAGATATGGGACAATTAAAAAGAAAACCTATTACGAGAGCATGGTGTTTTGTCTTTGTATGTTTGCTGTTTAACTATATGGGGCAAGCTGTATATCTGATGCAGAATCCTGATGCTAAAAACATCCTTTTTGGCATGGTTGCTTATCAGGCCGGCTTTTTTTATCTACCTTTTCTGATTTTGAGTATTTTTGCAACTGTAATTGCTTCACAAGCTATGATTACAGGTATTTTTTCTATTGTATACCAGGCTATAAATACACGCCTGATGCCAATGCTGAAAATAGATTATACTTCAGATAAAATAAAGGAACAGATCTATATTCCAGTAGTTAACTGGTTTTTGCTTATATCTGTAATATTTATAATGTTTTTGTTTCAAACTTCGAATAAACTAGCAGCAGCATACGGACTGGCTGTAACTGGTGCTATGGTCTTTGCTGGTATTATGATGATTATGATATTTCGTATTACTAAACGTTGGATTAAATTTTCGTTTACTGTTTTTGTTACTGCTATTATTCTAGTATTTTTTGCGTCGACACTTTTTAAAATACCAAGTGGTGGATTCTGGTCTCTGCTTCTTTCATGTATTCCGTTGTCTATAATACTTGTTTATACGGTTGGACAGAGAAAGTTGTTTAAAACAATGAGACCTGTAAATTTTAAACATTTTTTATCTGCATACAACAAAGCTTATTTAAGATTGAATAAAATTAGAGGCACTGCTCTTTTTATGGTAAGAGACATAAATTTTATCCCTCCATATGTTGTAAATACAATGTTTAAAAATGATATTCTTTATGAAGAAAGTATATTCTTAACTATTTTTAGAAAAGCTGGACCGTGGGGTGTGGCTAGTGGCTTTAAGAAAGATATTGCCCCTGGGTTGAGACATTTCGAAATTAGAATGGGATACATGGAAAGAGAAAGTGTAACTGAAATGCTGAAGGCTGCTGGCATTAAAGAGAAAGTTATTTTTTACGGTATCGAAGATATTATTTCCAGAAGGCCGATCTGGAAACTTTTTGCAGTTATGAAAAAATTGATCCCTCCATATGTTAAATATTATAGACTGTCGCCCAAAAAACTACATGGCATTGTAAGCAGAATAGAGATGTAGCACCCATAAAAGATTGTTAGAAAGGATGGTGAAATGAAATATAATTTATCGATAGCGGTAACTTTATTTTTTATAATGGATCCTCTTGGTAACATACCGGTTTTTCTTTCCGTATTAAAACGGGTTGCTCCAGAACGTCGAAATAAAATTTTAGTTAGGGAACTATTAATTGCATTAGGTTTTCTTCTTCTATTTTTTTTTGTTGGTCAATATGGTCTTAGAATACTGCATTTAAGCAATGAAGCCATTGGAATTGGTGGTGGACTTGTTCTTTTTCTTATTGCAGTACATATGATATTTCCTTCTGATAAAGCAACGACGGATGAAAATATGTCCGGTGAACCTTTTATTGTTCCTTTGGCAGTACCTTTAGTTGCAGGTCCTTCAACTCTTGCTGTAATACTACTACTGGACCATTCTAATGTTGTAGGGAGCTTATTTGCCATAATAGTAGCTTGGGTTGGATCTTCTATCATACTTTTGTTTTCTACATCATTTTATAAGATTTTGGGGGAAAGGGGATTAATTGCGGTTGAACGTTTGACAGGAATGCTTTTAATTATAATGTCTGTCCAAATGTTTTTGGACGGAATAGCAAGTTATTTTAAAGGAGGTTAAATATGGATATTAGAATAAAAAAACACGTTGAGATTTTAGTAAACTACTCACTAAATGTAAAAAAGGACGAAAAAGTTTTGATTCAAGGGGATGTTACTGTGTTGCCTATGATCAAAGAATGCTATCGTCAAATATTGCAAAAAGGTGCTTTCCCGCAAATAAAGGTGGGATGTGATGAAGTTTCAGAAATACTTTTAAAAACCGGAAATAATGATCAGATACAATATATTCCTGCAAGTGCGTACAAAACAGTTGAAACAGTTGATGCAGTGCTAACGATAATTGGTCCATCAAATACAAGAATTCTTAGCGATGTAAAACCCGATAAATTAAAACTTTCAGCACAAGGGCAGACCAAATACAGAAATATTTTTTATGGTAGAGAAGCTGAAGGGAAATTAAGATGGTGTCTTACTCTATTTCCGACATTAGCCAATGCGCAAGAAGCAAACATGTCATATGCAGATTATTGTGATTTCGTATATGAAGCTTGTGGTCTGAAACATGATAATCCAATAAAAATATGGCAGAAAATGCACGAGGAACAACAGAGGATTTGTGATATACTTGACACGAAAAAACACCTTCGGATCGTAGCGAAAGATACAGATATTTCAATGTTAATAGAAGGACGTAAATGGATAGACTGTTCTGGTCAGGTGAATTTTCCAGACGGTGAGATTTTTACTGGACCCGTTGAAAATACTGTAGAAGGACATATACGCTTTAGTTTTCCTGGTATTTATAACGGAAACGCAATAGAAGATATTAAACTGTCATTCGAAAAAGGAAAGGTAGTTAAAGCTTCGGCAACAAAGGGTGAAGAGTTATTACAACAACTTTTAGAAACTGATGAAGGTGCAAGGTTTGTAGGCGAAATCGCTGTTGGAACAAACTATAATAATAAACGGTTTACAAGAAATATGCTTTTTGATGAAAAAATAGGCGGAACAGTTCACCTTGCAATTGGACGGTCATTCCCGGAATCAAAAGCAAAAAATCTATCCGCTATACATTGGGACATGCTTTGTGACATGAGTACTGGTGGTAAAATATTTGCAGACAATGAAATTATATATAAAAATGGAAAATTCTTGATATAAGTTAGATTTCTCTGATGGGAGTCCTTCTTTACAAAGAAATCTATAAGTTTTGCTAAATTTTGCATCTTCTGCACTTTGATCAAGAATATTCATAATATAGGCTCAATTTTGGTGTTTGGTAAATTATAAATCTTCAGAGTAAAATATTCTTTATCCTTGAATCCGTAAGCCTGTCTTATGAGCCACCTAATTTTGTTGTTAAAACCTTTCATTCCTGCGTTTGATAGAACATTTGTTTTTCAATACACAATTATTTCAGATATAATTTTTTCTATATTTTTTTGATATTTTTGAAAAGGATTTTCTTTTTTAGGATATTTTTTTAAGCCTAATCGAAAACTGTGCCCTTCAAGGGAAAGCATAAATCGGCTCGTTTCAAATTCAAACCAGCTTTATGAGCAAGGAGCCGACAAAAACCAGCTTCGGATTTATTTGGAACGATGCCTTATATACTTTAGAAGTAGCCTCCAGCTACTAACTGTGAAAAAAAGTGTAAAAAAATAGAATTGCTCATTGACTACAACTTCAAAATACGATATAAATATTATTGTAGGTTAATCTAAATAGTGTTTGAGAATTTTTGTGTGTCGGGCGTAGCTCACAGAGGGAAGAATGAGGTTTTGAAAATCTTATATGACTTTGATTAAAAAAAGTAGAAATCAATAAAATGAACATTAAAAGGAGACTAGAAGTTATGAAAAAGAAAATCTGGGGCGCCATACTACTGGGACTAGCAATAACAGGACCGACAGCATACGGGACAAAAGACAATCTGGTTGCAAGTGCTGGCTTAAATTCTGCGAGCAACGCGAAGCAAACCGGGACTGGGAGTGCCGATAACAAGGCAGTCAAATCAAAATCAAAGTCAAAGAGTTGGAATGAAGGATGGTACGACGGGTATGTTTGGTTTAGAGAGCATGACAGGGGGGAAGCAACAGGCCGTATAAAAAAGACAATAAAACTCAAATACGAGAGTAAAGAGTGGGATGACTACTGCAATGCTGGGAGCAAGACGAGCACAGACTATCGGTCAGGGGTGGATTTGGCATCAAGTAATGGTTTCCCCTGGATTCACTATAAAAAAAAGCAGTGCGAAAACAAAAATTAGGTTCTTTCAGTCGGCCGGTTTGGCGTGTACTCATGAAGGCCTTAGATGATACACTCAAAATCTGTTAGCATTAATTCAAAGAGCCTCATTATTTAGCAATTGATATTCCTAGTATTTATATTTTAATGTAAGCCACCTTCACGATTCATTTATCGCAATTACTCCAAATATTTTTTGATTTTTTTTAGATATATTTCCTTTCAGTTTTATAGAATTTGGAACTTTTTTGCTGTCTTGAAGAATGGATAAATCTGCCTTTATGTATGGTTCCTGAATCCATTGTTTTTATATCAGTGTCAGGTGTATGTATAAGCAGTTATCGCAAATTCATTCTTTCATTCAAAAAAGTTCCTTTTTATGTTCATTCCACCATTTGAGTCACTTTATCCCAAGTCTTCTTTATGCTCAATAATTTACTTTATAATTCATTGCATTTCAACAGAATGCAATTTTTTAAAGTGTAATGTTAAATCGTTCTCAATTTCATCTAATTTGAAAATATCAAACAGTTTTTGCTGGACTGT
>Ga0233447_1002899_pt1 | contig 11611 bp, 10 predicted proteins | sample SI_124_October20_3_FD_183014 | JGI IMG/M metagenome (GOLD analysis project Ga0233447, IMG submission 183014) | Seawater microbial communities from Saanich Inlet, British Columbia, Canada - SI_124_October2016_135_MG | ecosystem: Environmental > Aquatic > Marine > Inlet | place: Canada: British...
CTTACCGCTATGAACAGTTATGAAACAATTAAAGTTCCATGGCTGATGGATAAAAATATAGAATTTAAAGGTGCATCAAATTCGTGAGTTTTTAGGGGTGCCTAAAAACCGTGAAGATCGGTGTTAATAACTTTATTCGGATATTCTGACCCATTTTTACTCTAACTAATTAATCAACAAGCAATTGTGTCAAAACTTACTTAAAAAGTGTAGCCACGAATAATTGCTGTACTTTTTCCTTCTTATTTACTTGATTATGCCTATATAAGTTGTATATTTTATTTAATATCAACAAAAGGAGTAGCCACGATATTTATAGAGGTAATTAAAAAGACACAGGGAAGTAAAGCTTACAAGACAGTATTAATTCGTGAATCCTATCGAGATAATGGCAAAGTAAAGCACCGCACAATTAGCAATATAAGTAAACTTCCAGTAAAGCATATTTATCAGTTGAAGAAAGTATTAAAAGGAGAGAGAGGAGATTTCAACTTAAAGGATTTAAAAATAGGGAAAACTTATGAATATGGAGCCTCATTTGTTTTCAAGGAATTTGCAAGAAAGATAGGGCTGGACAATATGATATTTTCTCAAAAAGTCCAGTGGCGTGAAGATGTCATAGGGATGATTGTTGGACGTTTGCTTTACCAAGGCAGCAAACTTAGTCTTGTAAACATGTTTACTGACACCGCGCTTTGGGAGCTTGCTGGTTACAAATTTGGGAAAAGACCTAATGTAGAAAAAACGTGTTACGAACCAATGGATGAACTACTGGGAAGAAAAAATTAAATCGGAATCACGTTTTGATGGAAAGTGGGTTCTAACTACCGATAGAAATGACCTGTCTGCAGAAGATGTTGCCTTACAGTATAAAATGCTATGGATGGTTGAAAATATTTTTTGGACTATGAAGTCGGGATTGAATACAAGACCTATTTTTTACAAACTTGACAGGACTATTAGAGAGCATGTTTTTTGCAGTTTTTGAGCAATATTGCTGCGCCGCGAATTGGAACGCCGTTTAGAATCCTGCGGTTATGCTAATTTGGAATGGTATAAAATGTTGCAAGATATTGCTTCAGTAGAAGAAGTTACTGCTGAAATATCAGATAAAAAAATAATTTTTAGAAGCGAACTTAAAGGATGTGCTGGCAAGGTATTTCAAGCTGCAGGTGTAGCTATGCCTCCCAGTGTAAGATTTGGAGGCTGAAAAATACTATGAAAAGTAGAATTTGTTGTACCAACAAAATTCCTGGCGCACTTAAGTTGTTGAGTATAAACAACTGTACTTTTCAAACTGTCGAAGATGAGTCAGTGCATAGTGCCTCTCGAAATAAGAATAGGCCTGCCTATATTATGATTCCATCTTATCAATGAAATTGCTTAGACTTTTAATCTCATTTTCCAAAACAGAAAAACTGTTTGTCTTTGGGCAAAAGATGACATCGCTTTCAAATCCCATAGCATAAAGGGGGTTGAGCCAATATCTTAGAAGTTTTTCTGTTAAATAATTGCCAGTTTCAGGTTCGTATATTATCCTAACAGTTCTTAAATCAAAATCATACCATTGATAGATAGTTTCTGGTTTATTCTTTTTTTTGACTTCATGAGGAAATAAATTCAGGCAAACCTTGTATTTGTTAAACATTGTTTCGCATATTATTTTTTGCATGTACTTTCCTTGTTCAGCTAGGGGCATAGTATCAGGAATTCTTGCTGGCAATGTAATAGTCATATTATTCGAATAAAGAGTATAGATAAACTTTTTTAAAAATTGAATAATGGGGGTCAAGGTATTTTCTTTACTGCTTGTTGGATCAATCCCCAAGTCTAGTAAAAAACAACTGAATGAAAAATCATACGTTTTGGAAATAGTTGTATTTATATATTCGAAGATATCACTTTGGACTTTTTCGTTTTGTTCAATAACGCTTCTTGAAATAGAAGACTGGACTAGATCTACAACATTTGTAACTTCCATCCCTGATTTCTCAAGCAAGCTTGGGAGGTTAGGACTGCTTAAATAATGTGCTGGCAACTCTATCCCTTGAAAATATTCATCATGCAAAAGGTCAAAAACTAATTCCCAACTTTTTAAGTCGTACATAACACTAATTGAAAATCTTCTCTTGTTCATAAAAACCTAAACGCTATAAAATTAGGGAATAACAATTTCGATAAATATTGGACAGCTTGCTAAAAGTCTACCATCATGAATTTTACTTGCTTAAAGAGGAATTTCAATATATAGTCGTAACTAATATTCGATTTAAGTTTCAAAAAATCAATCGTAGCATGTATAGTATAAATAGTCAGCACTCCCATGGCAAATACATTCTCATGGGAATGCTGACTAAATGAATTTGTATCAATTTTATAAAAAAATTATGAGAAGGAGTTTATTGTGAAAAAAGCTACAGCACGTCATATCCTTGTTAACTCAAAGGAAGTTTGCCAGGAATTAAAAAATGAAATAGAAAATGGAAAGGATTTTGCAGAAATAGCTAAAGAAATGTCGGAATGTCCATCAGGGCAAAAAGGCGGAAGTTTGGGTGAGTTCGTTCCTGGACAGATGGTTGAATCGTTTGATAAAGTTGTTTTTAGTGCTGAAGTTAACAAGGTGTATGGTCCAGTAAAAACTCAATTTGGATTTCATCTAATTGAAGTGACAAGCTTGACTGAAGGTTAGTTTTATTATGGAAAATGTTGTTATAATAGGAAGCGGACCGGCAGGTCTTACTGCCGCATTGTACTGTGCGAGAGCGAAACTCAATCCTACTGTTATTTCTGGTATACTGCCTGGAGGACAGTTAACTCAAACAACCGATATTGAAAATTTTCCTGGATTCCCCGAAGCAGTTAACGGGTTTGAGTTAATGATGAAAATGCAGAATCAGGCTGAAAAATTCGGAGCAAAACTGTTATATGACTCAGTGAAAACCATTAGTTTTAAAAATGGGGGCCCACAAACAGTTGTTCTTGAAGGAGGAGATAAACTAGTCTCAAAAGTTATAGTTATTGCTACAGGTGCAACCCCTCGCTGGTTGGGGCTTGATGCCGAACAAAGACTGATGGCAAAAGGGGTAAGTGCGTGTGCAATTTGTGATGGTGCTTTTTTTCGAGATGTCCCTGTAATAGTAGTAGGGGGTGGTGATTCTGCCATGGAGGAAGCTATATTTCTAACAAAATTTGCTTCCAAAGTTTATATTGTACATAGACGTGATAAGTTGAGAGCGTCAAAGATTATGAGCGAGCGTGCAATACAAAACTCGAAGATAGAAATAGTATGGGATAGTGTCGTTACTAATATTTTTGGTGAAGAAGGTGTTGAATCTGTTAGTATAAAAAATGTGAAGACAAATAGAGAAAAAAGCATTGAGTGCAAAGCCTATTTTGCTGCATTGGGACATATCCCGAATACACAAGTTTTTAATGGATTAGAAAAAGATGCACAAGGATACATAATACTTAAGAATAAAAGTTCATTTACAAATGTTGAGGGAGTATTTGCTGCTGGCGACTGCGCTGACAACACTTATAAACAAGCAGTGACTGCAGCTGGGATGGGATGCAGAGCCGCTTTAGATATTGAACGCTGGCTAGAAAGTCACTCTTAAAATTTATTCTGCAGAAACCTTTCCACACGGTTAAATGCTGTATCTATTTTACTCTTTTCTCAATTTGTAGGATATTGAGGAAAGTTTAAAGATTCCCCCGTGCAGAAAGACTTTCGTAAAAGGAATCCAGTATTAAATGAAATATAATAACTCACATACCTTACGGGCTGTTTTTTTTCTCTTGTTGTCATTTGGACTTTTTTCAAATGCTTACGGCTTTAAAATTAGATTCACATGGTACAAAGGTAATAAATATGTATATTTAGCTGATGTTGCAGCATACTATGGAATGAAGCTGAATAAGAAACTGAAGCACTGTGAACTTACAAGTCAGTATTCAAAAATAAAGATCAAGCACGGCTCAAAAAAGGCATATTTAAATGGACATATAATACACTTTTCTATGTCGCCAATATATAATAAAAATAATCCTGCAATCAGTGAAAAAGATTTCTTATTGTTATTGAACCCTATTCTTCGCAAAGAAACACTAAAATATCACAAGCTTACTACAGTAGTTATAGATCCTGGTCACGGGAGACGTGATAACGGAGCTCAGGGAAAATACTACAAAGAGAAAAATATAGCCTATTCAATAGCTGCAAAACTGAAAAATATCCTTAAAGCCAATGGCATTAAAGTTGTGATGACCAGAGATAAATATAGCTCCATACCTTTAAAGCTGCGTCCTGCTATGTCTCTCAAATATGGGGGAGATATGTTTGTCTCTATCCATTGTAATGCGTCAGGGAAAAGTCCATCCTCTGCTAGAGGCGTAGAAACGTTTATTTATGCGCCAGTAGGTACAAAATCTACAAATGGAGGACGCGCTACTTCACAAAAAATGTTAGGAAACATCCATGATAAAAATAATGCACGTTTGGGATATGAAATACAAAAGAATATTATAAATTCTAAAAAGTACAATATAATAGATAGAGGCCTTAAACGTTCACAATTTGCGGTATTAAAATATTCACCTATTCCAGCAGTTCTTGTTGAAACAGGATTCATGTCAAATCCTGACGAAGAACTTTTATTAGGAACAGATAGATATCAGAATGAAATAGCAATGTCAATTGCAAAAGGAATTATTTCTTATCGCAATGCAATTCTTGCCAGGGAAAAATAGACTTCAAGTTAAATTTGTTTTATTATTTTTCGTTTAATGAAAAATACAAAGCTGTTGTTTGTAAGCAGTTTTAGAGCAAATTCATATACTATAGGTTTCAGTATTCCTTGAATTATTTGAACATGAAACTATAATATAATTCGTTTTTTTATATGCCGATGTGGCGGAATTGGCAGACGCGCTGCGTTCAGGGCGCAGTTCCCGTAAGGGAGTGTGGGTTCGAATCCCACCATCGGTACCAGTCTTCGATCAAAACTTGTTGAGAGCGAAGACTGCCACAGCGAAAGTTGACTGAACAAGGGTATCTTCATTTTTCTTTCAAGGAACTATCTTGAATGTACTTGAGTACAGCATCTCTTAAAAGGATTTGCGTATCAAACGCTTGTGCATTTGCTCTCTGAGCGATTTTTCTTAGTACAGGATACCGACTACCGGCTCCGGCAACATCATATGATGAAAAGGCTACATTAATTCTATCTTTTTCGTTAAAAAAGGGTAGGAGATTATGGCTGTCTAAGCTAGGGAGAAGCCTATTTTTATTTGATTTAGAGTCCACAATATATAGTCCAAGGTTTTTTCTATATTTATCTTTATGCGCATCCTGTTCTTCAAGAATTTTTCTTAGTTCAACATAATTTAGCGATAATATAGCGATTGTGTCTTCGTACGGACAAATATTAAATATGTCGCCATAAGTAATAACCCCGTTTAACTCATATCCCGCTTTTATTACTGTAGCCATTACTGCATCAGCTTTAACTAAGCGTAATACCGCATTTGCAAAAAGCTCACTCATTCTATTGTTAATGCCTGGAATCCCCTTGTCATCAATAACGGTATTAGTTTTTCCGACTATCTCTCTACGTTTAAGGTTTGATTTTCTAATTGTTTCAGATGCTATATCAGCAAGCTGTTTATTCGGTGAATCAGTTGGCAATATCGGGATTAGTTCTGTTTTTATTAATGGAAGAGTTTTGCCAGTTTTATCGACTTCAACTTCAAGCTTGCTAAAATATTCAGCATGAGCTCCCGGTTGAACATAAACTGAACTATTATATAAGCTTTCTCCTGGGTATATTTGGTGTGTATGCCCCCCGAAAACAATATTAATTTGCGGATATTTCTTTATAATACTTTTTAAAAAGTTATCTTTACCAGGGAAACGCTTCGAATTATACAGGCCATGATGAAAGGCCAATATAATAATATCAGGGTTTGTTTCTAAAATACCTGGCATAATTTTTTGCAATGTTTTGGATATAGAAAAAACATTATATTTTTCATGTTCTTTTCCCCATAACCAATATTTAAGATATGGTGATGTCATGCCGATAACAGCGATTTTGATATTGTTCTTTATGTATAGTTTCCATGGTAATATCTTGTGGGTCAACTTCGGTAAATGCGTAGGTTCAAGTATAAGATTGGCAGCAATAACATCAGCGTTCAAGCCGTTTATTCTATCTAAAAAATTATTAAACCCAAAATCAAAATCGTGATTTCCAGGAACAAAAATATCGTACTCCAAATTATTCATAATAGATACTATGAACTTACCTTTTTCTTCTGAGGCTTCGATTGTGCCTTGAAAAGTATCTCCGCAATCTATTAACAGGCAATTATCATGTCCGCCAGCCTTGTCAATTTCTTTCTTCAATATGTTTCCCAGCCTTAGCCAATCACCTGAACATTCGTCTTCCACATTATTCAAATATCCATGAGTATCACTGGTTTGAAATATATAAAATTTAAAAGGAGGCTGTTTAAAGTATTTTCGGAAAGCAGGATAATAAAAAGCCATTGCAATTACTGCAATACAACACAAAAGAAGTAAATTTTTTATCTTTTTGTTCATATTCTTGAATGTTTTTTAAAAGGGAAATTTGATTTTTCGAGAAAGATAACGATATTAATCGGTTCTTATCTTACATAAAATTATAATATACAATATATGCTTGTTATAAAAAGGAGTAAAACGAAATGTCACGTCACCCAAGCTTAAAAGGGAGCACTAAAATAATTCAGAAAAGAAATGTTTTGAAACGTTTTGAAAGGGTAGATATCCTTCAGGAAGATGGTCGTTGGAAAGAAGGCGATAAAGCTTTAGGATTACCAAAAACTAAAGTTGAAAAATAGAAAAATCTGTGTTTATTGCAAACTGAAATGTTACACTTTGGCTAAAAACTGGAGCCAATGAGCGGAATCGAACCGCTGACCTATTCATTACGAGTGAATTGCTCTACCAACTGAGCTACATTGGCGTATTTGATTATTCCCTACAACTAACCTGCTGATCTTTTGGCAATTTCATAAATCTTATTTTGGATCCAAAATTGTATCACAAAAATAGTGCTGTTAAATAATTATAAGCTGTCCGAAAAGATTTTTGATAAAGCAATACAATGGCGGAGAGACTGGGATTCGAACCCAGGGAGGGTTGCCCCTCAATGGTTTTCAAGACCACCGCTTTCGACCACTCAGCCATCTCTCCGAAAAAAAGTTGTAAGAAGGGTTAAGAATACTTTGTTTGGATCAATTTTCAAGTTGGCAAGTTTAAATTTTTAATTATTTTTGAAACTACATTGTTAACATCACCGGCACCAAGAATCAAAAGAATGCTTTTTTTACAGGTATGTTTATCTTGAATACAAAGAGTTTTCTGATTTAATATTGAATGATATGCCTTAGATTCAGCAGTGGTTTTAGTTGTAACTTTTTTTGCAATATTTTCCCAGGAATCGTCTAGCGCGATAGCTTTTTTCCCTATATTTTTTGCTAGATCTTTTGATGACTTTTCATTTACTGATGACCAGGCGGAGAAAACAGGTACAATAAAAATCCTGTCAGCTTTCTTGAGCTCACATGCAAACTCATTAAAATAGTATTTTAGCCTTGCATAACGGTGTGGTTGAAAAATTACTGTTAGTATTGTATTCGGATAAGCCTCTCTTACGGTAGCAATTGCTGCTTTAACTTCTGCAGGGTGGTGCGCATAGTCCTCAAAAATCGTAATGCTATTATTTGAAAATGTTTTCTGCATACGCCGTTCAACACCTGAAAATGTGTTTATAGCTTTAATAGCTTTTGCTTGCGATATTCCAAGTTCAATAGCCACAGCTACAGCCATAGCGGCGTTTTTTTTCTGATATTCGCCCCATAAATTGTTAGTTTGCTCCCAGCCTTTTTGGCTTAATTTTTCATATTTGAACTCTATGGACTTTTTAGGAGTTGGGATATTTTTAAAAATATTGCATAAGCTTTTATCACAAGCATATAATAATAAATCTGATTGTTCGGCAAAACGGCTAAATCCTTTTTTAAGTTTTTCTTTCCCACCAACATTCCATGAATGGTCGTCATCAAGATTTAATACAACTCCGATGTGAGAGGAGATTAAGGATAAAGAGAGATCGCTTTCGTCGGCTTCAATAATAAATATGTCTCTTTTACCTATTTCTCCTAATGTTTTTGCTCCTACTGGCCATCCACCTATCAAATATCCAATGTTCGACATATTGCATTGTTTTAATATATGAACGATCATTGCAGTAACAGTAGTTTTTCCATGTGATCCGGCAATTGAAACAACTCTTTTATACTGTGTTGCCATCAAAGCCAAATATTCTCCTCGCTTATAGCATTTTATCCCAAGTCTTTGAGCTTCGCGTAATTCTGGGTTTTCATTTTGGATAGCTGAAGAATATACAACTATAGATGTTTTAGATTTTTGTAAAGCAGATAAGTTCTTAGCAGAATGAGCAGTATTAATGCTTGCGCCTTTTGCTTGAAGCAGCTCTGTGTTTTCAGATTTTTTAATATCTGAGCCACTAATTTTGTATCCAGCCTGCAAAGACAATAATGCTAGTCCACACATGCCTATGCCACCACACCCAATAAAATGTATCGATAGGTTTGTTTCTGTCATTTTCTGTCTTCTAAAATTTCTTTAATAATTAGAGTACCCACAAGAATCCTTTTATTAAATCTATACCTCAAGAGGTAGTAAATAATCGCTTTGGTTTGTTGCATTTTGAGTTTAAAACGCAAGCTTTAAAAGTGCCATTTATGGCCACGTTGAGTACAAAGAAGCAACGTTTCAAACTGTCCATTTAACATACTCCAAGACTTTGCCTTTTTGTAGCACAAGAAAATAAAAAGACAAAACCAAGATTTATCTTGATAAATATAAATTCTATATCGGTTGTATAACAAGTCTGTTTCATGTATTTTAATAGTTTTGGTCAAAGGTTTTATGCCTTAAAACAAACTTGATTGAATATAATTCTTTATGAGTATGCAAAAAATAGAAGAAAAAATTAAAGATATTGTTAGCAAAGAAGCTATAAAGGCTGCTAAAACTTTTTATCAGTCGGGGGCTGTTGTTTTTTCATATTTAGACAGCGCCGGAACAACGACTCTTATTGTTAAAGATAAAAATGGTTTTCTAAATAAGGTAAAAATAAGTGGTGTTGATTCATTTATAAATGATCATATACAAAAAGGCTTTACTGTAATAGACATTGTTGCACTTTTTCATTTTTATGAATTTAATAATGACATCAAACAGCAACATTTTACTCATTCGGGTTTTAATTATAAAGCAAATATATTGAAACCAGTTGGACTTTGCGATAAGAATAGGTTTGCCTATAATTCAGTTGTTAATGAAAAAATCAAAACACAGTCATTGACGTTATCTGAAAACAATGAATATCCTTTTGTTCCATCTGAAGCTAGACTACTGATACGGTCAGGTAAATCATTACCACATGCTACCAGTACATGGGAAGCATGCCCTGTCTCAGTAGAGATCTTGTACAAAGACCGTTCTTATATTGGTAACTCCAATAAATTAAGACAGCTTAGGTCTGATGAAGGCAAAACTGGTTCGCTTAAACTGTCTGATTTTTCTTCTCAGGACAGACAAATCATAAGATTTTTGTCGCAATATGCTGAAGCAGATGGTGCAGGGTTTTCGTTACGTTCAGAGATTATGGCGGAGTTTCTTCACTTGCTTCATGGTTTTCGAGGATTTTATTTTGAGCAGGAACAGATAATAATACATAAAAAAACAGCAGAGATCATAGGATTGTATTCGAAAAAAGTTGATAATATTACACTAACCCCAGCCTTAGCAGAGGATAAAATTATATCTCTAAAAAAGGGATATAGCTTAGTTGTGGGAAAGTCAGGTATCTGGGTTGGAGTTCTGGGTGAATATTGGTGGGTTCCCGCCGTTTGTGATATTATGTGGTTAAGGAGGTTCTTGCTGTCAGAAAATTTTAGAGTTGCACCTCTTGAGAATAGCGCCTCCTGTAACAACGATAGGTTTACCTATAATTTGAGTAAACAAATAAAAAATTATCCCATAAAAGTAATTAATAAGTACGATACTAATCTAAAAGGAAAAAAATGTAATAGCATATATTACATAAGTTTTACAAGCAACAATGAGCTAAGTTTAGCTCTAAAATATGATTATGATGGTGTTATACTGCCTGCAAGTAACAGGAGGATTGCAAAGGATGACAATTCTTTCTGGAAGCGAGATAAAGTTTTTGAACAAGCAACAGAAAACGAGCTTTTTAGGCTTGGATTTAAAACTGATAGCAATAATAATAGGTTTGCCTACTATGTAATTCAAGATCCAGAAGCAATTGGTCTTTTCTTTGATAAGATTTATCCGTCATGGGTAAAGAGTTTAAAGACAATTTATATTTTACCGAGCGCTGTTTTTGTTTGCAATCCCATTAAGCCGTTAAGGTTTATTTGTTCAGATCCTTCCAAAACAAAAGGTTCCTACAAATTCAGATATAAAATTACTAATGGAAATGAGAGTGTAAATTGGAAGCTTCTTGCAAAAAATGTCAAAGAAAACAGAAGATATATTTTATTAAACAACTGCACATTTGCGTTAATAACCAAAGAACTGTCCAGTTTTATCTCCGTTTTTGCTCATATTGTAAAGACGACAAAAGGTTCTGATATTACGTATGGAATAAAGGATCCTTCAAAATTGCAGAGAGGATTACATTCTCAAAATTCTTGCCAGAAAACTTGCGACAAAGATGGGCTTGCTTATCTTCAAATACCAAAGGGTTCAATACTGTATTGGGTTAAAGCCGGAAAGCCTTTCTTTGAAAACATCCCTGTCGAGTGGGAAAAATTAGATTCACAAGAGCCAATCAAACCTTCAAAAGATACTAATTTAAAAAGTAAAAAAAATGCTAGGCCAATTTCTTTTCACGGAAAATTACGCGGATACCAGAAAACAGCTGTTGGCTGGATGAATAAGATGATAGGTAATGGATTTAATGTTATTCTAGCCGATGAAATGGGACTTGGGAAAACTGTTCAAGCTTTAGCATTTATTGCTCAGCATAAACAAAAAACATCAAAGTCCTTGCCGTGTATGGTTGTATGTCCAACAAGCCTTGTTGAAAATTGGAAAGCAGAATGTGAAAAATTTACACCTGAGTTGAAGTTTTTATTGATTGCAGGTTCAAGTAGAGAAGATTCCTTGAAGAGTATTAAGAAATTTGATTTAATAATCACGTCATATGCCCTTATTAAAAAAGACATTGATAAGTATTCAAAGATTCAATTTGACTTGCTTATCCTTGATGAAGCACAGCATATAAAAAATCCGGCAACAATTAATGCTAAGGTTTGTAAGTCTGTAGCTTCGAACCATCGTATGGTTTTAACCGGAACACCCTTGGAAAATTCGCCGGAAGATATCTGGTCTATTTTTGATTTTTTAAATCCGGGCATGCTTGGACCAAAAGATAGTTTCAAAAGGTCCTATTCAAAAATTGAATATGACCATGAAAAACAAAAAGAGCTAGCGGACAGAATTACA
>Ga0233447_1002926_pt1 | contig 11519 bp, 9 predicted proteins | sample SI_124_October20_3_FD_183014 | JGI IMG/M metagenome (GOLD analysis project Ga0233447, IMG submission 183014) | Seawater microbial communities from Saanich Inlet, British Columbia, Canada - SI_124_October2016_135_MG | ecosystem: Environmental > Aquatic > Marine > Inlet | place: Canada: British...
CAACATGTTATCTCAATGATTTAAAGCCTTTAGATTTTATAAGGGATATCTTCCTAAAGAATAAACCGATTTATTTGCCATTTCTATAGATTATTCAGACTACAAAATCCTGCAGCTAAACGCTTTCTGTTTATCAAGTTTAAGAATTTTTTGTCTCTTTTTGTGTTACCAGCTCTGGTGAGCGAATACATAGCCGCACTTTCATTTATTTCTAATCTAGAAGAGGAACTAAGAATAGGTACTATTTTAGTTCTGAGTAATCCATATGAAATATTTTTTATCCAATGGAAAATATCTCGATTATTGATTTCAAGACAGTTGATTAATCTATCAATATTAATTATACAGTATCGGCTGCGTTTCTTTGCCAGTTCATGGTTCCTGTATATCTATATTCAACAGGATGTTTAACTACTCCTGCACGAAGCATGTTTAAATCAATATAAAATAAGCAGTGAGCCAAATGCCTGCCTGGCTCTATAATTGTAGGATAATATCGGCCACGCCAAAATGCACCTTCACGTTTTACGCGTGTGTTGTAGTCTTTAGCACTTACGCTTTGCAGAAAATGCATTGCAGCTGAAACATATTTAGCTTTTTTGAAGAATGACTTATTTAGTCTTGTGTCTATTGGATTTTAACTGCTTGCGTCTCTTATGTTTTGATATTTTTTTGCGACGCTTCTTTTTTAAATTTCCCATTAATTTCCCTTTTTTCAATATTGTAAAAAGTAAATCCTTATCAGAAAGGCATTAGAGCGTATACAGATACAGACTGAATCTATAATTTTCAAACCTGAAAGAAAAAAATTAATAAAAATATATTCTTTTATGAGTTTATGTATAGTTTATTCGACATAAACCGGAGCTTTTCAGTGTTGATTAGTTTAGTTGTCTTGAAGTACCCATAAATTTATAGCACGGGCATTTGCTATTTAACTTTATTGATAGAGAAGGAAATTATATTTTTAATCAAAATAAAAAGATAAAGCAAGTTTAACTTGATAGTCGAGAACGCAGCAAAGAAATTGCGTCTTTTATTCCATTTTTAGCTCTAAATACAGAATTTCCTGCTACTAACATATTTGCTCCAGCACTAACTGGTTCAGAAACTGTATTAACGTTAATACCTCCGTCAACTTGGACATGGATTTTTTTGTTCAAAGAATTAATTTTTTTGCGAACAGTTCTCACTTTTGGCATCATGCTTGGCATGAAAGATTGTCCACCAAACCCTGGTTCAACAGTCATTATTAAAATTAGATCTATATAATCCAAATATGGAAAAACTTCTTCTATAGGTGTACTTGGTTTTACGGACAAGCCTATTGACATAGAATGTTTTTTTATTAATTTGATGACTTCTTTGATGTTATTTTTACATTCAACGTGAAAGGTAATATGGTTTGAACCTACTTTTGCAAAAGGTTCTATGAAGCCTGCTGGGTTTGTAAGCATAAGATGAACATCAAAGATCATATTAGTTACATCTCTGATGCTCCTTACAACAGGAGGGCCAATAGTCAAGTTCGGAACAAAGTGTCCGTCCATAATGTCTATATGAAGGAGGTCTGCGCCTCCCTGTTCAGCGTTAATGATTTCACTTTGCAGGTTCGCAAAGTTCGAAGCTAAAAGCGATGGAGCGATAAGGGGAGGGCTTATTGGCAAATTTCTTATAGTATTCATATTCCGTATACAAACCGGCATGGATGAAACCAAAAAACACTTTAGTTAGTGACATTTAGATTTAGATTCAACCTAAGTATGATTTCAGTAATTGCTGGTTTGTTATCCTCGCATTATTAATATTAAAAAGTTCTTATCTACAAATAAAATAAGTTGAAATTCGCTTCAATACAAATAGGGTTTAGTAGATTGGTTTCTGTATATAACATTCAATGTAAGTATTCAGTGAAGTGCGTATGCTTGGAACAATTAATTTTTAAAAAAGGTGAAGCTTATGAGAAAATTTTATTTCTGGGATATTTTGGTACTAACGGTGGTTTTGGTTATTTCTATATTGGTAATTGCTGTTTCAGCTAATGCTGTAAAATCTATGGAAGCGCAGACACAACACAACATTATACCCAAACCTTTTATTTATAGTTTTAAAACTGGCACTGAAACTGCTAGCTTCAATCTTATCAAGGATGCAAAAATTTATGTTCAGGGACCAAATCCAGATGAAACCAATGAAATATGTAAGATTGGTCAATACTTAGCTCGCAAGTTGAATCCATCAACCGGATTTAGTATTCCTGTCTATATGAAAGACGAATTCCCAACAACTAATGCTATCATCCTTACCACAATGGATGGAGACCCTACTCATGGTCCTGAAAGCTATCAGTTGGTTGTAACAAAAAATTTAATTGCATTAAAAGCATACAAGCCAGAAGGTTTATTCCGTGGCATCCAAACGATTCGTCAGCTTCTTCCCGCAGATATTGAAAAAGATTCTTTGGTTACAGGAGTGGCATGGACTATACCATGCTGCAGTATTATTGATTATCCCGTTTATCCCAGGCGAGGCATGATGCTGGATGTTGCAAGACACTTTTTTAGTGTGGATGAAGTAAAACGCGTTATAGATCTAATAGCTCAGTACAAAATGAATATTTTCCATTTGCATCTAACCGATGACCAGGGATGGCGAATCGAAATTAAATCATGGCCGAAATTGACTACTGTTGGAGGTAGATCAGAAATCTGGGACAAGCCAGTACCCGAATTTGAAAAAAATTATTATTATACGCAGGACCAGTACGTTGATATTGTCAATTATGCAAAAGAAAGATATATCACCATTGTGCCTGAAATCGATATGCCCGGACATTGCAACGCGGCGCTAATGTCATACTCGCTCCTTATCCCTGGGGATGAAACTCCAAAACCGACTTGGAGAGTGGATTCAAATGGTGTACTCGATAATGAAGTTGGCTTCAGTTGGCTGACGTTTAATAGGCAGTTTTATCCTAAAAAAACTGTTTATGCTAAACTTCTTATTATTAGTGCTATTAAAGAACTTGCAGCAATCACACCAGGTAATTATATCCATATCGGAAATGATGAAATATCTAGCTCCGCTAGCAAAAAACATTTCTCGTATGAAGATTTTATCAATTTCGTAAGTTCTACTGTTATAGCCTGTAATAAGAAAATAATTGCCTGGGATCCAGAAATTAGTAATTCAGGATATCTTTCTCATGATTTTATAAAACAAGTTTGGGGAAGAACACAAATAGAACTTCTTCAATTGCCTAAAAATTCACCACAGAAGAAGGTAGCATCTATGGCTGACCTTGCTTATCTGGATCAACAATATGCAAAAGACTGTCCACCTAACTTGGGTCAAACTTGGGCAAGCTACATTTCAACCCAAAAGGCTTATGATTGGGATCCTACAAACTATCTAGGATACCTGAATAATTGTGTGGGCATCCAAGCAGCGTTATGGACAGAAACAATTGGGACAGTGGATGACATAGAACTCATGACCTTTCCAAGATTGCTTGGTTATGCAGAAATTGGATGGACACCAAAAAGCATGAGAAACTGGGATGAATACAAAATGCGACTGGCTGCACACGGTCCAAGAATGACAAACCAGGGAATTAAATTTTATAAATCTCCACTTGTTCCCTGGTTGCCGAAATCAACAAAGTCGGAACCAAAACATGGGAGCATTTAACTTGGAAAGGATGGTGCGCCCACGGGGATTCGAACCCAGGACCTAATGATTAAGAGTCATCCGCTCTACCAACTGAGCTATAGGCGCATTATTAGCCTGGATTTTGCATGAGCTTGTAGTTTTATTTTTCATGCAAAGTTCAGGATAGATACCCTAAAAGATATCAACCTTATTTAAAAAATCAACCTTGTGTTTGAAGAAATATGTTTATAGATTTATTTGAGTGAAAGGACTTTTGCCTAAAAAATCAGGTAGACTTTTATTTCTGCTATGCTACTTTATTTCGTGGATAAAATCAAAAGAAAGGAAGGTAGGACCATGGTGAAACCACTCTGCATATTATTAACTGCTGCTTTATTTTTGCCCATTATTTTAATCGGCAATGTTCAAACAGATAAATTAAACACAGCTCTAGAAAAAATACCTGTAAGATGCAGTGCAGATACTGTTAATAAAACTACTAAGAATATACAAACAGCAGGTGCTTCAAAAAAGATTGCTGGAAAGAAGTCTTTATCTTATACGACTGCAAAAGAATCACAAAAGACAGCAGTTCCAAAAATATCTAAATATACGATTGTTACAGAGAATTTCCCACCGTTTAGTTACAAGGAAAAAGGAAAGCTCGTAGGTATTTCAACAGAGATAGTACAGGAAATACTGAACCGATTAAAGATGAAGGGGATTCCTATTGAAGTTATGGATTGGAATGAAGCATATCAAAAAACGCTTAATAAAGATAATGCAATAATATATTCGTTAACTAAGATAAAACAGCGAGAGAATAAGTTTAAATGGGTAGGGCCGATTGCTACAAATTATTGGTTCTTACTTTCACTAAAAAAACCAACTTCTGGAAAGGAAAAAGATATAATAAAAATCAGGAACCTTAAAGATGCCAAAAAATATAGCATAGGAGTGCAAAAAGAGGGGGCCATCTATCAATATCTGAAAAGTAAAGGTTTTACAAATTTAATTACATCAACTTCAAACAAAACTAGTGCGGAAAACTTGCTTAATAACAAGGTGCAATTATGGGGAGAATCTGAATTGGTCGCAGCATCCCTTCTGAAACAACTGAAGAAAGATCCAAAAGATACTCTCCGAAAAACATTTAAATTGAAAAGACATAACCTGTATATCGGATTTAATATTAAAACATCAAATTCACTAGTAAAAAAATTTCAAACTGTACTTGATAAAATGAAAAGTGACGGAGCTTACGATAAAATCGTCAATAAATATTATAATAAAATATATGAGAAAAAGTAAAATTAATTATCATGACCGAAAAAATAAAGGAGATTTGTTATGGCCATTAATTTGACATGGTATAGTCACGCTTGTTTTTTAATACAAACAAATGAAGTAAATCTACTTGTAGACCCTTTTTTAACTGGTAATTCCTTAGCACCTGTTTCTCCAGATGAGGTCGAGACTGATTATATTTTAGTGTCGCATGGACACTGTGACCACCTAGGCGATACTGTTGAAATTGCAAAAAGGACCGGTGCTATCGTAGTTTCAAATCCGGAAATTTGTGGGTGGCTACATCAAAAAGGTATAAGCAATACACATGCAATGCAACTCGGTGGCGCTCATACTTTTTCATGGGGAACATTAAAAATGACATTGGCGTTACATAGTTCTCCAACGCCTGACGGAGGTTTTGGCGGGAACCCATGCGGTTTTATTTTTTATATTGATGGTAAAAAGATATACCATGCCTGTGACACTGGATTATTTTATGATATGACACTTATTGGAGAAGAAAAAATAGATTTAGCCTTGTTGCCTATTGGAGACAATTTTACTATGGGACCCAGTGATGCTATTAGGGCTCTTCACTTAATAAAACCCAAAAAGGTTATTCCCATTCATTATAACACTTTTGATGTCATAAGACAGGATCCGGTTCCATGGGGTGAAGATGTGAGAAAACAGACTTCTGTTGAACCTATATTATTATCTCCCGGAGGATCCTATAAAATTTAAAATAACAACATGTTTTCAGTAATTGATCTTCTTCTAACTGTTAGAGAATATTTTTTTCTAAAAGAACTTGAGCAAATTGTATTATAAACTTGAATTTTTAAGATGCTTATAATAATCGTTATCAGTCGTAAGCACGAGTGTTGTGTTTTGATCTATTCCCTTCTGATACGTTTCATGTGTTTTTAGAAATGAATAGAACCCTGGATCTTTGTTATAGGCATCAGCATAAATTTTTATAACCTGTGAATCAGCCTTTCCTTTAATCCCTTGTGCTTTTCGATAGGCATTGGAAGTTATGGCCTTCAGCTTTTTCTCTCGTCTCCCATCAATTTCAGCCTTTCTACCCTGCCCTTCAGAACGATATTTTTCCGAAGCACGTTTTCGCTCTGCAATCATTCTATTATAAACCTTTTCTCTTACACCAGTAACATAATTTAACCGTTTAATTCGAACGTCTATAAGATCAATGCCATACTTGGGAGCAAGGTCTCTGGCTTTTTTCAATATTATTTCTTCAAGTTGCTCACGTCCGGTAGATATAGGTTCAAGAGCCGTATTGGCCAATACTTTATCGCGAGAATCTTCGTCTTTGTTGTCTGTATTAACAATTCTGTTGGAATCTCTAACCGCTTCGACCAAAAGATGACTTGTGATAGTATCACGTGTGGCCGAGTTTATAATGTCATCAAGACGAGAATGAGCAGCCTGTTCATTGCTTACTGCCTGTAAAAATTTAAGGGCATCGGCTATTTTCCATCTTGCTGCAGCATTAACCCAGATATATTTTTTATCTTTTGTAGGAATTTGATTTGGATCTCCTTCCCATTCTAAAAGCCTTTTTTCAAAGAAATGAACCTTTTGAAGAAATGGTTTTTTAAAATGAAGTCCCGCTTTAGTTATAGATTTTCCTACCGGTTTTCCAAATTGCGTTATTACAGCTTGTTGAGTTTCTGGAAGAATATAAGCGACATTACTCAGAAAAATTGCCAGTACAATTATAACAACTATTATGCCAACAAATGTTTTCATTTGCTGTTTTCTCCTTTTATCTTTTGACCAATATTTAAAAGAGGTAGTATTGATGTTTGTTTTGGATCTATGACGTATTTTTGTTTAGCCATTGGAATAACTTTAGACATGCTTTCAATGTATATTCTTTTCCTAGTTATATCGGGAGCTTTCCTGTATTCTTCGAGTACTGCAAGGAATCTATCCGCATCACCTTTTGCACGATTTATTCTATCAAGAGAATATCCCTCAGCTTCACGAATAGTTCTTTCAGCCTCACCACTAGCTCTTGGAATAACTTTATTATATGCTTCCCAAGCTTGATTAATGGCTTGTTCTTTTTCTTGTTTTGCTTCGTTTACTTCATTAAATGCAGGTTTAACTTTATCAGGCGGATTTACATTAAGTAGCTTAACTGTAACAACAGTAAGCCCGGTATCGTACTTATCAAGAAGTGTCTGCATACAAAGTTGTGCTTCCACGTCTATTTCTTCCCTTTTAGTTGTGAGGACTTCATCTACGGTATAATCGCCTACGAGCCTTCTCATAACTATTTCGGCAATATTTCTCAGGTTAACGATAGGATTTATTGTTGCAAATAACATCTTAACTGGATCTTTAACCCTAAACTGAACAATCCACCTTACATCCAATATATTCAAATCTCCAGTAAGTATCAGAGATTCATCCGCGTATGATTGCATTGAATATGTAGTTCTACCCCTAGCAGTTTTTGTTCTTGTACCAAATTCCTCTTTAAAAATGCGCTGGACTTTCACTGGTGTAACCTTGTCAACACCAAATGGTATTTTCATATGCAGCCCGGGATTTGTTGTTTTGCTATATTTTCCAAATCTCTGAACAACACCCACCTCATCAGGGCCAATCGAATAGATTGTGCCTACAAGGCCAATGACTATTATTAAGATCGCAATGATGTATGGTAAACACTTTATAATACCACCAAACATCTCCTTCAATTCCTGTAGTACATCTTCAGGCTTTCTTTCTTGCATATACTCTCCCGTTCTTTAAATTTATTTGTGCTTTGTATACGTAATGCCCTCTTAATATTAACACTTAGTTAAAGTTTTCAACAAAAAAATCAAGTTAAACTTGTTTTATCTTTTTATTTTGATTAGCAATGCAATCTCTTTCTATATCAATAAGTTAAAGAGCAAATTCCTATACTCTAAATATATAGATTTTTACGTGTTGACTATAAATTCAAAATATATTATACTTAATGCATAAGTTAATTTAGATGGTGCTTGCGAGTGTTGAGATTTTAAAAATTCTTACTCTTATCTGATGAAATTAAGATTATCGGAACAAAATATGACAAAGTTATTATTATAAAAATGAGAAATCCCAGAAATATTGGCCATATACAGTAATTGTGCAGTTCAGGTGTGATAGCCTTACAGGAAACACGTGCCGAAAACATAATAAACCAGCAGGTTATAGTTAATATGGCATAAGCCCATTTTTTATGCTGTAATGCGAGGATTATAAAATAAGCAATAAATGGTGCAGCTAAGACATATGTACAGAATTCAATTCTAGTGCCGAATAGCAGACTATAAGCAGTGGGTAATGCTATTATTAATACGTATATCATTTGTATAGTTTTTAAGTTGTAGTTTATGGCGTGCATATTGTTATCAGAGGCTGGCATAGAATTGCATTTTCTTACATATTGATTCTGCTTTTTTTTAAGATATATACAATATGCATAAACGGTTAAGCCTGAAAAAGCCGAAAAGATTACGTTTACTTTTGCATAGTTTATTTTAAGATTCATTGACCTGAGGATTCCCCAAAAATCTGTATATCCAATTTCAAGGCCTCTTTGATTTTGTATTCTAAATAATTCTAAACAGGATTTGTACTGACCAACAACATAATCTGGTGTTTGAAACAAAAATGGGAACAATACGAAACTAATTCCACCAAGAACAGTGGTTAGCATTGTTTTTCTGGGATATATACCTGTGATAACCAATAGTGGTATAAGCATATAAGGTTTAAAAGCCAACCCTATGTAGCAGACAATTATAGCTGCTTTATATTTTTTTTCACACATTAGATAGAATATTGCTATTGTAAAAACGGTGATTAAAATGTTTAACTGGCCATTACGCAGAGAATCATATGCTAAGGGGATGGTTATCAAGGATACTAAAAAGAACACATACCCTTTAGGTACATTGCGATATAACCTTGTAAATAAATAACAGAAGTATGCCATAATGGAAACATTAAAAATGCGCCATAAGATTTTTGCCAGAGTGTTAGGTAATACAGCTAGTGGAATATGCAAAATTGCACCTTGAGGAAAAGAGCCGAATGCACCGCAGTTGCTGTTCATATCATACATCTGAAGTCCTTTGATCCAGTTTAAAGAAGCCTTCCAATACGTACCGGTTACGCCTGAGTCTTTATGGTAATAAGCAAACATTGCCATAAAAATAGCTAAGCCGATCCATGTTGCCACAGTAAAGCTTGTCAAACATTTAGAACGAAAACTTGCCTTTACATAAAACTTGTCAAGAAAGCTATAAATCATTAAATTTCTCTAATTTTGTTGATGATTTGATTGTGTTATATGAAATGGTATACACTTAGAACTTTTTAAAATTATCATAAAAGGACAAGTGCGATATGTACTATAGATTTAAAGTTAATCGTTTTCTATTTCCTTTAAAATAAAAACTTATTTTATTTTAAAGGAAATTTACTATTGTTAATGTCGCATTTGTGTATATTTTAACGTGTTTAAAGATTTGCTATTATCGAACAATCTGTGAGGAGAGCGAAACAATGAAGGTACAGCTATTAGACGTCAAAGCTCAGTATGATAAGAATAGTTTACGTAATGAAGTAATACCGCTAATAGACGAAATCTGCAGTACGCAGGCATTTGTTGGTGGAAAACGAATCGAAGACTTTGAAACGGCTATAGCTGAATATAGTAACTGTAAATATGCATGTGGTGTTTCATCAGGATCTGATGCTCTTATTATATCATTGATGGTAGACGGGATAGGTGCTGGAGATGAAGTAATCACTACTCCTTTCACCTTTTTTGCTACAGTTGGTGCTATATGGAGAGTAGGTGCTAAACCTGTTTTTGTTGATATTGACCCTGTTGATTTTAATATTGATCCTAATTTGATTGAAGAAAAGATTACATCAAAAACAAAGGCTATAATGCCTGTCCATCTTTATGGACAGATGGCTAAAATGGATAGAATAACGGACATTGCCCAAAAATACAATCTTACTGTAATTGAAGATGGTGCGCAAGCCATTGGTTCGGAGTACCTTGGAAAAAGAGCCGGCAGTTATGGTGATTATGGATGTTTCTCTTTTTATCCAAGCAAAAATCTTGGGGCTTTTGGAGATGGTGGTATTGTGACAACTAACAGTGAAGAAAAATATGAAATGTTAAAGATGTTTCGTAATCATGGAGCTGATCCTAAAACAAGATATTTACATAAGTATGTGGGAGGTAATTTTCGTATAGATGCTCTTCAAGCAGCTATATTGCATGTAAAATTGAAACGTCTGGATACATGGAGTGCCAGTCGGCAGAGCAACGCGCAAAAATACGCGGAGCTTATCGACAAATCAGAAGCGTCGGATAAGTTAATATTACCCGTAAATATACCTAATGCGACAAGGCATATTTACAATCAATATTGTATTATTGTTAAAGATGGGAAAAGAGATTATCTCCAGAACGAATTGGGAAAAGCTGACATTGGCTCTGCTGTTTATTATCCACTGCCATTACATTTACAAGAATGTTTTGCCCCCCTTGGATACAAAGAAAGTGATTTTCCAATAAGTGAGAAAATGTCAAGTGAAATATTAGCACTTCCTATATATCCGGAGTTAACTACGGAGCAGCTTGAGTATGTTGTTAATTCAATTGAAAGAGCCCTGCTCTAACTATGATTCTTGATTCTGGTTTAAGTAGATAATATGTTGCTGCAAAGCTTGAAGAGCAACAATAAAAGAACAGATATAAATAATGTTTTACTATAGAAAGGCAACACAGGTTTACCAATCATATGAGAACTGAAAACTTTAAACGCCAGTCTTATTTAAGACTACTTAAGTTTGTAAAGCCATACAAAACAATGCTTATTATTGGAATAATAGCAGGGATATTGACTGGAGGATTTTTTGGTGCAAGTTTTTTCTGGTTAAAGGGGCTTGTTGCTCCATTTGAAAAAACTCCTGCAGAATTGCAATCTCACTCTATGATTGCCCATTCTGAAAGCAAATCAAAGAAAAGTGTTGCTGCCGACCCTACTGGCATAGGGAGTAGTAGCCAGCTAGATTCAGTTGTTAGCATTGCACGTAATTTTGGAATCAACCTCGAGAATAAAGAAGGGCAGATGACATTGCTTGGGTTATTGCTTTTTATTGGTAGTTTTATTTTTGTTTGGTTCCTAAAAAATCTTGCAACTTATATTAATAGTTATTGTATGCAGTGGGTGGGAACTAGGGTAGTTGCAGATATGCGTAATCTCATTTTTAAACGACTGCTTAATCAGTCGTTGGTTTTTTACGGAAAGGCTGATGTCGGACAGTTAATAAGTCGATGTATTCAAGATACAGGTCAAATTCAATCTGGTGTGTCTAACAGTATTGCGGATTTAACAAGTTGTCCTTTTCAAATTGCAGGTTGTGTCGGATTCATAATTTTTGTCAGTATAACAAATAACAACTTTGTATTGCTTGGGACAATGCTGGGGGCAGGGTTGTTGATTCTTTTGCCTCTTGTCATAATTGGCAAAAAAGTACGAACTGTT
>Ga0233447_1002955_pt1 | contig 11415 bp, 12 predicted proteins | sample SI_124_October20_3_FD_183014 | JGI IMG/M metagenome (GOLD analysis project Ga0233447, IMG submission 183014) | Seawater microbial communities from Saanich Inlet, British Columbia, Canada - SI_124_October2016_135_MG | ecosystem: Environmental > Aquatic > Marine > Inlet | place: Canada: British...
ACCCGAGCGGAAGTGCTACAATTCAACTAGTCGCGTGGTCTGGTCAATGGTATGTTCAAGACCTTTCAATAAGACCAGCTACGGATACTGGATTTAATCCCGATTGAATTAGAATAATTGCACCCGTACCTCCATTTTCAATGGAACGTCCCGATGAATACGAATTCATCACAGAATTTTATGATGTAAATAATAATGTGGCCGAAACCATCGCTCACATTTCATCTTCTACATTCCAAGGTGGAAATCAATATATACTTGGTACTGATAATATACTTTCAGGATCAATGGTCATCGGTAATGCTGTTGGAGCAGGTATCGAAATGGCTGGTTACAATTCAGGATTTATACGCTCGGTTGGATATGAGGGATTTGCAAGTGCCAGTCAGGGTTCTGGATGGGCCGGATTTATGATGTATTCAGGATCGGTTCTACCCAATTCTGGTGACAATTATGATGGGGTTGGACTTGAATTAGTTTCTCCTGGTGGAAGTGGTTCGTTAAGATTTAGTACAAACCCAAGCAGATTTGAAGTAATTGCACAATCATTCTTCATTGGAGATTATGGTACACAATTCATAAGTGGTTCTGAGGGTGCAATTGAAATTAGTTCATCGGGATTCTGATTAACTCCAGACGGTGATGTGTATTTATCGGGTTCAATAACGGCTGGTGCTGGTCATATTGGTGGGTGGCAAATTATCCCCGGTGCATTGTATAACCAAACGGGGACCGATTTTACTGGAATGTCAACCGTTGGAAATACAAGATTTTTCGCTGGTGCAACTTCATTAAGTAATAGTGGAAGTGGCGTTTTCAATGTCAAATCCGATGGAGACATTACGGGTTCACAGGTATTATTCACGGGTGGAAAAATTGGTAATTGGAATATTACAAGTGGGTATTTGGTTGATGATAATAATAGATTGAAATTTGATCCAGATGGTAATTATATAATTTCTTCAAGTGATTTCCAAGTATCAAGTACAGGTGAAATGTCGGCAAGTGCTGGGCAAATCGGTGGATGGAAAATTGATGATACGAAACTTTATAGTGATAATTTATATATACATTCCGCTGGTAGACTTGAAACAGGTGATTTTGCAAGTGGATTGCGAGGTTGGAGAATCGACGAAACTGGTTTGGCTGAATTTGAGAATGCTACAATCCGAGGAACATTGTCCACAGTAACATTTGAAAAACAATCTATCAATGCTGTCGGTGGTCAATTATGGATTGCTAATTCATCGGCAATAAGTGGCAGTGCCGTAGGTATTGCCGAAACTACAATGAGTATTGTCAATGCAAGTGGATTTACATCGGGTGAATATTTGATTACAAAGAAAGTGACTCCAACTGGATTCAGTCAAGAGGTCATGACCGTTGTAAGTGCTTCTATTGATAATACCGATACTGGTGCTGGTAGAATTATGGTTACGAGAGGAACTTCAGGATCGGCCGCTTCTTATGAAGAAGGTCAAGTGTTGGTTTCAACTGGTAGATTAAATACTGGATATATAAAATTAAATGCAAACCCAAGTGACGAATCAACTCCATATATTGATATTGTCGAAAGAACTGGATCGGCTTATCCAGATTTTGAATTGAAAGCCCGATTGGGAGATTTAAGTGGATTGTCTGCTGGACTCGTGGGTTCAAATCCAGGATATGGATTGTATTCACAAAATGTATTTTTAACTGGTACGATTACTGCAAATTATGGTAATATTGGTGGATTTGGAATTACTCCTACCGCTATTTCAAGTTCAAATAATTCATTAATTTTAAGGGGTGATACAGGAGAAATTACTGGTTCACAGGTACAATTTACTGGTGGAGATATCGGGGGCTGGAACATAGCCCCAGGTGAATTAAGTTCAAACTCAGTTAGAATACAATCAACGGGCGAGGCTGGAGTATATATTCAAGATGAATATTCACAAGATTTAATTACGGTAGCTTCAAAATCAATGTACACAATTGGTTCTGCAACCGATGAAGCCGGAAATGATTCATTTGAGGAAGACCCAAGTAGCATTTGGCAAACAAGTGGATATCACATTGGAACTTCCAATGCCCCACTTACCGTTCCAAGTTGGTCATTGGCAACAACAGGCCCTATTTCACATTCAATCACGCATCGAAGTGGCTCTACTATATATGGGCAATTCAATCAGGCGTTGGTTGGTGAGTTTACATATGATATTGTGTATCCTGGTCAATTTGCTCCAACGGCCGCTTTAAGTAGAAGCGCCGCTGATGTTTCGGCATCATACAGGGATACTGTCAACACATACGAAATAAGTCAAATAGTAAGTGCTAGCTCGGATATAGCTGAACAATGGAATGCTGGAAATGTAATATCTCTAGCATTTGTAGGTAAAATGTCCCATTCACTTGCTGCAAAGGGATATGATAGGGGTTTGAATCAACAAAAATATAGAGTAGATTATTGGGATGAGGACACATTGGGTTGGGTTGGATTTATACCAGCTAGAAGTGGTAGCCAGCCATTTGGAAAATATTCAATGGGAACCCGATGGACATCAATTAAATCCGCCGCGGCACTTCCAAAATCTACCCATAAATTAAAAATAATATTATCAGGATCAATAAATACTCCAGCTACTAAAACATCAGTAGAACCACTTTATAGTGAATGATTTGCAGATAAAATAACACAATTACTTTCGGGAGTATCTAGTTTAACTGGTGATACTTTAATTGAAATGGGTGACAATACTGAAAAACGTGTGAGTGATATTGTTGTTGGGGATGAAGTACTTTCATATGATATCGGCAATAATACATTTAACACCAGCGTAGTGGAATATAAAAAGAAACGGTATGCAAACTCATTTTATAAAATAAATGGTGATGTACACGCTACAAAAACACATCCATTTTATGTAAGTGGATCGGGATGAACACCCGCTGAAAATTTAAAAATTGGTGATTTGTTATTCTATAATGATGAAACATACCGTGAGATCAATTCCATTGAACTCAAAAAATTTGGCTCTCATGTTTATAATATGTCTCTTAAAGGCGTTAATACTTATTTTGCAAATAATATATTGAACCATAACCAAGCGGCCGGATGGGATGTATCAGAAGAAGCATTTGAAGTGGAAACGGAAATTTCGGTCAATTCTCCACAATACCCATATACGGAGATTTCATTTGATAACTTCAGATTAATTCAAGATCAACCACGAATTGAAATGTCATCGGATGGTTTCTTATTGTATCAATCTGAAATTTCATACTTGAAGATGACTCCAAATACATTCTTGATGAGGACTCCAACTGATGCCGGACTTGGTGTTGGAAATGCTGTCACTTCAAACATGGCAACAACAAATACGGGTGTGTTCGGTCAACTTGCCGCTCCTGGATTACAACCATACGAAGCCGAACCCGCTGATATTGGGACAACACCTTTTGCTGGTGGAACCGATGAATATGCTAGGGGTAATCATAGACACGATTTACCATTTTCAACATTGGATGCGGTTGCACAACAAGGAACATTTACAAATATTGATACGGCTGGATTAACATTTAGCGGTAGTTCATTCCAACTTACTGGTTCAATTCATATTAGTGCAAGTGATGATTCCTACTTTGTCGGCGGCGGTGGAGTTGGCATTGGAACTACTAATGCGATTACATCGTTATCGGTTTATACAGATGCAACAGGTGATGTTGTTAGAATAGGCACATCGGCAGATTCTGGTCAAGCAGTTGATATTGGATTTGATACAACTAATAAATATTTTTATTTTGACCCAAATTCATCTGCCCCAACATACAATATCACATTCATGCGGGATGGTGGTACTCCAATGGTGACATTTGATCAATCAACTGGGTTTGTGGGCATTGGTACGACTAATCCAACTGTAAATCTTCACGTAGAAGGTGACGCATTATTCACAGGAACAGTAACAGCACAAGAATTTCATGCTGAATATGTTTCATCTTCAATCATATACGAAAGTGGTTCTACTAAATTTGGTGATACAATGGATGATATTCATTGGTTTACTGGTTCAATGTTGATTACAGGTAGTGAACATCATATTTTTGGAAATGTTGGTATTGGTACTGATGTTCCAACTCAAGCATTTCACGTTTATACTGGAACAACAGATTTTACTGCAAAATTTGAATCTAGCGACTCTAGGGTAGGAATTGTACTAACTGACAGCACCGACACTGCATACATAATGGCACAGGATTCTAAACTTAGTTTGGGAATGACAAATTCAGTTGCTACAAGTAATTTGACTATTGATGCAAATGGTTGAATCGGAATTGGAACAACAAATCCAAACGCAACATTAGCAGTACTTGGAAACACCACACTAACAGGTTCACTTGGAATAAGTAGTACAATAACAGCTCCAAATATTGGAACTGGAGTTGATAACTCAGTTATAGTATTAGAAGCTGATGGAACATTTGGAACAGACGAAATTGATTCAAGAGTTTGAGGAAGTACACTTGCTGATTTAACAAATGGAGTTAATAATAGACTTGTTACTGCAATGGATGCTAATAGTTTAAATGGGGAAGCTAATTTAACATTCGATGGTAGCACACTTGGAGTAACCGGAAATATAACAGTAACCGGAAATGTGGATGGTGTAGATATATTAGCGACAAGCTCATCTCTGAGCACAAGAGTAACTACTAACGAAACTGATATTACAAATCTTCAAACAGATAGTGGGTCATTTTCAACTAGGGTAACTACCAACGAAACGAATATAACTTCTATAAGTAATTACACAGCATCACTTCCAACAAATTTAGATGGACTTACGGACGCGGAAGTAACCCAATTACAAAACATTGATTCATCTACAATTAGTACAACCCAATGAGGATATTTGGGTGCATTAAATCAAGGGCTTACAACTGCTTCAGGTGTAGTCTTTAGTAGTGTTTCTGCGTCAACCTTAGATATTTCAGGAACAATAACAGCTCCAAATATTGGAACTGGAGTTGATAATTCAGTTATTGTTTTAGAAGCTGATGGGACATTTGGAACAGATGAAATTGATTCTCGTGTATGGGGTTCAACATTAGTAGACGGTGCAGGAAATACTCCACAAATAACATATTGGAGTGATGCAAATACAATTACTGGTACAAGTACATTTGTTTATAGTGGTGGTAATGTTGGAATTGGAACAGTGGCTCCAAGTTCCGTATTAGATGTACAAGTAACAACTGCAACATTATTAACAGAAACTGCAAGATTTTCAAAGGTTAATTCTGGAACACGTGGAATTAGTTTTGGAGGAAGTCATGGATCAGCAGGCGGATATAATTGGATTAAGTCTTTTGGTACAACACATAATTTAGCATTTTTAGATACTGATGATCATATTAACATGGTGATTAGTAATGCAGGTGATGTAGGAATCGGAACTACTAATCCAACATCTAAATTAGAAGTAAATACATCTGGCGCTCATACAATAGTAACAATCCATGCTGATAATGGGTATGGTTCTAGAATCCAATTTGATACTGGGGATACTGCTCAAATAAGAGCATATAATGGAAATGGTGTTGCGGCTGATAGATCATTGGCATTTCAAGTTGGTGGTAATACTTATCAACACATTAAAAATAATGGACGTATTGGTATTAATACAACATCTCCACTTTCACAATTACATATTAGAGGACATGTTTCACAGTCACATTCAGGTTCATTATTCAGAGTAGAAGGTTCTAGTGGTTCATTATTTGAAGTTATTGATTCACTAGAAGGTAGTTTACTTTCAGTTAATGATATTTCAGGACTCCCAATCTTAGAGGTGTTTAGTGATGACAGAGTGGTTATGGGTTCATTTAATCAGAATACATTGGTTGTTACTGGAAGTAAGGTTGGTATTGGAACTGATAGTCCTACCGTTAGTCTTGATGTTTCTGGTTCAATTAGGATTTCAGAGGCAGGTGGTACATTTGAAATTCCATCAACACAGCAAATTTTCTTAGATGGAACTGGACATAATACATACATTAGAGAATATTCAGCAGATTTAATTCAATTTGTAGCAGGTGGAAATTCAGCATTATGAATTGATAATACAAAAATTTATTTAGATAATGCGGCTGGACCTGCAATGTTGGATGAAGCCGCAACTTCTACAAATCCAACGCTTGTCCCGAATAGAGCTGATACTGATACTGGAATTGGATGGACAGGTTTAAATACATTTAATTTAATTACAGGTGGTGGTGATAGATTAAAAATTCACAATGCTGGTAATATAGAATTAATGACAACAACTGGTCAACTACTACTTCCACTTTCAAATGATGCAACTACTCCAACATTAGCATTTGGTGATGGAGATAGTGGATTTTATGAAGCTTCTGATGATAATTTGGCTTTGTCTCTTGGTGGTAGTAAACGATTTGATTTTATTATTGGAGGAATGCATGGCGGTTCATCTGGAACAATCTATATAAGAAGTGATTCAGCTACAATCTCAAGTACCGTACCCGGATATACATTTCATAGTGATGATGATACTGGAATAGGTAGAGCAGGAGCAGACACAGGTTCACTTATCGCAGGTGGAGTAAATATTCTTAATTGAACGAGTGCTGGTAGAGTTGGAATTGGAACTGTAAATCCAAATCGCATTTTAAGTGTAGTTGATAATGGTGCAGAATTCGTAGTTGAACCCAGAGCTTCCGATATTATCATTGGTGCATATACAAACGATGCATTGTCTATCAGAACTAATAATTCTGAGGCTATTAATATTGATACTTCTCAACAAGTAGGTATTGGTTCAAATAGTCCAACTGAAAAATTAACAGTAGTTGGCAATATCAATCAAACTACAACTGGACAATCTCTATACAATTCTTATCTATCAGGAATAACAGGAACAGGCTGGAGTCTTGGACACACATCAAATGGTTCAAATTTTGAAGTAGACAACATCACGGTACGAAACACACTTAGAACACATATCTTCCAAAAGGACGTAGTTAAAGCTACAAATGGTATTCTATATGTAAGTGACTCAGGTGTAATTTCAGGTTCTCGTGATGCAACACATATTTCATTTAGAGATGACAAATCAGCAACATTCTCTCCTGGTGATGAACTTTGGTACAAAGATGCAAACGCTGATACTGGAAATATAGTAGGTGTAAGATTCACTATTGCTAATGTTACAGCATCGGTGGGTGGAATAACAGAATATGGTGTTTCTGCTACGTCAGGTTCATTATCTGCCGTACAAACTGGAGCAACTGCTGTTAGAACATCTGGTGGTGTTGTTGTAATTGACGCTTCAAGTGATAACAGTCCATATATGGATGTTGTGACTGGTGGAACAACGGTTGTTAGAACTGGTAATTTAGATGGAATCACGTCACCTACATTGGGTTCATTGTCTGGTTATGGAATATGAGCTAGTGGGTCTGCTTTCTTTGAAGGAACAATTAATGCTACTGAAGGTGGTTATATTGGTGGATGGGAAATCAATTCTGCTTCATTGAGTAAAGGTTCGGTTTATGTTGCTAATGGATTTGATGTTCCAAGCGGTGATGTAACGTATTTTGGTAAGGATACAAGTGGAGATTCTTACCTTAGATTTGAGAAATCATCAAAATCAATACAAATTGGAAATAATATAACATACCCATATATGTCAATCCATGATGGTTCCTTACATCGTATTGCAATAGGTGATATGAATTACGATTGAAACTCTGCTGGTGATACATGAGATGGCCTTGGAGTAAAAGTATTTAATGCTACAAGTGATTTAGTATTTGGAACAAAATCAGCTACAGAAATTGTACTATCAGGTTGGATTGCTTCACCTACACAACTATATAACACTGGTTCAAATGGTGGAATCGTATTAGACGCTTCAACAAAACAAATTGATGTATATTCAGACCCATCTACATTAAGAGTAAGAATGGGTGATGTTGGAACTAACCAATATGGTATCAAAGGATTCAAATCTGATGGTGTAACAACATTATTTGAAATTTCTGAGGTTCAAAATGTAATCGCTGGATGGGAACTTGACGAAGATAAGATTGGTAAAGGACAAGTATCAATGTCCTACGCTGATACTGCATTCATTGTCAATGAAGGTGCTTACAATAAAGTTAGAATGGGTTATTTGAGTGGTAAATTCGGTTTAACTGGTGGAGAATATGGATTTGTACTAGGAAATGGTACAGGAGATTCACTAGCAACGGATGTACTCGTAGAATTATCAGACAATAGAAATTATATCGCTGGATGGACACTTACAACGGGTTCATTCTCAAGTGCAGGTGGTACAGCAATCTTGGGTGGTGTTGGTTACTTGTCACTTGGTCAAGGTACACCTGGATATGCTCAAACAGGGGCATGGATGGAAGGTACAAACAGTGGTAGACTTTCTCTTGTTGGAACCACTGGAAAAATGTTGTGGAATAACACAAAACTTGAAATTCAAGGTGCAGATGCAACCTCAGTATTTGAAACAACGGCAACTGGAGCTATAATTGGTGGTTGGACTCTTACTGACACTTCATTATATGATAATAGCGGTACAAACAACATAGTTTTAGATTCCAGTGGTCATAAAATTTACATTGGAGCGGGAACGTACAATAGTGGTGATACTCCGTTCTATATTGATTCAGATGGAAATCTATCAATCGGAGATGCTTTAACTTTTGCTAGTTCAAGTGGTGATTTGACAGTTACAGGCACAGTTTACGCAAGTGCAGGTTCATTTACTGGAAATGTCTCTGCTGGAAGTGGAAATATCGGTAATTGGAACATCGTAGCGGGAGAAATTGCTTACGGAACTGATATTGTCTTAGATGCTACGAATAAACGAATTTCACTCAACAGCGCCGCAATAGTATTTGGATATGACGCAGGTGGAGCTGGAAATCATGGAATTTATTTGGATGCAAACAATTATTGGTATTCAAGTGGAGCATTTAAGGTTTATGCTGATGCAAATAATTATATTGACTTTGATGGTTCAACGGTTGACATAAATTCAACTAATTTTGAATTATCGGCTACAAATATCGCGATAAGTTCAGCTGATAAACGAATAACTGCTGGAACAGCGAATACAATCGTTATTATGGACGGCGATGAAGGTATTTGGGCCGGAGATGCCACATTCGCGACTGCCCCATTTAGTGTAGATTTAAATGGTAATTTAACGGCATCAAATGCAAGAATATCGGGAGACATTACAGCCAATACTGGAACTATCGGCGGCTGGGGCATTACCGATAACACCATTGAAAAGAATGGTATTCGTCTGCAATCAACTGGGTCTGCTGGATTATATATTCAGGATGCATATTCTCAAGACATTATTACAGTTGCTTCAAAATCAATGTATTTATTGGGTTCGGCAACTGATGAATTGGGAAATGATTCGTTTGAAGAAGACCCAAGTAGCATATGGCAAACTGCTGGATATCACATTGGTACATCGGCAAGTCCATTAACAGTCCCAAGTTGGTCACTTTCAACCACAGGACCAGTTTCTCATTCCATTACAAGAAGAATAACCGATCCAGTATTTAGCCAATTCAATAAGGCATTGATTGGTGATTTTACATTTGATATTATGTATCCTGGTGTGGGTGGTCCAATTGCCTCATTAAGTAGAAGTATCGCGGCGGTATCGGAATCATACAGAACCAACGCGAATACTTATGAAATGTCACAGATAATAAGTGCAAGCGCAGACCCAAGTGGACAATGAAATGCTGGGAATGTGGTTTCGGTATCATTTGTTGGAAAAATGTCACATTCATTGGCCGGTAAGGGTTATGATCGTGGATTGGATCAACAAAAATATCGAGTGGATTATTGGGACACCGACACATTGGAATGGACTGGATTTATTCCAGCTAGAAGTGGTAGCCAACCATTTGGAAAATATTCAATGGGAACCCGCTGGACTTCAATTAAAGGGGCGGGAGCACTACCAAAGAGTACACATAAACTTAAATTGGTATTGTCAGGGTCGATAAATACACCGACATATAAAACTAAAGTTTCACCGTTGTACGCTGAATGGTTTGCCGATGCGGTAGCTCAAATATTATCAGAAACGTCTAGTCTTACTGGAGATACGTTAGTTAGAATGGCCGATAGAACGGAAAAATTGATTGCCGATATTAAAGTTGGTGATAAAATTTTGACATACGATCCTGATAGAAAATCATTTGGTACTAGTTCAGTTAAATTGAAAAAGAAACGATATGCAAATTCATTTTATAATATTAATGGTAATATGCATGCTACCCCAGATCACCCGTTTTTTGTAAGTGGCGGTGGTATAATGCAGGCTGATGAATTAAAAGTCGGTGATAATCTATTAACGTATAATGAAACTTATGAAGAAATTGAAACGGTAGAACGGGAAGATTTTGGAGCTCATATCTATAATATGTCATTGGATGGTATTCATACATATTTTGCAAATGATATACTAACGCATAACGCTGCTGGTGGAACGGAAGCCTCAGCTGACGCGGAAGAAGTAATTGAGAATTTTAATGTATCGTCACCACAATACCCATATACGGAATTGTCTTTTGATAATTTAAGGGTAGTCCAAGATCAACCTAGAATTGAAATGTCATCTGACGGATTCTTATTATACCAATCAGAAGTTTCATATTTGAAAATGACTCCAAATTCATTCTTATTACGAACACCAAGTGATTCTGGAATGGGAGTTGGAAACTCGGTCACTTCACAAATGGATACTACTAATACAGGCGTATTTGGACAATTAACCGCTCCAGTTTTACAACCTTATGATGCCGAACCCACTCCAGTTAACACATCCCCATTTGCTGGTGGAACTGACGATTATGCTAGAGGGGATCATAGACACGAATTGCCATTCAGTACATTGGATACTGTTATTGGAACAGGAACGGTAACAGATTTAGACGTTACCAATCTTACTTTCGCTGGAGGTGGATCATTTAATATCACAGGAAGTATGATTCCAGGCGCAGATGATACATACAACATAGGTTCACCGTCAAAACGATGAGCAGAAGTTCACGCAACAACTACACTTACAGGTGGAACACTTGAATCTGGTCTTAAAACTGAAGGAATAGGTAAATATAAAGAAGGAACTGTATTAGTTTGAAGAAAAGGTAAATTGATACCATGTAATAAAAAATATGATAATACGGTTCAAGGTGTAGTCCATAAAGAATTTGATATGCCGCTTGTATTAGGAGCTGAAAAAGTTAGAATGACCGGAAAAATCAAAGAGGGTGATTTTATTACAACTTCCAATAAAGAGGGTCGTGGAATGAAGTATAATCCAACTAAGAAGTATTTATTGATAACACATCACGAACCTG
>Ga0233447_1002957_pt1 | contig 11409 bp, 5 predicted proteins | sample SI_124_October20_3_FD_183014 | JGI IMG/M metagenome (GOLD analysis project Ga0233447, IMG submission 183014) | Seawater microbial communities from Saanich Inlet, British Columbia, Canada - SI_124_October2016_135_MG | ecosystem: Environmental > Aquatic > Marine > Inlet | place: Canada: British...
AGCTGCCGGTGGTAGCGAGACTATTTGTTCAAATGGTTCAGCAGCTGTAAGCGGAGCTTCTTCATCAAATGGAACAATATTGTGGACACATAATGGGGCCGGATCTTTAACCAACGAAACGACGATAACACCAACCTATTCAGCAGTTGCTGGTGACGATGGAAATATAGTTATATTGACCATGACTGTAACAAGTGGCAATTCATGCTCGCCCCAATCAGCTTTAGCAACATTCACAATTACCATTTTAGAAAGCTTAATAGCACCCATTGTTTCTTCAAATCAAACCATTTGTTATAATAAACCACCTTCACAATTAACAGCAACAGCTGCAACCGGCGGTAGCAGCCCATATTCTTATCAATGGCAAGATAGTATTGACGGGGGCAGTTGGTCGGATATTTTGGGTGAAACGGCTTTAAATTATTCTCCTCCTGCATTAATAACAACTACCTATTTTAGAATACGTGCGACTGATGCCGGAAGTCCCTCATGTGGGTTAGAAATCAGCAATACTGTTGAAATTTTAGTTGTTGACGATACTCCTCCTTCATTTAAAGTTCCGCGTGATATAATCCTTTATTCCGATGTTAATTGTAATGTTATTACTGATTCCACGATAACAGGTATCCCAATTGACCCTGCTGATATTTGCACTGATTTAGGGGATTTAATTATTTTCCATTCTGATGGATCCAACATAGCAGGGGGTTGCACTGGCAATTATAGTTTTATTCGTTCGTGGACGGTATCCGATGAAGCAGGAAACTCTACAACCGAAACACAAACCATAACTATAATAGATAATGTAAACCCAATCCTTTCCATTCCACCTACCAAATCAATTACTTGTAGCGAAAGTACATTGCCTGCAAATACCGGGCAAGCAACCGCTATCGATAATTGTGGTGGGACGGTTAATATTACTTATTCCGATAATATTATCCCCGGTACTTGTATCGGCCGTTACGACATCTCACGTACATGGACTGCAACCGACGATTGTGGAAATTTTGTTACAGGTGTTCAGTCTATAAATGTATCAGACAATATCCCTCCTGAAATCACCAGTGTAACAAACCTTTCTGTCCCCTGTCCAGAGGATATACCAGATCCAGATTCGACTGGTATTGTTGCTACTGATGCCTGTGGGGTAGTTACTATTGAATTGTGGGACGAAATTTCTAACGGATTGGAAGGTCAGCCAGGATTTTGCCCAACAAGCATCAGCCGTACGTGGAGGATTACCGATCAGTGCGGGAATTACATTGATACCATCCAGACTATAATCATTGAAGGCCCTTGCGGTTGTGCAATGTGTGCAACACAGGATTCATATTTCTGGATAGATATGTTAGGGGCCCCCGATAGTACCGTCGTTATTTCTGATGTAGAAAGACAAGATTATTGTTGTGATTACACAAAAAAGAGCGATTGTGTATCTTTTAATATCCGTTTAGATGACGATGCTGTAGGGGTGGAAATATTAATTGATGGCGCAACACCTAGTCCGCAAGATTGGAGGATTGATTGTGGTTCGGTTGAAATTAATGATGATGTTGTTTGTGTGCCGGGAGGGGAATTTCATTTGTTCTCATATTGCAAGCCAGGAGTAAATTTAAATACCTTCAATTTTGTTTCTATACAAGGAATAGTAATTAGCAAAGATATTCAAACCCGTGTTGATTGTCAGGGGCAACTGGTTGCCGAAGGTATCGCAAGCGATCCTGAGTGGACAAGCATTAGTCCGGGCAATGTTGGCGATTACGACCATTATCTTTCTAGTACTACAATCTATAACCCGTTGTTTACAGCTCAGCCAGGTTCTCCTTCAGTAATAGAATATCAAATTTGTGGTAATATTGGTTCAGTATATTGTACAGTGGGGGGAGTAGTTTGTGACACAATTACTGTATATGTTAAAGAAGCTATCGATATCGAACTTGACATAAACCCCGATATGGTTTGCGAAAATATTATTCCCGTTATCACTCCTGATATTGCACCCGCTTCAACTTATGTTTTGACCTGGTATTCAGGTTACGATGAATCGGGAGCTTTATTACACACAGGGCCATCCTACACTCCAACCGGCGAAGGGGCTTATTCGGTAACAGCTACCGATATCGATGCAGGTATTCCGTGCAGTAGTGAAACATTTAATTTTGATATCATTTTCGATTATACCGGCCCTACTTTACAAGCACCACCTTATCCCCTGGAAATAAAATGTAATTGCAATGGCGCCGCTCAGATAATTCAAGATTGGCTGGCTCTGGCAACAGCTTCTTATGTTGCAGCCGATAGTTCAATTGTTGAATTTACACCATCAAACGATTATGCTGGTATTACAATGACTTGTGGAGAAGTGGTCACCGTTAGTTTTACTGCCTTTGATCAGTGTTCAAACGATAGTACTTTAACTTCAACAATAACTGTTACCGACACGATTCCACCAACAATATCTTGTCCGCCCGATGCGAGTAATGTAGCCGACCATGACAGTTGTTTAATAGTCAACTTCGATGTAGGTACACCTACATACAGCGATGATTGTGACACCCCAATTTTAACCTGGGAGAAAACCGGGGCAACCAATGAGACCGGGACCGGGACAGTTACCGGACCCTTTAACGTAGGAGTAACGATAGTTACTTATACCGCCGCTGATTTGTGTGGCAATTTTGATACTTGTCAGCAAACAGTTACTATAATTGATGCACAACCTCCCGACGTAATAAATTGTCCTCCCGACGTAATTGTTACTGCACCTCTTCCCGATTGCGATATGGAAGTATTAGTAATTGACCCCCCTGCATATACCGATAATTGTGGTGAAGGCTTGGTTACATTATCGTGGGTAAAAACAGGTGCAACTGAAAATTCAGGAACCGGAGATGTTAATGGAACCAGTTTTAATGTAGGTGTAACAATCGTCACCTATACAATTACCGATGCCTATGGAAACTCAGCCACCTGTTCATTTACAGTTACTGTAAATGATGAAGTCCCCCCGGAGATTCTTACATGTCCTGATACTTTAATTAATCTCGATGCCACTCCAGGTACATGCGAGTTATACCTAACTCTTGATCAGCCAACAGCATTTGATCCCTGTGGGCAAAGTTTTACAATTACCCATGATTCACCTTATGGGATTGCCCCGGATGATGCAAGTGGCAGTTATCCTGTCGGTAGTACAGTCGTTACATGGAGTGTAACAGACGAATCAGGGAATATCTCTACTTGTGTACAAACAATTATTATAAATGACACACAGCCTCCTGTTTTTACTTTTTGCCCCCCCGATGAAGAACAACAAATCATCGATGGTGGGTGTTTTTTGTCGAATGCAATTATTACAGATCCGACGTTTAGTGATAATTGCGGAATTGATCTCCTGATTTGGGAAATGAGTGGAGCAACCAACGGGACCAGCCCATTAACAGGGATAAATTATGTAAGCGGTGAAACTTTTAATGTAGGTATCACCAATGTTACTTATATTATTTTTGATGCAAGTGGACTTTCTGATACCTGTTCTTTTAATGTTTGGATAAGAAATTTGATTGCACCGCAGTTTTCAGTTGCCTGCCCTGCCGATATTACAGTTGACGCCGATTCTGGTGAATGTAGTGCCTACGTAACCGTATCTTCTCCGGTTATAACAAATCCGTGTAACGAGTTTTATACAATGATTCACGATTCCGTTATCAGTGTTGACTCTACGGATGCCAGTGGAACCTACCCGATTGGAACAACAACAATTACCTGGACGATAGTTGATGCTTCGGGAAATATCACAGTTTGTACACAGTTGATCACTGTAAACGATTTATTACCAACCCTTACCTGTCCACCTGATCTTGTTGTCCAAGCTGATTATGAGCAGCCGTTTGCTTCAGGTGTAACACTTCTTTCGCCAACATTCGACGACAATTGTCCCGATTCCACTTTAACCTGGATAATGACAGGTGCAACCACCGGGACAGGAAATACAGATCCAAGTGGTATTAACATAGTACCAAGCCCAAATACATTTAATTTAGGGGTAACTACCATCGAATATACTTTTACCGATTTTCATGGCCATGTAGATACTTGTTCGTTTACAGTTACGGTTGAATCGGAACCGATAATAAATTGCCCGCCTGACACGACAGTTTACGTGGCATCTGGATTATGTATAAACAATTTCGATCCGGGAATTCCAGACCTTATTCAAGGTGCTGCACCTATAGATTGGACCTGGGAAATGACCGGAGCGACCATCGGTTTCGGTTCAACCACGGGTGCAACTCCCTTGCCTGATTTAATCGGGCCTGTCGATTTTAATGTAGGAACAACAACAATTACATGGATAGCAGAAAATCTTTCGGGTATCGATAGCTGTTCTTATCTGGTAAATGTGATCGACACCATTCAACCAGCATTTACCACATCGCCACTTACGGAATGTGTCGATTTTCTATATTCGGCTGTTTTTACCAGTGCAAATCCAAATCCAAATTTAAATGCTGATGACAATTTAATCTTAAATCCCAGCCCCGACTATTTTACATTTATTAGCGGGAACACTGCACTCGATCTTATTACTTTGGATGATAACTGTTGTGATTCTACTTCAATGACAATTGATTGGCGCATTGATTTTTCAAATACACCCGATCCCTTAAATCCACCCTCGGTTTTAATCCATGCTTTTATTAGTGGTACCGGGCAACCTTCCACTTACGGTAGCAATATGTACTTTCCTGGTGATGGTGTGTATTTTACAAATATAACTCACATTATAACTTATTGGGTTACAGATTGCAACGGTAATATTTCTGAAACCCAGACAGAGAATATTGTAATTACGCCGCGGCCCGAATTAATAAAACAAAATTAAATGAGAATGATACAAGATATTAAATGTCTGAATATCAGGGCAGGATTTCCCAGTTACTGTTGTCTTGCAAGGGGTATTATTGGATTACCCGTAACAACAATTGTACTCTTATGGAGGCAAATATTATCGGATTACTCAACGAAATTATTTATACAAACGAATATTGAAGCCATTAAAGATTATTGGAGTTTACGATTATTGGAAACTTATTACGGTTCAAATACAACATCCAAAACAATAGAAAACATTCAAACCTCAAAGATCTTAATACCGCAACTGATCTTTGAAGCAAATCGCATCTCCGGAGCTGCTGCCATCACCACAACTTCTTTTTTAAGCAGCTACCGGGGTGCATTTGCATTTTTAAAACTAGTAGTTAATCAGCTTTCTTTCTTTTCTCTACGTTCAGCATTTTTGTTGAACCGAGAAGTGAAAGTGGCCTTTAAAATTTTATGCCTATGGTGAAAATCTAACTTAAACTGGCCACCCTAAGTTGGCAGGCCGCTTCAAATTTTTTTAGCAACGAGCATTGGTAATGTGTTGGAAACCGGGAAATAATGGTTTTTAACTCAAAACCAGATTTGTATAGCTTGTAAAATCAAAGCTTATTCTCAATAAGAAATTAAATAATTTAAAATTTATGCCTATGTAACATGTCTATTAAAAATACACTACAAAAAACCCAAACAAAAAGAACCTGGCCCCACTTACAATTTGACATTTTGAATTATTAAAAAAACGATTGGCACTTTAAATTATAAACCGTGCTAATCAACAATTAATTAATCTTTTAACCTTTTCGGTTTAAGCTTGTTGACTGCGAAAACTTGAAAAAGTAAAAAGAACATTTATTAACACGGGAACTTCTTCCTTTTTCCCCCGTCAGTTGACGGGATCAGGGGAAGCTCTCACATAAAATTTAAAAAAATGAAAAAGCAAATTTTAATTTTAGCAATTTTTACACTGGCTTTATTTGCTGGTACTTCTACTGCCTTTGGGCAAGCTCTTCCAGGTTCAGCTCCTCGCGGAACTGCATGTGTTGACGATGCATTGCATCCAATTGCTGGTAAGCCTTATACTTACGAACTGGTTGCAAATCCTACAGGTGGCGATTTCTTGTGGTGGGCTACCAAAGATCCTACATTTGTCTCAACAGATGCCGCCGGGGTTAGAACATATAATAACGATGCTGCTAATTTACTTACTGTAGCCAACGGCGACATGCTTGCTGCCGGGGCTAATTATAATGTAGCAGGTACTGCAAATACTGTTGAGATTACCTGGTCCGACGCACTGTTGGCAAATACAGTGTATAACACTAATCCTACGTTTGTAACTACTTTATACAACAATGCAGTTTGTGCTGATAATCTGAAAGTATATCAACTTGATCCGATTATGGCATTCACAGTCGATATTATTAACTACGACGGGACAACTCCTTTAGCTTATGATGTTCTTGACGATCAGTGTATCGATATCGTTTCTTCAGCTGTATTTAGTGGCACTGCAATGAACTATTTGTATGGAGAAAACATTTTTGTTTATGAAGTAATAGCAGCCAACTTTACCGGGTCTTATACACCAGCTTTTGTAATTTCAGGACTTAATGCTGTTCAAACTTCTGTGATAGAATGGACTTATGATGCACCTGCTACCTGGGGTGTAGCTACCGTATGGAATGCTGCAACAGTTGATGTAACAACAACCGAAACAAATACTTCTACAGGGGTTTCTATTTATGTGAGGGTAACAGTTACAAATAACAATTACGAGGGATTGGCTGCATTGACTTTTGACCTTGCTGTTGATGGTATGAATTCAGTTGGAGATTGGGATGTAGATAATGGCGACGGAACAGCTTGTGATCAAACTACAATTACCGGTGCTGATTTAGCAGATGTTGCGCAACAAACTATCGAGCCACGTCCATCATTAGTTCCAGGAACAACTTCACCAACTGCACCTAACACTACATTAATTACAGGCGATGAACAAAACTAATTTACAAATAAATAAAAATTGGAATTGGTTTTAAATGAAATTGCTTTTTCATAACCCATGATACCTCTTCCCGTCTGCCAGTTGGCTGACGGGAAGCGGATCTCAGGTTATGCAGGTTTCCCATAAAACCCGTTAAGAGTGGGTGGAGAAGAAAATAAAGAGAAGATGGGAAAGTTGAAATGAAAAAGCAAAAAATCGAGCATGGTTATTTACGTGGAATAGAGTTTAATATATTGTAAAATATGAGATAGTAATATTTAAATATCAAACCATCTCAAAAAAAAACCGGAATGGATTTCAAATATTTTCTTTGGAAGATATACCCGGTCTTGGTTTTGGGGTACAACAAATTTATACCTCGTAAGTAAAAGATACTTTTCGATTCTGACATGATGGAAACATTAGTCAGAAATTATAAACTTAAAGAGGCATCTTTTAAAAATGAAGAAAGAAAAGATAAAGTAAATGAGGGAACGTGTAATTGAAGAAAAAGAACTTCTCCTTGTATTTCACTTCGAAAGGGAAGTTTTGTGTATTGTATTTTTTCAACATTGTTTTATGTTTCAGAATTTAATACTTAATACTCGAATCCGATTTTTTATAAGATGACAAGAGATAAATGATTCACATGTGATTATATAGATATGAATGCGCAAGCAGCACAATAAACACGGACCACCAGCCTGCATGGTTTGGTTAGAAGTTTTTAAGTGCATGTGGGCATATAAACGTTATTTAAGGAAACAAGCTGCAACAGCAGTAAAAATTTGTTTCTATACATCTGGCATTCCTCCAGGTAATGGGGGGCTTTGGTCAGATTTCTGCGTTTATAGAGGCCGGTCGAAGCTGTCAAAGTTGTTGATAGATAGATTGTTACGTGCCAATAATCATATTTTATTGAGTCTCAATCCTCTTGTTGCGTTTACTTCGTTCATGCCCAAAATGGGCCCAAAAATGAAGTATATCAAAGCGTACTCTTAATAATTTTAATGAAAGATTATTAGTGGGAAAATAACATGACACATAACAAAAACGGACCCTTCGACTTTGCTCAGGCTGGCACATTTGGCCATTGGCATAGATTGATGTTAGGTTGCCGTGGAGCGCCCGAGATGATATTTGGCAGTACAACCTTAATTATCGAAAAAATCTGTGACAGGTTTTTTGCGGCTGTGCCTTTTAAGGCTGCTTGCAGGATAATCCCATCTAAGTTCCGAGATGGAATTTCGATAAAGAGTAGGGGAACTCCAGCAGTTAATTTAAGAGATGGACCTTTGATATTGCTCAAAGGAGTCCAGGCTCATTTACAGTTGATTAATTACCGATGCTCAGCAAATAGAATTGCTAAAGTTTTTTTGGCAAAACTGCCGGAAGGGGATAATAATGCTCTGGGGAAAGTAAGCATTAAAAGAAAATGTGTGAATGGATAAATAAAAAAATGAAACAAGAAATCGTATGGAATGAGACATAAATTCAAACGATTGGTTTCTGTAAAACCGGATCCTTTTGGAGCCCGGAAGGGGATAATAATGCTTTGGAGAAAAGTAAGCATTAAAATAAAATGCGTGAATGGATAAATAAAAAAATGAAACAAGAAATCGCATGGAATGAGACATAAATTCAAACGATTGGTTTCTGTAAAACCGGATCCTTTTGGAGCCCGGAAGGGGATAATAATGCTTTGGAGAAAAGTAAGCATTAAAAGAAAATGTGTGAATGGATAAATAAAAAAATGAAACAAGAAATCGCATGGAATGAGACATAAATTCAAACGATTGGTTTCAGTAAAACCGGATCCTTTTGGAGCCCGGAAGGGGATAATAATGCTCTGGAAAAAATGTGTGATTGATAGGAAATGAGTAAAAAGCAGGACATAAAAATTAAAGCAGGCAGCTAATAGCCGGCAAAAAAATGAAACGACTGTTACACCATATTATTCGTCTGACACTGATAGTTTTATCAGTGGTATTGACTGTGGCATCCGCCACAGCTCAGATTGTGGTGTATCAGGGGCAAACAACCGAATTAAGTGTTGAAGAGATGTCTGGAGACACATACAAATGGGATTTATATCGAGATTCAACTGTGAATTTTGCAACTACCGATGGTGATGTTTTAATACCAGACGAAGCTTATTTCGAAGGTGGAATAAATAATGCCGCAACGGTAAATATTACCTGGCTGGAACCCGGGGTTTATTTCTACAGGGTTATGGCTTGGGATTCTGTAAAGTGCACCAACAACCTGAAGATTGGACGCTTGGTTGTTTTGGAGGCTCTTCCCGAAGTCGTGCTTCAGGCCGATTCTATTTGTATTGGCGATCCGGCGCAACTGATTTTCTATTTAGAAGGCGAAGCCCCGTGGGATATTACTTACACCGATGGAACAAATTCGTGGCAAATTACTACTTCCGATAGTATTCATGTAATTGATATTAACCCAGGTCCTTTATCAACAACTGAATATTGGGTTACCAAATTGACAGATAAATATGGTACAAATTCAACCGCTTCTGAGAAAGTAACGGTAACCGTGTACCCAAAACCAAAAAGTTCAAGAATCTACCAAATTAACAAGTAATGAAAATGACTAAGAATATAAAAATTATGAAAGTGAAAAGTGGGAAAAGTAAGGTGGAAAGAAAAAGCCATCAAGTTTTAAATTTCAAATTTTAATCAGTCTACCTTCTGGCAGGCTCGAAAATAAAATATGCTGAACAGGCTTAAATACATATTATTAATGATATTACTGGCAGCCGCTTCTATAGCGGAGGGGCAAAGCTATGTAATTGATTCTGTATGTGTTGGAGCCGACAGATTTTATAGGATTGATGGCGAAGTGGGCTCTACTTATAGTTGGATGCTTACTGATGAACTTGGAAACGAAATTGCCTTAACAAACTCAGCAGGAACCCCATTTGAAGAAGTATTAAACCCAGGAGATACTATTTGGGGTAGCGAGATCAATATTCAATGGAACAATCCCGGAACATTTGAGTTATCAACCATTCAATATTCAATCAACAATTGCGATACCCTAGAACAGGGGATTATTAAAGTGTTTGAATCTCCTTTAGCAGAAGCTGGGAATCTGCAAATAATTTGTTTCGCTGATACTGTCAATCTGTTTGAAGCAACGGCACATAACTACGGAAGTTTGCTTTGGACTACTACGGGAGACGGTATATTCGATGTTGAATCACAATTACAACCAAAATATACTGCGGGGATAAATGATAGTATTTCCGGAAGTGTAATATTAATTCTTACTGCAACGGGTTTAGCAGAAAATAGTACATGCACACCTGCAATCGATTCGGTGGAAATAATATTTAGTAATCCAGGTCTAACTTTCAACTTTGCCGATTTGCTTTGTTACAACGATGGTTCCGGCTTTATTAGGGCATTTGCAACAGGTGGTGCGTCTCCTTATATTTTTAATTGGATTGGACCTGATAATTTTACGGCAACCGGAGATTCAATTTTTGGTCTTGCGGCAGGTAAATATATTATTACTGTAACCGACAGTAATGGTTGTGTGGCAATCGATTCAGTTGAAATCTTCCAGCCCGGCGAAATGTTCGCCCTCATCGACAGCAGCCAAAATGTATCTTGTTTTGGTGGCAACGACGGTTCAGCCCGGGTTACAGTTACAGGCGGCACAGCAAATTATCTTTATGAATGGGATACTTCCCCCGTACAAACAACTGCCTTTGCAACCGGCCTTTCATTTGGTGTTTACCATGTTATTGTAACCGACAGTAATGGTTGTGTGGCACTCGATTCAGTTGAAATCTTCCAGCCTGGCGAAATGTTCGCCCTCATCGACAGCAGCCAAAACGTATCTTGTTTTGGTGGCAACGACGGTTCTGCCCGGATTACTGTTACAGGTGGCACAGCAAATTATCTTTATGAATGGGACACTTCCCCCGTACAAACAACTGCCCTTGCAACCGGCCTTTCATTTGGTGTTTACCATGTTGTTGTAACCGACAGTAATGGTTGTGTGGCAATCAATTCAGTTGAAATCTTCCAGCCCGAAATATTGCTTACTTCAATAAGTGCAACTGCTACTTCAATTTGTTTTGGAGATAGTATTTTTCTGAATGGAAATCCTACTGGTGGTACTGGTATTTACCAACATTTTTGGACTATCGATGTTACAACTTATCTCAATGCAACCGATATTGTTAATCCTGTGTTTAGTGGTGCTCCTGCAGGTTCGTACACTTTAAATTATATCGTTTCTGATGATAATGGATGTTTTGCATTAGAAATGATTAGTATTATTGTACTGTCACCAACTGATAGTTTATTAAATATTGACCTTTGCGAAAACGCACTGCCTTATGTTTGGGGCGGCACAGCTTACAGCAGCGCAGGCCTTTACACCGATTCGCTTATCAATGCCATGGGCTGTGATTCCATCGTGACCCTGAATTTGAGCATCCTGCCCGGCACCAGTGACACCCTTGATATTGACCTTTGCGAAAACGCACTGCCTTATGTTTGGGG
>Ga0233447_1002983_pt1 | contig 11320 bp, 12 predicted proteins | sample SI_124_October20_3_FD_183014 | JGI IMG/M metagenome (GOLD analysis project Ga0233447, IMG submission 183014) | Seawater microbial communities from Saanich Inlet, British Columbia, Canada - SI_124_October2016_135_MG | ecosystem: Environmental > Aquatic > Marine > Inlet | place: Canada: British...
GTTCTCCTAATTATGGAAATAGATTTTGAATCGATAATACAGGCGATTCTACTGTAAATGCTAATTTAACTGTAACAGGTTCTGTTACCGCAGCATCTTATTATGGAGACGGAAGCGGTCTAGCAAACATAGACCACGGAAATTTAGTAGGCCTAACGGGTAACGATCATCCTCAATATAGTTTAAGTTCACATCTTCATACAGATTACAGTCTGACGTCACATGACCATAATGATATTTACTACACAGAAACAGAAACTAATACTAAATTAGAAGATTATTCTCAAACATCTCATACTCATAGTTTAAACGATATAACAGCGACCGCTCATGATCATAATGCTATTTACTATACAGAATCTGAAATAAATTCGATGTTTAATGGTTATTCTGCTTCTGGCCATGGTCATACTAATTACAGCTTAACATCTCACAGCCATAGTTTAAGCGATATAACAGCGACCGCCCATGGCCATAATGATGTATATTATACCGAATCTGAAATAAATTCGATGTTTAATGGTTATTCTGCTTCTGGTCATGGTCATACTAATTATAGTTTGACATCTCATACTCATAGTTTTGATGAAATAACGGCTACCGCTCACGATCACGCTTTTAGTGATATAACCACAACAGCTCACGTTCATAGTTTTGATGAAATAACTGCAACCGCTCATGAGCATAATAGTCTTTATTATACAAAACCTGAAATTGATTTAACATTAGATGATTATTCTCAAACATCTCATACTCATAGTTTAAGCGATATAACAGCCACCGCTCATACTCACGCTTTTAGTGATATAACAGCCACTGCCCATGATCATAATGATGATTATTATACAGAAAGCGAAATCGATGATTTGCTTGATGATATAACCGTTGGCCTAAATAATTACTTATCATTATCTGGATTTGAAACAGTTAGCGGCGACGTAACAATAAATGCAGATTTAATTGTAACTGGGTCGGCAACCGCTACGTCTTATTATGGCGATGGTTCCAACTTAACAGGAATTTCATCTGATCACGGAAACCTAACAGGTTTGGCCGATGATGACCACCCCCAATATAGTTTAAGTTCTCATGCTCATTTAGATTACAGCTCGTCAGCTCACCTTCATGATAATTATTCAATCACAGGTCATAATCATGATGATGATTATTACACCGAGACTGAGATAAATAGTAAGCTATTAGAATATTCCACAACTGCTCATCTTCATGACTATCTACCATTATCAGGAAATGCATCTATTGAAAATACAGTAGATTTTGAAAACCTTTTGACCCTATCTGGTGAAAAGGTATTCACTCATGATGAGTTAAAGAGCATCAATGCCGGAGCTAAAGTTGAAGGTTATGTTGATAACGAAAACGGTACTTTTACAATCGCAGGAGCTTCTGCTCACTGTTATCATACTACTGATTATACAGGTAGTTTATATTCGCATCATGGAATAGTAAGCTCATCAACGACTTATGATTTAGTTGATAAAGAAACGAATTATTTGATAGCAGGTTGAGATGTTACCGCAGGTTCTACGACTGCCTATATGACTACTAATGTAGATCTTATCAACGAAAGTAATATAGTTCCTGTAATTACTGTATATCGTGACGGTAATCTTACTTGTGGATTAGAGTGAGATAAATTATGTTTAGCTTTACCTAATAGATTACACGCAAGATTTGTTAAAACAAGAAGGTTCGAAAGAAGCGAAGGTTTGTTTTTAGAAACAAATGGTATTCCTTTACAATTTGAAATCTCAAACGGCGTCGTTTGGTACGGAGCAATGACAAGTGCTTTAAACGCAATTGACAGCACAACAACCTCGGCTTCTTTATATTATCATAGTTCCGGTGTATGAGAAGAGACAACTATTACAGGATATAATAATACTCAATACGATGATGGAACTAATTTACAATCAACGGGTAATAACCATTATTGCGTAAACTGGATTTATAGAAATGTTAGTTCAAGTCGAACAGACGAACATACAACTCACGTTATATTAGGAACTGAAAACTATACCTTATCAGATGCTTTAAATGCGCAACCTCCTACAGATCTCCCCGGAGTCCTAACAGAAATAAGTATATTAGTAGGTAGAATTGTAGTTGAAAAAGATGCTACAAGTGCTGAAAATGTTGATAGTGCCTTTGACCTTACATTTAGTCAAAGTTCGATAACAGATCATGGAAACTTAACAGGTTTAGATGATAATGATCATCCACAATATAGTTTGAGTAGTCATTCTCATTTAGATTATAGTTTGACATCTCATAATCATAGTTTTGATGAAATAACCGCAACAGCTCATAATCATGATTACCTATCATTATCAGGCTTTGAAACGGTTGATGGCGATGTAACAATAAATGCAGATTTAACTGTAACTGGAAATGTAGGAATAGGAACATCAAATCCAACTTTTAATCTCCACGTCAAAGGTAGCGACGGTGTTAGGCATTATGTTGAAAGTGATACCGACGGCCAAGCAAGTGTAGATTTAAAAACCGCAGGATCTAATAATCAGCACGTAAGATTAATAAACGATGATGATCATTTGCTTCGCATTTACGATCAAGGTTCTCCTAATTATGGAAGTAGATTTTGAATCGATAATACAGGCGATTCTACTGTAAATGCTAATTTAACTGTAACAGGTTCTGTTACCGCAGCATCTTATTATGGAGACGGAAGCGGTCTAGCAAACATAAACCACGGAAATTTAGTAGGCCTAGCGGGTAACGATCATCCTCAATATAGTTTGAGTTCGCATCTTCATGATAATTATTCAATCACAGGCCATAATCATATAGATTATAGTTTGACGTCTCATTCCCACGATTATTTATCTCTGACAGGGGATGAGGAAGTTACAGGATCTATAACGGCAACATCCTTCTACGGCGTTGGCACTAATTTAACTAATATAGATCATGGTAACTTAACTGGATTGGGTGATAATGACCATCCACAATATGGTTTAACAGCTGGTGCCGACTTCGCCACCTTTAGTAATACAGGCAATACAAGTACATTACCTATTTATACAATTCAACGTACTAATACTACTGAAGCTGATATACCTGTTATAAGTACTGTTGTGACTACTGATTACAAATCTTATGAATCTGATTTGCAGGATTATACTTGACAAGCACCTGCATATGGTTCTAATTATTATACAGGAAATTACACTAATATAGATTTTAGTGGTGTTACAGTTAATTCAATGCATCTTGGTGGTTTCTATGGTAATATGCTAATTACAGAAACTCCTGGTATAAGATTTCATTATGCATCTGGTTTACAAGAACCAGTTGATTGTGCTCAATATATTAAAAGTACAGCTAATGGCGGCGGTGGGGCAGGTAGTATTATAAAATGTACGGGTGATGAAGGTACTGTTCAAAGAGACGTTACTAAAAGTGCTGTTAAAGCTATTTTTAGTGAAGGAAAGAATACAGACCCTGACGGTAATGCTGTTGGTTATTTTGGATACGGTTGAACATCGGGCGCTGGTGATGGCACTTTAATTGGAGTGTGTGGCAGAGCGTATGGTGCTTCTGATTCTGCTCAGACTAAAGTAGGTTTATTTGGTATAAGTAGAATGAGCAATACGCCAACTTCTGGCGATTGAAGTATATTTGGTAGTCATGGACACGGTGGCCTGCACGGTGGAAGTATGTTTATTACTGATTTAAACTCTTCAGATCTATATCATCCTTATTATCAAACAACTAATCATGCACCCTCATATATAAATCATACGGATACAGGTAGTTTATATGTTGAGAATGATATAGAAATAGGCGGAATATTATATACCAATTCTGTTCAAAGGGATTGAGCAAGTGTTGTCGCGAATACTACAATTACAGATGGACACATATTCTTAGTTCAAACGTCTGCAGCAGCTTTGACAGTTACTTTGCCTGGTTTAGAAAGCGGTAGAGAAATAGTTATAAAAGATAAGAGTGGAAATGCAAATACTTATAATATTAGTATTGCTACTCCAGGAGCTGAAAGAATAGATGGTAGTGCAAGTGATGCAACGATAAATACAGATTATGGTAGCATGACTTTAGTTTGCGACTCTTCCAATTGGTATATTTTGGGATAATTATTTAAAGGAATATTATGGATTACATTACAAGAACAGAATTAGAAGCATTAGTAGGTACTTTGCAAGCTACAAACAGTACTTTACAATTAAGAATAAGCGAATTAGAAGCCGAAGTAGATAGTTTAAATCTTCAAAATACAGGTTTAACGGAAACTCTAGGCAGTTTTACTTACAATAGTGGAGTTATAAATGCTGTTATAGATTATGTTGAAGATAATAATTTAATTGGTTTAAAAGATATAATGGTTGCTGAACAAGTTGTTTGGCCTAAACAAGTAAAGTAATAACATTAATTTTTAACCTCTATATATAAAATAAAAAGGATATAATAATGAAAACTGATTTAAAAAAAATGATTCAAGAAGTAATGAAAGAAGAGACCGAAAAAGAAGAAGGCCGTAGGCTTGCATTGGATACAGTAATACGTTTACAAAGAGAAGTCTTTCCGTCTTTAAGTGATGAAGCTCTTCGTAGCTTTGGAGCATTTATGTGTCAATTTTTCAACGCTTATAAATAATTATGAAGATTTCAAAATTAAAAGAAATGATTAAAGAAGAATACAATAAAAATGTAGTTTGACTAGCCGAGCAGGAATTAAAAAAATTAATCGATAAAATTAGATTAAATACTAAATATGATAAAGTACAATCTAAAGCGATTGTATATAGAGCTTTTAAAAACCTAGAAGAATAATGACATACACAAAAAATCAGCCTTTACATTTAGAATCGTCTTCCGACGGAATATATATATTTCGAGGGAATATCTATGCAGAATCTTTTTTAGAATGACAAGACGATGTAGGTTGGGTTGCATTAAGTTCGAGTACAGGATCGCAAACATCAGGTACAGGCGGCGTTACGGTTCATGCCGATTTAACAGGCCTCGAGGAGAATGATCATCCTCAATATAGTTTGGATGGTCATGCACATACTCAATATAGTTTAAATACTCATAATCATGCTTTTAGCGATATAACCGCAACAGCACATGATCATAGTTTTGATGAAATAACGGCAACAGCTCATGATCATAGTTTTGATGAAATAACGGCAACAGCTCATGATCATAGTTTTGATGATATAACAGCTACTGCTCACATTCATGCTTTTAGCGATATAACTGCAACAGCTCATGATCATAGTTTTGATGAAATAACGGCTACCGCTCACGATCACGCTTTTAGTGATATAACTGCAACTGCTCATGATCATAATGATATTTACTATACCGAAGCAGAATCTCTTGCTTTGTTTGCGCCCGGCGCTCATACTCATGATGATAGATATTACGAAGAGAGTGAAGTAGATACTTTTTTAAGTAATTATGTCGCTCTTGCGGGCAGCCAGATGACAGGCGGCTTATCCGGAACCAACATTTATATGTCAAATACTGTCTCTGCGGACAATTTTGAAGGTGATGGTAGTAATTTAACAAACTTAGCTGATGGAGCTAATGGTTATATACAGTATAATAGTTCGGGAGAGCTTGCAGGAAGTAGTAAGTTTACTTTTGATGGAGCCAATGTGCATGTCGGTGGTGAAATTGATGCTAATGTTGTGCACTCTGCAGGAAATGTATATGCAGCAAATACTTTAAGCGGACAAACTCTTTATAGTGATTTTGTTTATTGTAATACCTTTTATCCAAAAACAACTGGTAATATGAGTATTATACCTCAAGGTACCGCACACTGCTATATAAGAAATGTATATACGACGCAAACCTTATCTGCTTATGACGGAATAGATGTGGAAGGTTCTTCTACATTAGAGGATACTACTATAAACGGTGATTTAACTGTAACAGGTGGATTAACAGCGGAGGGAAGCTCTTACTTTGACGACAATGTCTTTTTTAATAAAACTGTTACGGCAACACACTTTTATGGTGATGGTAGTAATTTAACAAACATTAGCCACGGAGACTTAACAGATTTAACTATTAATGATCATCTTCAATATAGCTTAACATCACATCTTCATGATTATCTATCCTTAACAGGAGACGAAGAGGTAACAGGTGCTATTACAGCTACACATTTTTACGGAGATGGTAGTAATTTAACAAACATTACATTAGAGGATACTACTATAAACGGTGATTTAACTGTAACAGGTGGATTAACAGCGGAGGGAAGCTCTTACTTTGACGACAGTGTTACTTTAGACAAAGTTTTAAATGCGGAGGGGGCGTCTACTTTTAGCGCAACTCTTTCGGCAGTAGACTTAACGGCCGATGAGGCAATATTTTTAGATAAATTAGTAATACCGAATAAAACGTTTAATCCGGGCTCACCAGTATTAGGCGAAATATGGTTTATAACTACTTAGAGGATAATTATGAGTAAATTTTTAGAAACAGATTCAATTAGTGGATTCACACACGAACAAATACAAGAAATGCATATTCAAATGCTTGATGCGCAACAACCTGAACCTCCTGTAGAATCGGAAGCAGAAAGCGATTGAAATTTACTTAACTCACAAAGAGATTTAGAGATAGTTGAATATAATACAGAAGATGCTTTGAAAACTGTTATTTGCAGAATAAAGAAAAGCAGAACTCTTAATAAAAAGTGTTTAATAGTATTTACATATGTCAATCATATAGAAAACGATAATGTTAAATACAGAACGACACGAGGATCAGTAAGATCTTGATCAGATTACGGAGAAAGAATAATTATCCCAAGAACTATCGATATTTGTAGAGTTTGTGATACAACATCAGCGGTTAAGAAATAATGGCTAATTTTTATATATCGAATCAAAACGGTGATGATGCAAATGACGGATCTACACCGGCTTTAGCAAAGAAGACTATTAATACAATAACAAATGCTTCTCGAAGCGCAGGCGATGTTATTTATATAGGTCCGGGCGTTTATAGAGAAATCGTTATGACAACATCAAACGGAGCCGATGGAAATCCAATTAAGATAATCGGAGATCCTCAAGCAATTCATCTAACTGGAGACACGGCAGGGATTGTAAGAGTAACCGGTTGTAATGAAGACGAAGAGCCTAGCAATAACTTATATATAATTGATATGGTCAGTATAAGTTATTGAGAAATTTGAAATCTTCATGTAGATGGAAATGAGCAACCAAAAGGAAGTGGCGCAGGCTACGAATATGTCATAGAAGCATCTAATTATACAATTAGTGGATTTAATTGTTACATCACTGGCGGCGGATATGCCGCTGTGAGTAGAGGCAGTTGATTTGATTGTGTAATGATAGGATGTTATATAGGGGCTTATAAAGCATACGCTAGTAGATGTGTAGTAATAGCGCCTTATCAGCCTGTATTAGGAACGGTTGTTGCTGATGAGTTATCTCAGGCTCATGAATGCTTGATAATTGGTGGTTATTATACTTCATACAAAAGTAGTATTCATAATTGCATTACACTCGGTGGAACATATGGCCATAGAGAAAGTAGGGTTAATAGTTCAATGCAAGTAGCAGCGAATTCGCCGTTCTATCTATGCGATATTGCTCACGATGCATGAGTTAACCATTGTTACAGTTTTGGTTGTACAAACTCTCACTCTGGAAGTGACACTGGTATTATTAAGCTTGTAAGTGCAAATCATAGAAATTGATCTTCTGCAAATACTTCTGGACCAGACACGGCCAATTCTATCTCAGGCGCTTGGATTACGTTTGATTATAATAAGCTTATTGGCTTAAAAAACGCTTTTGAGCCTGTTAATAATTGACACGCTATTTCTGGTTGGGCAGATACTAATATAACATTAACTGCCGCAACGAGCGGCTCTCATGATATTTTATATAGAGATAGATACATGAAAAGTTCTACTACATCATGTGACGTTGGCCCTTATGAAATGAGTAACAGCGAATTGAGTGAAGAAAGTGATGTTTATACATATAGTGTTAGTGGAATTGGCGAACAAAAATTCAAAATAGCAGCAGCTACAGGTGATGTAACAATAGAGTTTGATTCTAAAATGACATTAGGAACTGGAGTTGGAAGTTCATTTTGAATAGAAGATGCTTATACGCACGCAGTTGTATCTGACGTAACTGCTACTATGAACAAAAGTTCCTGATCAACTACTGGTTTAACAACTACTGTGACAGGAAATGTAAATATGTTAGAATTCGTTTTTTATAACAATGAAGCCAGTGATAATGCTTATATTAGAAACGTAGATGTAACAATAGGATAATTATGGCAAATATATTAACTCCAGTCAATGGAAATTTACAAGAAGTAACTATTGTTGAGTCGGGATTGACGCCTGTTAATGGAACTTTAGCTTCACAACTTGGTGTAAGTGAAGATGAGTATTCAAAAGCAAGTCCTATAGGCTATATGAGATTTTATACAGGATCTGACTTATTAGATTTGCCTATTTATAATTTGAATGACGTTAAAGAAAACAAATTGCGAATTTATACGGGAGCTGTAATAGGATGTCTGGGATTAGTTGATACGGCAGACCGATATGCTTCGCATATCCACATTCAAACAAATGTTGGAGTTATGAGTATAAGGAAACGTTAATAATGGGAAATAGTACATTTAGTTTGTTATGTAATTTTTTAGAAGAAGAGGAAGATGAACATCTTCTAGAAGAAGAAGAAAAGGCTTTAATAAAAGATTATAGAGAAGAAAGCTTATTAAAATTATCAGATAAAGTATTACCGAGATCTTATAGCGATATAGAATTAGGTAAAGTTAAAAATAAAAAATATGTCCCAAATCATATTTTTAAAAATTCTACGGATATACAAAACGTAAAATTACGTTTTAAAGATTTCGATTTTGATCAGGAAAAATTATATTATCTGGCAGCTTGAATATATCAATCTATTTTTAAAGGCTTTCTGGACATAAAAGGTCAAGTACACGAACCTGCGCTAAATGAATACGCCAAAGTTTTATACGAAGATTCTATACCTTTTTTAAAGAATAAAGTAGATTCTTACCTTTATGAAAATAATACGAATATTTTTGATTTAAAAGAAGAATATGAAATTCATTTAGCTTATTGGCAATATAAAAGATTAGAACGCAAAACTGCAAAATTAAAAAAAATGAAAAAAAGTACTAAAGCGGCATATAAAAAATATATCAAAAGTCTTGGTAAAAATTCGTGATGATATGATCATAAAACAAAGCAAGCCTTCGTAAAAGAACCAATGTATCTTCATTGAAGCTATTTTAAAAATATGCAAAAATTAGTTCCGGATATACAAATAACACATGGATATATAAATAATATACGCAATTGAAAGTTTTTATTCCCCGCACTAATTCAAAAATTAATTGCAATGAAATGTCTAAACGTAGAAACAATACCTAAGATGAAGATCAAAGTTATAACAGACCTTAATCCAAGACTGCGTTATTATTATATTAAAGATAATAAGAAATATGACAGACAAAAACGAATGCCTGGTTTCGAAATATTAAAAAATGATGAAATATTAAATTTAAAATTTGATAATTTAAAAAATAATAAACCATGAGAACTTCATTTAGAAAGATTAAAAAATGGAGAATTAAAGAAATATTATCATAGAAATAATAATAATAATTTTATTTCACAATTATTTTAACTATTATTTAAATAAAAGTTAAGGAGATTCTATGGATAAAAGTAAAAAATTCCTGCATGACAGCGGCAAAATCCACACTGGCAAAAGGCAAATTCGCGATCCGTATAATCAGAATATTATTAAAGAAATAGACGAAGATGGACTCGTTACTAGAGACCCATTGTCTCGTGAAATAACGAACATGGCCTCGCCAAATGATGGCCAAATGTATTATGAAAAAGGGTTTACGAATAATTTTAGCAATATTAATTTTAACATAGAAAAATATGATGATCGAAAATATTTTGTTAGGTTAGATAATCCTTATGATATTATTGCAGAAGTTTGGAAAGAAGGCGAAACATGGATGGTAAGAGATCCTTACCATTTTAATATGATTGCGAGAGTTGAGCATCCATCTGATGCTTTACGAATAGGTCACGAATTACTATTAGAAGCTTATATAAAAGTAAATCCTAATTTTGCAAAGAATAGAGGATTAATAAAAGAATCTATTCCTAACAAATCTAAGCCATCCGCCAAACAAGAATCTGGGAAATTCAACCAAGCAGCTTCTAATACATTTTCTGATACTATTGACTCGATAGGCTTCGGCGTAGGGTTTGCGAATCAAATGCGAAGGGAAGGAAAATCTGTTTTTAAATCATTACAAATGGGATTGGGAATGTTTACATTCAGGTTACTCATAGTTATGTTTCCATGGATTATAGGAATTACATTATTAAGTTTACTTTAAAGGAGATTGAATGAATAAAGATTATAAGTTATGTTATGTTGATATGGAAAAGCATTTATTATACTTTTCAAAATCCGATCCAAAGTTCTTTTTATTAGGTGATAATGGCCCTTCAAAAATTTATTTTATAGATGGAACGTTTTCTTACCCCGCAAAGCGAATGCATAATTTTTCAGTTTCAGCAATGATAAGAAAAGAATATCCTTGGATTTGCTTAATAAAAAATTTAGACATAAGAGGAAAGAAAGAAGAATTTTTAAAAATTTATGCAGGAGATAGCTTGGAATCGTTTTTAAATCATGCAGAAAAGAATGATAAAATTAAAATTTTTAAGGCGATTTAAATATGAATTTAATATATATTAAAGATAAGACATATGAAATTTTAAAAGTATTATCAAACGAGTTTTGGCAAGAGTATAAGATAACAAAAAATGATGTTTTAAATCGATATATTAATCGGGCTTATGTAGACGAAGTTTTATTTAACAATAATAAGTTTTATCTTGTATCAGAAGTCAGGGAAGCTACTTTATTAAATTCAAAAAATAAATTAAAAAATAATGAATATATAAACGCTCGCAGAGATAAGCGACAATTACGTAAATATAAAAGGAGAAACTAATGAAAGAAATGAAATATGTAATGATTTATGATGATAAAAAATCAATGCCAGAAATTATTGTTTTTCCAAAAACAATTGAACATATAAACTTCGCTTTTATGGAACCAGATTCCGCCGGGTTTATAAATGTTCAGACAGGTGAATGCTATGGATTTTCAACTTCTTTGGGCATCTCGGCAAAGGAAGAAGACTCAGAATATGGAAAGTTTTATATAGGATAG
>Ga0233447_1002992_pt1 | contig 11282 bp, 10 predicted proteins | sample SI_124_October20_3_FD_183014 | JGI IMG/M metagenome (GOLD analysis project Ga0233447, IMG submission 183014) | Seawater microbial communities from Saanich Inlet, British Columbia, Canada - SI_124_October2016_135_MG | ecosystem: Environmental > Aquatic > Marine > Inlet | place: Canada: British...
CTTATCAGTTCCCTGAAAAGCTTATTCCACTTATTATTCTCAATGCGCTAGAAGGTAAAGATTTACCAATCTATGGCAATGGTAAACAAATACGTGATTGGCTATATGTTGATGATCATGCAAGAGCATTATTGCATGTAGCACTAACTGGTAAGATCAGTGAAACATATAATATTGGTGGACATAATGAATTGCAAAATATTGATGTTGTTAAAACTGTATGTAGTATCTTAGATGAGCTAGTACCAAGTAAGCTTGATGGTATTGATAAGTATGAACAGCTTATCACCTATGTAGGTGATAGAGCTGGACATGACGTTAGATACGCTATAAATGCAACTAAGATAGCAGATGAATTAAACTGGACGCCAGATGAAACATTTTCAACGGGCATTAAGAAAACTATCCAGTGGTATTTAGAAAATACTGTTTGGTGTGATAGAGTTAAGGATGGTAGCTATCAAGGTGAGAGATTAGGAGTGGTTAAATCATGAAAGGAATTATTCTAGCAGGCGGCTCAGGCACACGCCTTTATCCAATCACAAAGGGCGTATCAAAGCAGTTGCTGCCAATTTATGATAAGCCAATGGTATATTACCCTTTGTCAGTGTTAATGTTGGCAGGCATTCAAGATATTTTAATTATTACTACACCTGAAGATCGAGAGGGGTTTATTCGTGTTTTAGGTGATGGGTCAGAATTTGGTGTTAATTTAACATACAAGATGCAGCCAAGTCCAGATGGCTTGGCCCAGGCTTTTATTATTGGAGAAGAGTTTATTGGTGATGATAGCGTTTGCTTAGTGTTGGGAGATAATATTTTCTGGGGACAGGGGTTTACGCCAATTTTAGAGAGTGCAGTTAAGCGTCAAAAAGGCGCTACAGTTTTTGGTTATCAGGTTAATGATCCTGAGCGGTTTGGAGTTGTCGCGTTTGATGACAATAAAAAAGCTGTTAGTCTAGAAGAGAAGCCGGAAAAGCCACAGTCTAATTATGCTGTCACTGGTTTATATTTCTATGATAATGATGTGGTGGAAATGGCGAAACAAGTGAAGCCGTCGCACCGTGGAGAGTTGGAGATTACAACACTAAACCAAATGTATTTGGATCGTGGAGATTTACATGTAGAACTTTTAGGTAGAGGGTTTGCATGGCTAGATACTGGAACGCATGAAAGCCTCTTAGAGGCTGCAATGTTTGTAGAAACCATTGAAAAACGTCAAGGATATAAAATTGCCTGTTTAGAAGAAATCGCTTGGAATAATGATTGGTTAAGTAGCGAACAAGTAATGCAAACTGCTAAAGCCCTGTCTAAAAATAGCTATGGACAGTACCTAATGAGATTAGTTAAAAGTTGAGTGTGTCGAAAAAAATTCTACACATTGCCGGTTGCGATAAATTTATTCCGCCTTTTATTGAATTGGTAAAAGAAAATTTATCTTTTGAACAGCATGAGTTTTTACTAACTAATGGCATGGATTCTCACAATCTGAAAGACAATAAAAACGTGCACCTTTCTAATCCTGCTGCCTTAAGTAGGTTGAAGCACTATGCGCTAGCTATCATTAAAATGCACCAAGCCAAAAAAGTGATACTGCATGGCCTCTTTGATATAAGATTGGTGACTCTGCTTTTTTTTATGCCCTGGCTACTTAAAAAATGCTATTGGATGATGTGGGGGTACGATTTGTATGTTTACCAACTCGGCGAACGAAATTGGAAGTGGAAAGTTAGTGAGTTCTTTCGCCGACAGGCGATTAAAAAAATGGGGTTTCTTGTCAGTGGCACAACAGGCGATGTAGACTTGGCTAGAGAATGGTATGGTGCGAAAGGCGTGCATATTAAATGCTTTAATTATCCAAGCAACATATACAAAGAATATGACATGCCAAAAAAACAGCATACTAGTATCAATATTTTGCTCGGAAACTCCGCCGATCCAAGTAATAACCATTTGGAAGTGTTTGACAAACTCGAAGCCTTTAAAGGGCAAGACGTTAAAATCTATACCCCTTTAACCTACGGTAACCCAGATTATGCTAAAAGCATCATTCAACAAGGCAAGCAACGCTTTGGTGATAAATTTGAAGCCTTAACTGAACACATGCCATTTAATCAGTACCTTGAGTTTTTAGGTAAAATTGATATAGCTATTTTTAACCACAGACGCCAACAAGGGTTTGGCAATGCTATTACTCTATTAGGCCTGGGTAAGAAAGTGTATTTAAATTCTGTATCCACGCTTAATGGCGTGTTTAAAGAGTTCGAATTAACGACTTTTGATGTGAATGAAGTGAATATTTATTTGTTGGATGATGATATAGCCAAGCAGAATATACAAAAAGTAAAAACCGCATTTTCCAAAGAGTCTTTGGTCGATAGTCTGGCTAAGTGGATACAATAAAGAGATGGGTATGAAAAAATTAATAATATTTGGTATTGGTGAACAGGCAGAGTTAGTTTATTTTAAAAATGAAACTAATTGTCAAATTAAAGCCTTTACAGTTAAGATTAAGAGTCTGTTATTAAAGCGACTCTTACTAGGTTAATATATGAAAATAATACATGCAACATGGGAGATGAGAAATCTTGGTGTCAATTGTCACGAGGTTATTCTTGAGAACAATGATACTTTAGAATTATTACAATTAAGATCTTGTGAATTTGAATCTGAATATATTGTTATAAAAGTACCCACAACAATGATTGATATATCTTTATATCTACAAGAGGCTGGTTACCAATTTATTGAGACATATGTATCGTGTTATCATCCGATGACAATTCCTAAATTAACAAAGATACAGGAGAGAGTGATTGACTCAACTAGATATGAATCGATGAATGATAAAGAATTTGAACACATGTTGAGAGAAATAAAAGATGGAATGTTTAAAGGAGACAGGATTTCATTGGATCCATTTTTTACACAAGATCAAGCGAATAAACGTTACGTGGGGTGGATGCAGGATGAGCTGAAGAATAAATCCAATTTCTATACATTAAAATATAAAAATGAGCCTGTAGGTTTTTTTGTCATGAAAAAGAAAGGTGACAGTTATTTTGCTTGTCTTGCAGGGATTTACCCGTCTTTTCAACGTTTTGGATTTGGAATATGTCTAAACTATTTTGAAATTATAGAAGCTATAAGTAAAAAATCTAGAGCAGTAGAGACTGCATTTTCAGTTAACAATAGGGGTGCATCAGCAATTCATTTTTCACTAGATTATGTATTGAAAGATCACTACTATGTTTATATCAAACATAACAAAATTTAAAAAAAGGAGACACCATGAGTAATAAATTACAATACGACAATATTTTTATTGAAATGCTTTCAATTGACAAGGGGCAGCTGCAAGGGCTTGAATACAATTCAATCCCACAGTGGGATTCTGTTGGGCATATGACCCTTATGGCGGCATTAGAAGAAACTTTCAGTATTATGATGGATATGGAGGAAATCATTGATTTCTCTTCATATGATAGAGGGATTGAAATTTTAAACAAACATAATGTCGTTATTTAGTTAACTAACTGATATGAATAATTTTTATAAATGGAGAATTTAAATGGAAGGTTTTAGTTTGGATTGTGTAGAGCTGCAAGAATACCAGCAAAATAGATATCCATACCTTATGATCGACCATGTTGATGAGGTGGTACCCGGTAAAAGTGCAAGAGGCTATAAAAATTTAAGTATGAATGAGTGGTTTTTCCCTCCACATTTTCCAGATGCACCAAACATGCCTGGCGCACTACAACTTGAATCAATGGCTCAGATGATTACAATAGCTATAACAACTTTGCCGGGAATAAAAGGGAAAACGACAAGGTTTATATCAAGCTCTCTAAAGTTCCACAAAGAGATTAGACCTGGAGATAAAATGGTTATTGATACCAAAGTGACATTTTGGAGTCGTGGTATTTTTAAGGGTGTTGGAACGGCCTATACAAATGGAACTATTGCAAGCGAATCTGAAATGGTAATTTGTGTACCTGATATATTGAATCAATACTCCCCAAAAAAACAATAACTAACTAACTCAAAAAAAATGGAGATTTTCATATGGTACGCGTAGCAGATTATGTAGCTCAAAAAATTTACGATATTGGATCAAAATATGTTTTTACTGTAACTGGACGAGGGGCATTATTTTTGACAGATGGTATAGCGGCACATAAAAATTTGAAGAGTGTATCCATGCATCATGAACAAGCCGCGGCATATGCTGCAGTATCTTACTCTCAATATACAAATAATATCGGTACATGTATAGTTTCTACTGGCTGCGCATCTACAAATGCAATTACAGGTGTATTGAATGCCTGGCAAGATGGAATACCATGCCTGTTTATCTCAGGTCAAAATAAATTAGCAGAAACAACGAGATTTACCGGCTTAAAAATAAGAACATATGGTCAACAGGAAGCTGATCTTATTCCTATGGTTGATTCCATAACTAAATACTCTACAATGATTGTTGACCCGGAAAGAATTGTATATGAAATGGAAAAGGCGATATATTTGGCGCGATCTGGTAGAAAGGGGCCGGTGTGGATAGATATACCATTAGATGTTCAAAATATGAGGATCAACCCTGATACTCTTGAACATTTTAAACCTGAAAATAGTCATCATAAAGGCTCTACGGATAAGGATGTAAGCTTCGTTATCAACTCTCTAAAGAAATCGAAACGGCCAGTAATTTTGATTGGTAGCGGTGTTCATAGTGCTGATGCAATAGAAGAATTGAATAATTTTCAGGAAAAGTTCGGGATTCCACTCACATATGCGGCATCGGCAACAGATACATATGGATTGAATAATGACCTTTCAATTGGCTCAGTTGGAATTATGGGGTGCACAAGAGCGGGTAGCTTTGCCGTTCAAAATTCAGATTTTCTTCTAGTATTAGGATCCCGGTTATCATCAATGACAGTAGGAGAGACGTGTAAATTTGCACGTGAAGCTGCCGTTGTAGTAATCGATATTGATCCTGTTGAACACTCTAAAGGTTCAGTAAATATAGATCGATTTATAAATTCTGATGTAAAAGATTTTTTAATTAATATGAACAATGAAGAGGCTGTACCAACTAACAGCCAATGGGTAGAAAAATGCAAGCATTGGAAAGATGTATTTCCAAGGTGTGAAGATTATCGTAAAAAAAATGAAAAAATAGATCTATATTACTTATCTGAATGCCTCTCTCATGCGCTTCCAGATAAATCAGTTTTTTTGACTGATTCAGGGTTAAATGAGCTTATATTACCTACTAATATAAGTTTTGATAAAGGGCAGCGCTGTATTCATCCTGTATCTCAAGGCGCAATGGGTGTCGCCTTGCCTGCATTGATAGGGGCGCATTTTGCTAGTGATCTTCCCGTTGTGGCAGTGATTGGTGATGGGTCGATAATGATGAATCTGCAAGAGCTGGAAACTATTAGGTATCACCAAATACCAGCCAAGATATTTGTGGTAAATAATAATGTATATGCAGTGATACGAAAAAGACAAGTTGAAATGTTTCGCTCGCGCACTATTGGAACTGACCCAAGTGATGGCGTAAGCTGTCCAGAATTTGAAAAAGTTGCAGCTAGTTTTGATCTTGACTACGTCAAAATTGAAACTAGTTCAGGTTTAGCTAATAATCTGAAAGAGGTTATGAATATGAAAGGTCCTGTGTTATGTGAAATTATGGGTCTTAATGATCAAGATTATATTAGTTGTGGACATGTTCGCAATAAATTGAATCAAATAGTAACCAGACCAATAGAAGATCAGCAGCCTTATATGGATAGAGAGTTATTTTTATCAGAGATGCTAGTTGATCCTATAGACCAATAAGACTTGTTAATTTATTAAACATTAGGAAAAAAATATGAGTGCAATATCATTAAGAAATTCAACAATACTGAGTGATTATGGAAAAACGTACGTTGTTGCGGAGATTAATACAAGTCATTTTGGCAATATTGAAGTGGCAAAAGAAATGATTGATCAGGCCAAGAATGCCGGATGCGATTGCGTTAAGTTTCAGTCATGGACTGAAAGTACATTGTATTCAAAAACATTCTATGAGGAAAATCCCATAGCAAAAAGATTTATTAAGGGATTTTCTTTTTCAGAGGATGAGCTTACAGTGGTTGCCAAGTACAGTAAAAAAATTGGGATTGACTTTGCATCTACTCCATATTCAATTAAAGAAGTTGATTTTTTGATTGATGAATGCGATGTTCCATTTATTAAAGTGGCATCGATGGATTTAAATAACAATTATTTTTTGGAGTATATCGGAAAAAAAATGGTCCCTATAATTTTATCAACAGGCATGGGCGATATGCAAGAAATAATAAATGCTGTAAAGGTTATAGAAAGCACGGGAAATACAAATATATGCATATTACATTGTATTTCAATCTATCCTCCAGAAATTTCAACAATTAGGCTAAATAATATATTAGGATTGCGAGAAATATTTCCAAATTATCCAATTGGATTTTCAGACCATTCAATTGGAATTGAAATACCAATTGCTGCTACAGCATTAGGATCGTGTTTGCTTGAAAAACACTTTACACTTGATAAGTCTAAAATAGGCATGGACAATCAAGTTGCTACTGAGCCGAGCGAGATGGCCCTAATGGTAGAGAGTTGTAAAAATGTTCAAATGGCACTAGGAGGCAAAGAAAGAGTAGTTTTAGAGGCTGAAATTGAGCAAAGGAAGCAAATGAGGCGTAGTCTTGTTGCGAAGAGGGATTTATTGCCAGGTGATATTATTTCTAAAGATGATTTAGATGCTAAACGACCTGGAACTGGAATACCGCCAGATAGAATTGATGACATTATTGGCAGCGAAGTAATCAAAAAAGTTTCTGAAGATACAATTTTATTTTCCAATTGTTTAATTAAAGAATGAATAAAAATACTTTTCTAAAATTCAAAGATAACGATGCCGTAATAACAGAAAATGACAGTCGATATAGTTACAATGATTTACTAAAGTATGCAGAATTAATTGGAAAAGAGGTAGAAACTAGATCATTAGTTTTTTGCCTGTCTAGTAACTCAGTTGGGTCTTTAGCCGGATATGTATCATTAATATTTAATAATTCAGTTCCAGTAATGCTTGATAGTAAAATCGATAGAGGGTTGCTTAATGATCTAATTAGTATCTATAAGCCTAGGTATATATGGCTTCCTGAAGAAGAATCTGAAACCATAGATGGATATAGATATTCTTTTAGCGCTCTTGGTTATTCGTTAATTCTTAATAACAATAATCAGAACTGTAAGCTTCATCCTGATTTGGCATTACTTTTACCAACATCAGGAAGCACAGGAAGCCCAAAATTAGTTAAATTAACTTATGAGAATATTGAATCAAATGCTAAATCTATAGCTAAATATCTGGAAATTGATGAATCTGATAGGCCTATAACTACCCTTCCGATGCACTATACGTTTGGACTTTCAATTATTAATAGTCATCTAATAAAAGGATCGACAATCCTGCTTACCAATAGTTCTGTCATGGAAAAAAGCTTCTGGAGTTTTTTGTCAAAATCAAAAGCCACATCTTTATCTGGCGTTCCATATACTTTTGAAATGTTGGATAGGCTTAGATTTTTTAGAATGGAGTTAAAATATCTTAAAAAAATTACACAAGCAGGTGGAAAATTAAGTAATTCTCTAAGTGAGAAATTTTCAAATTTTTTTATAAAAGAAAATATATCTTTTTATGTAATGTATGGGCAAACTGAAGCTACAGCAAGAATGAGTTACCTTCCTCCTGAGTATTCAGTGTCGAAACTTGGAAGTATTGGTGTGGCAATTCCAGGTGGGGAGTTTCATTTAATTAATGATAACGGGCAGTTAATTGAAAAAGATGAAACAGTAGGAGAATTAGTTTATGAAGGAAGTAATGTATCAATGGGCTATTCTATTACCTTAGAGGATCTGGCCAAGGATGACACAAACAAAGGTGTTTTAAAAACGGGAGATTTAGCAAAAAAAGATAAAGAGGGTTTTTATTATATTGTTGGAAGAAAAAAAAGGTTTGCTAAAATTTTTGGAAATAGGGTGAATCTTGATGAAGTGGAGCAATTAGTTAAAAACATTACACATGAGTGCGCTTGTATTGCAGTGGGAGAGTTGATTTGCATTTATACACCAAAAGAAGAAAAAATTAATGAAATAAAAGAATTTATTTCATTAAAAACTGGCATCCATTCAAGTGGCTTTAAAGTTGAATACATTGATTGCATTCCAAAAAACTCATCAGGAAAAACCATTTATTCTAGGCTTGATAAATGATTAATTTACAGAATTTTTTTGGCGTGAGTCCCTATATATTCAATAAAAAAGATAAGAGGAGAGTATTGAACGAAAGTTTGATGGAATTAACACGTTTTCATTATGAGCATTGCTGGCAATATAAAAAGATATTAGACGGAATGGGGTTCGATATAAATAACAATAAGGAATATGATGAGCTGCCATTTTTGCCAGTAAGGCTGTTTAAGAATTTCGATTTATATAGTGTTCCAAGAGAGAGCATCATTAAAACAATGACATCTTCTGGTACATCAGGACAGACGGTTTCTAAAATATACTTAGACAAATACACGTCAATTAATCAATCTAAAGCTTTAGCAAAGATTGTGTCTTCATATATAGGCTTTAAAAGATGCCCTATGTTAATTATTGACTCAGAATCTATTTTAAAAAATAGAGAGTCATTTTCAGCGCGTGGAGCAGGTATTTTAGGGTTTTCAATGTTTGGCTCTAGTCGAATGTTTGCGTTAAATGACAAAATGGAAATTAAATATAATGAAATAATTTCTTTTTTGAAAGAGAACGAAGGAAAAACAATCTTTGTTTTTGGGTTTACTTTTATGATATTTTTGCATTTTATTCAAGAGTTGAAAAAAAAGAATATGAAATTCGATATTTCAAATGGTGTACTTATACATGGAGGGGGTTGGAAGAAGTTGTCGGACCAATCGATAACTTCAATCGAGTTTCGAAGGGAGGTTGAGAAGGTGTCCGGCATTAAGTCGGTCCATGATTACTATGGAATGGTTGAGCAAGTTGGCTCAATTAATATGGAATGCGAATATGGTAATTTACATACTTCTATTTTTTCTAATATTGTAATTCGAAGACCTAATGATTTTACAATTGCAGATGTTGGCGAGAAGGGGATTGTTCAAACTCTTTCTGTATTGCCAGCCAGTTATCCTGGGCACTCACTTTTAACCGAAGATGAGGGCATACTCCTTGGAGAGGATGATTGTAAGTGTGGAAGTTTAGGAAAATATTTTAAAATAATTGGGCGAATTGAAAACGCTGAAATACGTGGATGTAGCGATACTTATACTAATGAATTTAAATAAAGTTAAGTTTCTAAATACTCTTGGAAAAACTGCACTTGATAGCGTCGACTTGATAAAATCTAGTAAACCTTTTTCCAATGAGGTAATTATTTTTTTAGATATACTTTCTAAAGAAATTTTTAAAGATCATAGAGTTAAAAGGTTTCCCGATGTAGCTACATTTGCTTTTTATTGTAGAAAATCAAACATATTGCAATTGAAAGGGCGATTCTATAATGACAATTCAACAAGACTTAGTATAGGGGTTGTTTTCCATATCGCCCCATCAAACGTTCCTGTAAATTTTGCTTATACATTATTAGTCGGATTGTTAACAGGAAATTTTAATATAGTCAGAGTGCCTTCAAAATTTTATGAACAAGTTGAAATTATAATTAGTGCAATTAATGCATTATCTAATAGAGATAATTTGTTGCTAATCTCTAACAGAATAGTGTTGGTCAGTTATGGTCGAACAAACAATGCAACAGAGATATTTTCATCAATATGTCACGCCAGAGTTATTTGGGGCGGAGATGAAACAATAAAAAATATCCGTGAAAATTTAATACCGGCTAGGGCGTTCGATGTTACCTTTGCCGATAGGTATTCTATTTGCATAATTAATGCAGATAAATTTATCAATGAAAAACATCCTGAAAAAATTGTTACTGGGTTTTATAATGATACATATCTATTTGATCAGAATGCTTGCACTTCTCCACACTTGGTTTCATGGACGGGATCAAACTTAAATGTAATCAAAGCTAAAAAAATATTTTGGGATTCGCTACATACTTTGATTAGCAGTAAGTATGAAATTGCTTCGGTGCTTGCCATTGATAAAGTTGTTAATTTTTGTGAACAGGCGATACAATCAGGAAAAATTCAATTGATAGATAGAAAAGATAATTTATTATGGAGGGTTGATATTGGAGAGGTACAAGTAGATGTGGATCAATTTCGCTGCAATAGTGGTTATTTTTCTGAATGTCATATATCAAACATCTTTTCATTATCAAAAATAATAAACAATAAGTATCAAACATTATCATACTATGGATTTTCAAAAAAAGAGTTAAAAGAATTTTCCGATCAGTCAGGAATGGTCGGTATTGATAGAATAGTTCCAATTGGAGCTACTATGGATTTTTCATTAATATGGGATGGGCGTAATTTAATCAACACGTTGTCAAGGGAAGTTGAAATAGTCTAGGTTTCTGATACACACTTCTTAATGCAGGATTAAATTTTTAAAAAATATGATAAATTTTAACAAGCCACCCCATACTGGGGCTGAAGAACAATATGTTTTGCAGGCAATTAAGAGCGATAAAATTTCTGGCGACGGTCTTTTTGGTAAAAAATGCCAAGCTTGGTTTGAGGAAAAGCTAGGTTGTAAGAAGACTTTACTGACGCCTTCTTGTACTGCGGCACTGGAAATAGCAGCCATCTTGATTGATATACAGCCTGGTGATGAAGTGATCGTTCCCAGCTACACTTTTGTTAGCACTGCTAATGCGTTTGTGTTGCGTGGTGCAACAATTGTATTTGTAGATATTCGCCCTGATACCATGAATATGGATGAAAAGCTGATTGAAGCGGCGATTACCCCTAAGACCAAAGCTATAGTACCTGTGCACTATGCAGGTGTTGGTTGCGAGATGGATGTAATTATGGATGTTGCTAACCGCCATGGTGTATTTGTGGTAGAGGATGCCGCGCAAGGTATGATGAGCTCCTATAAAGGTAAGCCACTAGGTACGATTGGACACATTGGAGCTTTTAGTTTTCATGAAACAAAAAATTATACAAGTGCTGGTGAGGGTGGGCTGCTTATTATTAATGATGAGCAGTTCATTAATCGCGCTGAAATCATAAGAGAAAAAGGAACAAATAGAA
>Ga0233447_1002997_pt1 | contig 11269 bp, 9 predicted proteins | sample SI_124_October20_3_FD_183014 | JGI IMG/M metagenome (GOLD analysis project Ga0233447, IMG submission 183014) | Seawater microbial communities from Saanich Inlet, British Columbia, Canada - SI_124_October2016_135_MG | ecosystem: Environmental > Aquatic > Marine > Inlet | place: Canada: British...
CGAAGCGGATATGACTTCCTTACAAAGACCTGGGATAGTTCACCGTTTAGATAAAGATACTTCTGGCTGTTTAGTGATTGCTAAAAATATTCTGAGTCGACAGCGTCTATCAGCGAGTTTTGCGTCCAGAGATATAAAAAAAACATATTCTGCGTTGTCGTGTGGAGTCTCTAAGGAGCATAGCGGTAATATAACAACTCTTATTGGAAGACATCCTGTAAATAGAAAAAAAATGGCTGTTGTTCAGAAAAACGGTAAAGAAGCAATAACTTCATATAGAATAGAAAAAAGTGGGCAGATAGATGGGGTATCTGTTTCATTATTAGAGGTCAATATTTTAACAGGAAGAACCCATCAAATAAGAGTTCATCTTGCCCATATAAAGCTGCCTGTATTAGGAGATAAAGTTTATGGTGGACACCAAAGACTTATCGTTCCTCGTCAAATGCTTCATGCTAGGGAAATAGTTTTTCCACATCCTAAAACTGGTGATACAGTTTCTGTAATTAGCCCGTATCCGGAAGACTTTCAATATTACCTCAATCAAATATTATTTTAACTCGACCATTTCCAACAAAGTAAAATTAAGCAAAATAATAAGTAGAAACGGCGAACTGAACTTTTGGTCTACCCCTTTTCGGAAATGATCTAATTAGAGTGTATAAGTGAAGATTAGTGGTGAATTATTTTTTTCTAAATTAGCATTTCTAAATTCTAAATATTATTTAATTACGTCTTTTGCGTTAAGCAAAAAATAGTCTATGACATACTCTTTACGGTAATTTTTCGTGTGTTATGTCCGGTTCTTTCTATGTCAATAAAAATGGTACCTGGTACAAGTAGTTCATGAATTCTTTCTGGCCACTCGATCAGTATAATAGCATTTGAGTCGTTTAAATATTCATCGATACCAAAAACAAGTGCTGAGTTGGTGTCTGTGATCCTGTATAAATCAAGATGATATAGCCACTGGTTATCATCGATCAGGTATTCTTTTATTAGTGTAAATGTAGGGCTAGAAACAATATCATCTATGCCAAGGCCTCTTGCAAAACCACGAGCGAAAACAGTTTTACCAACACCTAAATTTCCTCGTAGGCCTATGCAAGCTCCAAGCGGAACCTTTTTAGCTATTTTAGACGCTATTTTCTCTGTTTCTGTTTCAGAATTACTAATATAAACTGTGTTCTTCAATATATTCTCCTGGATTTATTTGTGTAAGAAACTAACTCAAATAAATCTATACTTATTTTATTATTTTCACAAATAATAAAATAAGAGAAACGGGAGATTACTCTATATTTACCTATTTTTTTCTGTTTTCCTCTAAAAAACTATTATCATTGTTAATTGTTTTTGTCTGTCTTCTCAGTTTGAAAAAATGAGAAAAGTTAATAGATTTGTTTGTGTAGTAGAACTTTCGCTAGAGAATCTAGCATAACTTCACAACCATTTTTGACATTTAATGCTTATTTTTAAAAAATATCAATTAATATACTCTATTGTTTTTCTTATATTGACTGTCTATATAGGTCTTAGTTTTGGAAGCTTTTTTATAAATATTGTTAATGCTGATAGTTTTAAGGGGATTCTAGAACAAATAATTATTCTGCGCGCTTATCGTGTCTTGACTGCATTTATTGTTGGTGGTGCTTTGGCTGTTGCAGGAACAGCTTATCAGGCTGTGCTTAGGAACCCGTTGGCTGAACCATTTATCCTAGGCATTAGTGGAGGAGCAAGTATAGGTGCAGCTGTAGCAATTATTTTTGGCGTTGTCTCATTAAGCTATTTTAGTCTTCCATTGTTTGCTTTTGTTGGCGCTATTGTGGTTCTTAGTATTGTTCTTATTTTATCTCGGGGGAAGGGGGTTGAATACTCTAACAATGTAATGCTAAGTGGAATTATTGTTGGGTCATTGTGTTCAAGCATATTGATGTTTATTATCAGCACTTTAGGTGAATATAAACTAAATAGTATTACCTGGTGGATGTTAGGCAACCTTCAGCCTGTAAATATAGAACTTTTGATTGTTGTTGGAATAATTGTAGTTTTGGGGACTTTTATACTTTTTCTATATGGAAGAAGTATAAATGTAATTTCATTAGGAGAAGAAATGGCATATTATTTAGGAATATCGCCGCTACGACTTGCTATTATCGTGCTCAGTATTGCATCCTTGTTGACTGCAGCAGTTGTTTCGCTGTCTGGAATTATTGGGTTTGTTGGACTTATTGTTCCGCATATACTTAGGCGTTTTTTGGGAACAAATCACAGGAGATTGTTTCCTTTAGCTTTTATATACGGAGGTATTTTTATGATACTCTGTGATACATTTGCTAGAACAATAATGTCACCGCAAGTGATACCTGTGGGTGTCGTTACTGCATTGGTGGGAGGACCATTTTTTCTTTGGGTGCTCAATAAAAAAAGGTCTAGGATTTAGAACTTAGAAAATAGAATTTAGGATTTAGGATTTAGGATTTAGAAAAAACTGAATTTAGACATTAGAGGGTGTAAGGATAAAGGAAGATTATGGATAATATAGGGAAGAAATATGAGTTGGAAGATAGGACTAAAAAATTTACCGTACAACTAGTTCGTTTTATAAATAATCAGGATAGAAATATTATAAACAATATTCTGTTTGTTCAATTGGTAAAGGCAGGTTCTTCAATTGGAGCTAACTACAGGGAAGCAAATAGAGCTGAATCTAAAAAAGACTTCATTCATAAAATAGGTATTGTCCAGAAGGAAGCTTCAGAAACACAATATTGGCTAGAAGTTTTATTTGAGAGTGATATTATAAATTCTGACGGAATAGAGTTGCTTTTGAATGAAGCTACTGAACTTTTAGCCATATTTACTGCAATAGGCAAGACCTCAAAGAAAAATTCAACCTTTACATAGCCTGTTTTTTCGGTTTTTCTAAATTCTAAGTTCTAAATTACATTTTCTAAATTTTAACTTATTTACTTTGTTTCCGGTTTTTCTAAATTTTAAATTTTAAATTTTAACTTATTTACTTTGTTTCCGGTTTTTCTAAATTCTAAATTCTAAATTCTAAATTAAACTATGTCAAACTTGCTTAACGCGTCTAATGTAAAATTTGGGTATACTGCTGAAAAGTTGCTATTAAATAATTTTAACTTTTCTTTAAACAAAGGTGATTTTGCTGCAATAATAGGGCCTAGTGGTGCTGGGAAGACTACTGTTTTTAGGATTTTGACTGGATACTCTAAGTTAGACAGTGGAACGGTTACGGTTAAAACGAAAAATATTCGGAAATTACATAATATTGAACGTTCAAAGATAATGGCGGTTGTGCCACAAAATGTATTTTCTCCAATGCCTTATACAGTTAGACAAATTGTTGAAATGGGAAGGGTTGCTAGTTTATCAAAATTTAGAGCTTTTAACAGAAAAGATTTAGATTGTGTAATGAAGGCGCTTGAATGTGTAAAAATGGAAAGTTTTGTCCATAAGCTTTTCAACAATTTAAGTGGGGGAGAAAAGCAAAGAGTCATGATTGCCATGGCATTGGCGCAAGAACCTGAAATTCTTCTGTTGGATGAGCCAACAGCTTCCCTTGATATTAGTCTCAGGACCCATTTGATGAAGTTGCTTCGGAATTTAAATAGAGATAAAGGCATTACTGTATTGGTAATTTCTCATGATATCCAATTAGCTGCCGGTTTTTGTAGTAGGCTTATTTTGATAAAAAATGGAAGTATTGTAATGGATGGAAAAGTTAACGAAGTGCTAAAAACCGAGTTGATTAATAGTGTATACGAATGTGATGTTGAAATCGTAAAACTAAATGGAAAAACCTTCATCTCTGTTGATTCTTAGAATTATATAATAGTGTGCCTCAGTAGAAAAGATTAAGATTACTTAAAAAGATTTGTTTGTGAATATTATGTACGTGTTGCAACGTTAAATCATAATATACAGCCATAATAGAAGGGTTATGTATGAAGCAAGGGCGACTGGAATTCCATACACAGCAAATTTCCAGAATGAAATATGTACACCGAATTCTTTAGCCTTTTTGATGACTATTATATTAGCAACACTTCCAATGAGAAATAGATTACCTGCCAAAGTATTTGCCAGTGCAAGAATATATCCGTTTATGGGATTACTAAGGTCAACTAGATGTACAAGCAATATTACTGCTGCTGAATTATTAATTAAGTTGCTTAGTACACCGGTTGATAATGTTAAAATATAGGGATTATTAAGTTCTAAACCATGCCCGCTGAGCCATTGAAGTGCTGCTTTGCCAAGTCCTATATCTTGAAAAGTTCCAACTATTACAAATAAGCCAGTAAAAAGAATTAATAATTGCCAGTCAACAAGTTTTAGCACAACTTTACTTTCAAGCTTGTGACTACATAAAAGTAATCCTGCAATGGCAAGAGCAACCATATATCGAGGAAGAGGAGTAAAGAAAAGTATAATAATAACAACTATTGCTATTAGTCCTTTTATTGTACGCCACGTGTGTAATGGTGTAGTGTCTTCTTTTGGAGGAACAAAGTTTTTATCAACGACAAGAGTAAGGTGCTTTCTGCTTATAAAAAGTATGATAAAATAGGCTATAAGCATGGATATTGAAACGGGAACTACAGCAAAAAGCATATATTTCCCAAAGCTGAGTTGTGTCATTTCGCCAATGAGTACGTCCTGAGCGTTACCTATGATTGTAATGGCGCAACCTATATTACTTGAAATTGCCAGTGCAATTAGGAATGGAATGGGGTTAAACCTTTTACGTAGAAGTGATATTGCTACGATGGGCGTAAAAGCAAAACAGACAACATCATTGTTAAGAAAAGCAGATAGTATCCCGGAAGAAACCATTAGTATTAATAGAAACAGTGCTGGTTTTGACATAAACCCTGAAATTAGCTTTGCTGCCTTGTGATAAAACCCTGCACATTGAAGTTGGCACGATATAATCATTAGGGCAAAAAGTAGCAGTATCGATTCGAAGTTTACGTTGTTTACTGCCTCAGGCAATGTGCTGCATCCAAATACTAGCAGTGCAATGCTGCCAAGAAGAGTTATTCCTGCGCGGTCTAATTTTAACCCCCAAAATCCACCAGCTGCAATTCCTATGTAAGTCATTATAAATATGATAAGAGTTGCTGTTGTAGTAAAGTTCCAAGTTATAGGCATCACAATTTTCTCATTCCTATTAGATTTCTTTGCTGGAAGTTCTTCCACACAAATAAATATATTGATATTTTTTTACTTTTTATAATGGGTTCCCCTTGGCGGCTTGGTATATGCAAGCATTTCGGGTTTTGGCTGGATACTTTTTATTTCAGTTTCCAGTATTGTTTCAAGTTCCGGTATTATGTAAGCACCGTATTCACAGATAAAGCTAATGGCTTTACCTTTTCTGCCAGCTCTTCCAGTCCGTCCAATCCTGTGTATATAATCTTCTGGTTTATCAGGAAGATCATAATTTATTACATGGGTTATATCATCAACATGAATACCCCGTGACGCTACATCTGTAGCAATAATAATTGGAATGGTTCCATCACGGAAACCTTCCAGCATACGCAGTCTTTTTTTCTGTGGTACGTCTCCGGAAAGTATATCGCATCTATGATTATAACGCTCTAAAAAAGTTTTTATTCTAACAGTGAAATCACGTCTGTTTACAAAAATTAAAGCTTTTTTAACGTTATCGTTATTAAGTAGCCATAAGAGCAGATTTTTCTTGTCATCTTGCGAAACTGAATAACAAATCTGTTCAATTAAGTCAGTAACAATCTGTTCCGGTTCAATCTCTATCATTACAGGATCTATCTGCCAGCGTTTAACTAAGCGCATGATGTCCTCTGATAGCGTAGCACTAAAAAGCATTGTCTGTCTTTTAACGGGTTGAGGTAGTTGTGAGGTTATTTTACGAACATCCGGAATAAAGCCCATATCAAGCATTCTATCGGCTTCATCTATAACAAATATTTCTGTTTTCATCAGTTTAAGGACACGATTTCTCGAATAATCCAGCAATCTCCCCGGTGTTCCTACAAGGATATCAATATGCTTCTGTAAAGACATCTGCTGTTTTTGATAATCCATACCGCCATAAACAACCGCATTGCTGAAGCCGCAGTATTTACCTAAAACTTCAGCATCCTCATAGATTTGAATGGCAAGTTCACGTGTGGGAGCAATAATCAAAGCACGACAGTATCCCGGTGATTTCATCTTTGCTGGATTATTGAGTAAATATGTAAATATAGAAATAAGAAACGCTGCTGTTTTTCCTGTTCCCGTCTGTGCTTTGCCGGCAATATCTTTATTCTTTAAAAGATGTGGAAGACATTTTTCCTGAATAGGTGTGCAATATTTGAATTCCGCGTCCTGAAGTCCGCATAAGATCTCTTTTTTTAGAGGGAAATCAGCAAAACGCATTTCATCTTCTTCAGGAAGGATATCTATAAGTGTTGGGAGTCTTAACGAAGTATTTTTTCTATGTGGCTTTGAGTATACAGTTTTTTTAGTGTCGAACTGCTTTTTTGGTGTTGTATATTTCTTTTTTTTATACTGCTGCTTATAGTTTTGTTTCGTTGCAAACTCTTTACTTTCATTTTTTTTTGGTGCTGTTGCGCGGTGATGTGACGGTGTTTTCGATGATGTGTTTACTGATTTTTCTTCAAACAGACTCTTGATTTTTCTTTTTATGAATGTGATCAAATTTAATTTTACCTTCTTTATAATAACATTGTATTCCGAACGAGCTCACTCATACAATACTCTTGCTACTTATGAAATACTACTGAATTATCCAAATACCACTAACAAAGAAAACAAATTGGGGGTCACGCCTGCATTTTTAAGTTTTTTGTTTTATTTTTTTTAGATCTTTTAGTATTTTTGGAAGTTGCCTATATTATTTTAATAGTATAGGAAGTTTCTTTTCTTAATTTGAAAAAATAAGAAAAGTTAATAGATTTATTTGTGTGAAGGATTTCTAGCAAAGAAATCCCATAGGTAGGCCTATTTTGATTTAGAGAGGCAATATGTTTAAATTGAACCTAGTACTTTCGGTCCAATTTTAAAAAATAGACTGACTCGAGTATAGGTTGTATAAAATGAAAACAGTACTTTTTAAATTAATTTTGAATTAAAATTATTAAACAGAAAGGTTGTGTATTATGACAGTTAAAATCGGAATCAATGGATTTGGAAGAATTGGACGTTTAGTTTTTAGGGTTTGTTGTGAACGCGATGATGTTCAAGTTGTCGGCATTAACGACCTTCTTGACGTGGGGTATTGTGCATATATGCTGAAATATGATTCAGTGCATGGAAAGTTCAAAGGTGATGTCGCTGTGAAAGACGGGCATCTTATTGTTAATGGTAAAACAGTACGTGTTACTGCTGAAAGAAACCCTGCAGATCTGAAATGGAATGAAATTGGTGCTGATTACGTTGTCGAATCAACTGGTCTTTTCCTTACAAAAGAAAAAGCTGAACTTCATCTTAAAGCTGGCGCTAAAAAAGTTGTTTTATCGGCTCCTTCAAAAGATGATACACCAATGGTTGTAATGGGTGTTAATCAGGATACGGTGACATCTGATATGAATATTGTTTCGAATGCTTCATGCACAACAAATTGCCTCGCTCCGATAGTTAAAGTTGTACATGATAATTTTGGTATTCTTGAAGGTTTAATGACTACTATTCATGCAACAACGGCCACACAAAAAACTGTTGATGGTCCGTCAATGAAAGACTGGAGAGGTGGGCGTTCTGCATTAAACAATATTATTCCTTCATCAACTGGTGCTGCTAAAGCTGTTGGGAAAGTTATCCCTGAACTAAACGGTAAACTTACAGGTATGGCTTTCCGCGTACCTACGGCAGATGTGTCGGTTGTAGATTTAACCTGTCGCCTTAAAAAAGCTGCTTCGTACGAAGAAATTAAAGCTGCAATGAAAGCCGCTTCTGAAGGCGAATTAAAAGGTGTATTGGCTTATACTGAAGATGATGTTGTGTCTCAGGACTTTGTCGGTGAAGTCAATACTTCAACTTTTGATGCTAAAGCTGGTATTGCGTTAAATGACAATTTTGTAAAATTAGTTGCATGGTATGATAATGAATGGGGATACTCACACAAAGTGGTAGACCTTATTTGTCATATTGCTTCTTTGTAAGCTGTGCAAAATCTTTACGGTTAGATTTTTTTGGCGGAAATCTTTCTGCACAAATAAATCTCTAGTGATATGTTGCAATGACACATTCCCATGCGGTTTGAATTTTGCAAGCTTGATGAAATATATTATTTCAACTGCATTGCAGTCGACACTACCTTGTATAAACAACTTACAATTTTTGCAAAATTCAACTGCATTATGTGGGTTTAACCTATAGGAGCTAAATGATGGACAAGAAAACTGTAAGAGATGTAGACTTAAAAGGCAAGAGAGTTGTGATGCGTGTAGACTTTAACGTTCCAATAAAAGAAGGTGAGGTAGTAGACGACACAAGAATACGAAAAGCTCTTCCTACAATTACATATATTTTAGAGAAAGGTGCTTCATTGGTTTTATTGAGCCATTTAGGACGTCCTAAAGGTGAATCCAAAGTGGAATTTAGCCTTAGACCTGCGGCCGAATGTCTTGAAAAATTTCTTGGTAAAAAGGTTAAAATGGCCTCGGATTGCATAGGAAAAGAAGTTGAAAGAGAAGCATTGGCTCTTAATCCTGGTGAAGTAATGGTCTGTGAAAATACACGTTTTTATAGGCAGGAAGATATGAAATGCAAGACGGATGAAGACAAACAGGAACAGGAAGCATTTGCAAAAAAACTTGCTAAGCTTGGTAATGTTTATGTGAATGATGCGTTTGGAACTGCCCATAGAGCTCATGCATCAACTGCCATTATCTGCAAATTTATTTCACCATGCGTTTCAGGTTTTTTACTAGAAAAGGAAATTGAATATCTTGGGAAGACAGTTGAAAACCCAATGCATCCCTTTATTGCTATTATTGGTGGTGCTAAAGTTTCCGGAAAACTTGAAGTACTTCGTCATTTAATGACAAAAGTTGATTCTATTCTTATAGGTGGTGGCATGGCTTATACCTTTCTAAAAGCGCAAGGATATGAAATTGGAGAATCGCTTTGTGAGGAAGATTTGATTGAAACAGCTAAAGAGACACTGGAACTCGCAGGAGAAAGTGGTGTAAAGTTTTTATTACCTCTTGATAATCTTGCAGCAGATAAGTTTGATAATGACGCAAACATAAAAACTGTAGAAAAAGATATCCCAGAAGGAAGAATGGCACTTGATATTGGCCCTAAAACAGTAGCAGCCTATACCGCCGAAATTGCAAAGGCAAAAACTATTGTGTGGAACGGTCCGATGGGTTGCTTCGAAATGTCAAATTTTGCTAATGGTACAACGGCTATTTGTCATGCCGTAGCTGACAGCGATGCAATTAGTATAATTGGTGGTGGAGATTCTGTTGCTGCTGTAAATCAAAGTGGACTTGCGGATAAGATGAGTCATGTTTCTACTGGCGGCGGTGCTTCCCTGGAATACTTGGAAGGAAAAGTCCTTCCCGGCGTTGCGGCACTGGATGTGAAATAGGATTTGTTGTTCGAGAAAGTAATCCGTATTAGAGCAAGGAAACAAATTTGAATGGCCAATGTCCAACGTTAAAGCTAAGCTGACCGAGCGAAGACTAGTTCTTATTGAAAACTTAACATGGACATTGGAAATTCAGGTTTCTTAGTTTCTGCTAGTCTGGTTTGTGTTAACCTGTCATGGCTGTGATTTATACTTTTTTAACCTTCCCCATCCATTGAAAATTGATAGGAGTAAGAAGGCAAGCATAATAAAACCACAAGTAATAATGGATTTCCATAATCCTAAATGCACTATAAATATTGGAGATAGTGCTGTTATGAGTCCACCGCCAAGAAATGGTTCATAAATCATCTGTTTAAGTCCGAAAGCTTCTGCTGTTTCTGTTTTGTATTGTGGGTCTACGAGACGTAATAGTAGAAGTCCTACAGCGGTGACACCTGACTGCATACCAAATTCTGTGATGCTTCTTTCAAAAAAGTATTCCGGGAACATTCTGGGGGCAACAAATATAACCATAAATACTAACCAAAGCATGCCGGCAAACATTAAAATTGCAAAAGGCCATAAATTTGCTAGGAATAGGTCAAGTCTTAATGACGCGATAGCTGTTGCGACTAGTACGTCTAAGGCAAATCCCATAATTCGGTCGAAAGTATGTTTGTCTAGATATTTTGCGACATGAACCTTTGTGCAACTCCACTGTACAATTAATCCCCCAATCATGGCTAGGGGGAATAGTGGAAAGCTTGACATTACTGGATGAATCCATTTGACTCCCACCTGCATAGCTAAGCCAAGAAGTATTGATATAGCAATAATAGCAAAATGGAAAGTTAAAGGTTCTATTGACTCAGTTGCAACTGTGGCCGTTGCAATCGGATACCTTTTTCCTTTTGGAATTAACCCTGTTTTTTTGTAGTTGGGTATGCCTTTCTTTTTATTAAGGTGCGCGCAGCTACCATTGCGAATGGCAATATTAATTAGAGTTATACCCATAACTACCGCGAATATAATCCCAACTGTTGCAGACATTTGTGCTAAAGCACCGCCGGCAGGAAATCCCAACTTTTTGAAAACTTCAAACATACCAGCAGCGGTTCCATGACCACCTGAAAAACCAATCTCTAGTATGCAACCAAAAATAGCCGGTACGTTGAATAGCGGAATGAGTATTAGAGCTACGACAAGGAGAGCCACAAAGTATTGCCCAATACCCATAACAACACCAAAACATAACATAGGCCCACCTTCTCGCCAGATAGCTTTCCCGCTGGGTAATAATATCCCAAGAAATAGCGTTGCAAAAACCACGCTTATTAAAATCTTTGGCATACCGCTCCAGATAGTTACTATCCATAGAGGGATCACATTAAATATATATGGCCCCAGAAAAAGCCCAATAAAACCGGCTATTATTGAAGAGGGTAAAAATAAATTTTGTAAAATTTTTACTTTTGCCCTTAAAATTGTACCGACTAATAAAAAAGCACTTATAAGGCAGAGACTGTAAAAATATCCTGTTAATCCACTCATGATTTATCCTTTCATTAATTAGATGTCCCACGAAAAGGTATTTTCGGGAACATAATGTTGAATTTTAGGTGTTGAATTCTAAATGAAACTCAAATTTTTATAGATTTTTTGACATTTCTT
>Ga0233447_1003000_pt1 | contig 11263 bp, 12 predicted proteins | sample SI_124_October20_3_FD_183014 | JGI IMG/M metagenome (GOLD analysis project Ga0233447, IMG submission 183014) | Seawater microbial communities from Saanich Inlet, British Columbia, Canada - SI_124_October2016_135_MG | ecosystem: Environmental > Aquatic > Marine > Inlet | place: Canada: British...
TACTCGATCTGGGTAAACTTCAAAAGGCTCCAGGGAATGCATCTCTCATAAGTCTACCGCGGGATTATGTCTCTGCCAAAATTGCTGAACATAAGCATAAAATTCAGACCTTAGAGAGCTGTAAAAACGTAGGAGTGTTAATTAATGATAACACTGCAGAGATAATAACAGTAATGCACATGCGTTAACAATAGAGACTTATAGGAGATATGACTATGCGAATCACAGGCGATATGTTAGCAAGAAAGTGGAATGTAATAGTGAATCAAGCACGCTACCATCGGGATGGTAAATTCTATGAAAATTTGAAGGAGTTCCCAGGTGCGCTATTTGACCCAGATGGATATGTGATATTTAGAACTCAACAAGACTATGCAAAATGCACCCACTTGAGTATAAGAGTTAAAACAAATGCATACCGAGGTATCTCAAGAATACCTGGATATGTGAAAATGGCTTAATTCTAGGACGTAGTTATTTAAAATCTTTATTCAAACAATTCAACAATTTTGGTGTCGTGTTCGTTTGTCCATGATGTGAAGCCCTGGTGATTTGCCGGGGCTTCATGTCTTTGCGTCCTCGCTTGAGAGTCGAAATAGATGTCATCAATTTCTCAGTTCATCATATTTTTTATCAACCAATTGATTCTCAATCAATTAGTACGGGCCTCGCGCCCTCAGGGGTTTAGTCTTACAGGTCCCTAATTTTCAATTAGTTAGAAATTATTCATTCCTCCTGCCATTCGCAGCGGTATATCCAATGACCAACTATTTGATGTCCTAACTGTATAAGCCTGCAAATACCGATTGCCAGTAACGCGGACAATTTCCAATAAATTTCAAAAAATGGCTTGACAAGCACCATTCTTGATATGTAATTATGGCAGGCGCGTACTTAACATATAAAAAATAGTGCGTGTAACGTGAAAATTGCAGTCCTTTTTGATGGAGGAGACTATGCTGACCGAGACACATTGCAGAGTGAACAACCGGGTCCAGAAGATCCTGAGAGAACAGGAGCATGAGTTGCTATCAGCGGTTGAGTTAGCACAGTATCTGGACCCTAGCCCCTTGAAGGATTCGCCTAGTAGGCCGGGATTACCACTTCGGAAGTTACTTCGGGATCAGAAAATCATCGGTGCGCAGCAGGGAGCAAATGGTCGCTGGTGCATCCATAAAGTATCGGTGTATAAAGAGATCTGCAGCGTCGAAGAAGTCCGCATGATCTGTGGCTACAGCAATCCGAAATCTATCTATGATCGTGTCTATTCCAAAACGATACCCTTCCAGAGTACAACTGGTGATAATCTCAAGGGTGTATACTTCATACGCGAGGAGATCGAGGAATGGCAGCGGAACAAAAAAGCTGGAAAACCGCCTGTCATGAGTGTCGACGCCCCCGTCAAGAGCATCAGCACCAATGGGCACAGAGACGAGCGACTTGCCAAGCTTCGAGATGCATTGCCAACTGAACTTCATGACGACTTCGATGAATTGCTGATACCCCAACGTACTCCCGAGAGTAAAACCACATTCAAGATTCCTGAATACGGGAATCAGATAACTGACGCTGATATTCGTAAACAGTCTGTCCGAATTACCCGAGGGTTGAAGCAGTATTTCCTCAGAGGCGATCAGCAACTGGATATCGAAGTAGATGGTCAGATCCATTCTGTTAGATTCCAGGATCGTGAATTGGGGGACCGACCAAGATCACATGTATTGCATCTTGGTCATGCATTGGTTTCAAATTTAAATCTGGATTCAAATCCATCTATCGATGTGATCAGGGTTTCGGATAAGCATTTTATCTTTCAGCCCGGTACAGGATCAGTTCACCAGAAGATCAGTGTAGGGACGCCGGTACAATCTCAAGAACAGGATGTGTCTAATGCTCCCAGCCCTGAATCAATATCACAGGATCAATTCCAACTCGTTGGAAGCCTTGGCGATCTGCTGCTTCAGGGACTCCCAAACATGGACGTTCTGGGGTACTGTGGAGTCTACCAGATAAAGATACTGGACACCTACCGTCCTGTTTATATCGAGCCCGATAGCGCTCGTGAGACGGGCAACGTCGTCAATCCCTGGAGTATCGAGAGACTGGTAGAAAAGTGGGTTGATGGTATTGATACCGTCTATATCGGTCTGGCCGGAGCACGGAGCAGGCGGACCCTCAAGCGGAGGTTAACGGACCTGATCAGGCATGGCCGAGGACAGACAACCGATAGGGGGCCACACAAGGGAGGCGAGATCCTGTGGCAGCTAGAAGGATATGAGAGGTTCACTTTGTGGGTATTGCCAACAGGTGATCCACCAAAACCACGCAAACAGGAGCGTCAGTATTTGGCAGATTTTGTACGAAAACATGGCAAACTACCATTCGCTAATCGACAATTTTAAGAGAGGGGAGAGAATATCTGATGTTAAAGATACAGAAAATCACTGCGTGTGGTGTCGCTGTTAAAACCATTGACTTGATAACCCCATCAATTCTAGCAGCGAATACAATCTGGGGTGATGGTGGTGAAGTTTATGATGGTCTATGGACTAATCTGAGTAATTGTATTTTTATAGACATTCTTGGTAAAGAGATCACTTTTGGTGAGATCGCTTGCCGGGAGATGTTTCGGTTTAAAGATAGGGACGTTACCATTTACTCAAATGATGACCCACGCTGCGAGGAAATCGTGCGAGAGATTTTGGATAACGTTTTTGAAGAATCCGAAATTGTGTGGAATTAAAATATTTTAAGGAGGGTACGATGAGTAAAGAATTCACAATCCCGATAGATGGAAATGATATCACTGATGAAGATGTCAAAAAGGGCATCATACGGATAACAGCTGGCAACAAGTCACATTTCCCGACAGCGAATAGTGTGATAACGGTCAGGATCGGTGAAGCTGATTTGCAGATTAAGTATACATACAGAAAAAATAAATCCTGCTTAATTCACATGGGCAAATCAGAGATCGAACGTTTAGGTGTTGTAGCTCTAGGATCTATACATGTTACAAAGGAAGGTTATAAGCAGTATAGAATGATAGTATAAAATTTGTTGTTTGTTGTTGTTGGAGAAGCCCTGGTGCATTACCGGGGCTTCTTTTTGCCAACTTGCTGAACGACATGAGGGCTTGTTTTGTAGTACCAATTGAGTCTCAATCAATTGGTTGCACCTTACAATTCACTGTTATTCAGGTAGTTATCAAGATTCACACTATTTGTGGCCAAGTAAGCGATGGCCAACCATTAATGGCGAAATGATCATTGATATAGCCTACACGCCATCTACAAATCTTCGAATAGTCGCTTTTGAATTGGTGAAAGTTTCCTGACATAGAAACCTAAAACAAATGCATCCGGCTACCGACGATGAAACCTCACGCGGCACCTGCTTCCACCGGTTTGCAGTCGTTCAGAGCGCAATTTACTAGTTTGAATTGCTCGATCAATTGTTCGTACTGAACATCTTATATACTCTGCTGGTTCGGCAGTTGTGTACCAAGACTGAGCAGATTTAACTTCTTCTCCGATCGTAATGATCAGGTTTTGCAGTGCATTCAATTTGATTCGAAGACCGTTAGATCAATCAACAATCTGTCTCCAGTATATTACAATAGTTATAAGTATAACAATGTTACTTTTATTCGGACTTTCCGAATTGTGCTCCTGCAGAATTATATCAATAATTTCTACTTTATACTGTGATATTCCCCGAATACCTATGGATGTTTGTGATAATTATTCAAACTGGTTTACCTATCAGATAACCACCTACCAAGTAGATATCGGTACAGGCCAGGATTCCAAGACCATCCTCTTGAAGCTCGTGTTTGATGCGGTGTGGAGGAGCTTGTTCGCACCGGGTAAGCTAGTCATTATGATGGCTGATACCGGTGATGAGCACGAGGAAACCCTTATACACGTTCAGCACACCAAAAGGTTTTGCAAAGAACATGGTATCGAGTTCGTACATATCACTCCCGATATGGGGTTCCATCGAAAGTCATGGCAGGGATTGCGTGAGCATTATGTGGAATATGCACAGATTGGTTCCAAGACTTTCACTAAGTCGTGTACCGAGTCCCTTAAATTAGCCACCATGGGAAACTTCATGGATGATTGGATTGGGAAGCGATATGGCTACCCGTCTGGTCGGAAGCGTGCTATCAAGCGGTACGTCAAAGAGCATGGCCATAAAATCGTGAATCTGATTGGCATTGCCCAGGGGGAAGAACGCCGAATGCAAGATCAGTCTAAACAGCCGGATAAGTGGCGAAGGGAATGTATCGATATCAGATACCCTTTGATAGAGTTTGGGTTAGATCGTGCAGGATGTCAAGACTACATGCGTAGAATCGATGAGGTCGTCCCTTTACCCTCAAATTGCATACTCTGTGTCCATGGATGAACGAACAAGAGCTTGTGTGGCTCTACAGGTTCCTTCCCAGGGATTATTCGGACTGGGTTGCCATGGAGCGAAACAAGGTTGTTATGGATGAGATCAAATATGGTCCTGAACGTAGGAATCTTGGCGTATGGGCTAAAACTGATAAAAAAACTGGGAAGGCATTGCTTCTTCCTGACATCCTGGAGACGGCTCTTGAGAAACATGGTCACATGACCGATGAGGAGCTATGGGATAATAAAATGAGTCCTGGCATTATGATATGGATTGCAATGCAGAACAATTTATGGATTGGCCTGTGACCCCTGCGTAATGTGAGGCATTTGCGATCATCCCCATCAAGGGTACTATCTGTGCAATGATTAAGCCCATGAGGAGGCATTATTTAATTCGACTGTTAAACAGCTCGTTGAAAAGTTGAGATATTTTCATTACTGGATTATCACGCAAAATAGTACCTCTCTTTTCTTCAAGATCTCGAGGACTCCCTGAGCAGTGTTCATGCTCAATGACCCTGGAATTATAATCAACGACCAAGTCTTGAATTCTAGCGATCGAAAAATTTAAGGCAGTTAGCTCAATATTTCCCTCTTGAGAATTATAAGCCCTTGATCTTTTTATTGTTCCCTCAAGTTCTTTAAAAAAATTTAACTTATAGTGAATCTCGAATTCAAAATAGTCAATCTTTTTATTGAAAAATGAAAGTTGGTTTTCTCCATGCACCCTGGAGAAAGCGTAGTTCATAATTTTTGTTCTCGTTGGGCTAATACCAATCGATACACGATTTTGGAGTTTAGAGAAATCCATAGGCGAAGTCTCCCACCATAGAAGTAACTCCCTAAACAAGCTGGGCTTATTCAAACCAAATAATTGTCGATACTTCATATTTAGCAGCTTCCTCTCTGGTGTGGGAAGAAATTGAATATCGTTCACCAATATCTCTACGTGGTGGCTGTATAAATTAATGAGCACAAGCAACATGGCATTTTTACCTGGTTCAGTTCTGGGGTTTAGTGAAATCGCTCCAAAAAGCAGGAAATGATATTCATCTGCAGGGGATAATTTGCTTTTATTACGAAAGTTATCCTTGAGAACAAATTTGTCGTACGCAAACTTTTGGATTCCATGCGTAAATCCAGCATTCAGGATCTCTCTGAGTTCATTAAGATACTGCTCTCTTAAGCTGAATTCACCAAGACCGGCTTGTGTTAGGAATCGCTGGATTGGAGCGGGTTCCTTATATTTTCCTTCTTCTCGTAGAAGATTTCGGATTTCTCTGGTCGTGAGATTTGGATGGTTAAGAATTATTGTGATTATCATTTCTTGCATCGAGCGGTCAACAACTGCAGGCTTGGAGTAGGGTGTCATGGAACTATCCCTCAAGCCAGGCTGGCCATATTGGTCATAAAGAAGCCCAATATTTGTCACCGTGGTTCGATCGACACCATATTTGTTGCAGGTGATATTTTTGTTTACATTCCCTGATATTAAGGATCTTGCTATCTTTAGTCTGGTTTCAAAATCTAGTTCTTTTAAGTTATTCATAATTTTCTTTCTTTAATAAATCACTTTTGCGGCTCCAGCTCTAAATCCCAGAGCCCTTTGTTTTCACGGGAGTATTTTCAACAACATTTGACAATTGTTAAACCGCCGATCACACATTTGTCATTTGTTGTTGAAATGTTAGAGCTTGTTAATAGTTGGCGTTTGTAGCCTCTGAATCCTTTTTTGCTTCCACTCCTTACTCGATTGGATCAAATTCACGGAGGAGCTTTTCCAGTTTTAAAACTCCAACGCCTAACACTATGCCCGTTCTAATTTTCATCTTATCGGCTTGCTTCCTGAAGGCTTCCCCCAATTTTGGACACATATAAACCATGCTCATACCAGTTGTTGGGGCGTGTTTATACTCAGAAATTGCTGCATCATCAAATATTACACTTTCCGCAACATAAAAAACTCTTTGCCAAAACGAATGATTGTCAAATCCCCTATTCTTAGACACGTTAATCGCGATTTCAAACGCTTCCTTTGAGATCATCACTGTCGGTTCTGGTTCTGTGGCTATTGGTTCGCACATGCGTACTGAATGGTCACCTTGGAGCCGATCAAGAATCGTTTTTTTATCTACTCCTGGGTATAGTGTGTTATTTAGTTTAGTCATCTTTTTCTCCATGTTTAGTTGTCTCGGATAGGTTTGTTATTCACAATGTTTGTGATCTTAAGTTGAAATTATTTTTGAAAGTATTTCCGCCAACAGGTCGGAGGCGCGCAAACTTTTTTCCCCATCCTTCTGCCCGAGCGTAAGCGCGAATAAAAACTGTTTCTTACGCTCTGAGATGGTTGAAGGGGAATAGCCACATGCGGTCATCAATGATGTAAGATCTTCAAGGGAGAAGGGGCTTTCATTCTCCAGGTATTTATAAAGATAAAATATGTCGATCGCTTTATTGGGGTATGTGGCCCTTATTTGACGAATTACCTCCGAATCTGTACTTATTACCGAACCTATATTCTTTAAATCCCCGAATCGGAAGAAGTCATTTTTCATGATATCCTTGAAAATATTCTTAATGTGAGTAAAAATATTTCTGTCTAACAGTTCTCCCAAGGTTTCAACATTAAGGCTGTTTTTGCTCGATTTGTGGTTCATTAACCGAACTTCAACCCGCATGATATGGTGAGTCCTAATATCAATTGCTTCGATATCAATACCGTTTGATTTCATTTGCTTTAGCTTGTCATAAAAAATGTATTGTCGTGATTTATTCAAAACCGTATAACTTCCATCATCCACGAGAACGCGCTTCTTGGGCATAAATTTCGGACTGATTAATTGTAATGCAGATCGGTAAAGATTTACATCGTGGTCAACTTCGATATTGCAGCAAAGGTCAACTCGTGAAAGCTTACAAGTTTCAAGGTCTATGTGAATCCCCTGTGCTTGTAGGATAATACCAACGCGGGTCAAGCTTTCTTTAAATTCATCAAAATTGATAATCTTAAAATTATTGCCAAACATAATTGAGCTTGGATTGAAAAAGAATGAAAGTCTTCCATTCTCAATTGTGATGTTAACTCCATTTCTATTGAGATATGCTTTCTGTCCATAAACTGGATTAAATCCATTCCACCACAGTACTGTTGAATTCGATTCCTCTCTCGAATTGTTACCAATACTACAGGGAACTATTTCGAGTGGTGCGTCCTTATCTATAGAGAACTCACTAGTATAGGCCTTAATTTTATCAAACACGATGTCACCTTCCATTCCTCGGATTCTCAATACTAGTACTGACAAAATGAGAAGTATTATTATCAGCATACTTGAAAACCACAGTTCTTTTGTTTTTGTCATATTGTTACTCCTCTCCGGAACCAACCGGTTGTTGAACAAAAAAATAGCTGGTAGTAGGATTGATTGACAGTCAGGGGAAAATCATAGATTTGCCGGAAGTAGGTAACTTAATGCTGGCATAAGGTGCTGAATATTCACAAGATAGATGTTGCCTGTCATGTCTTTAAATCTTTTTGAGATTACTTGACTTGGGTTAGAACCACACCCAGGATCTGATAAAGGATATCCATAAGTATTTCAATTGTGATGCGATATTCTCATTGATGATGTGAGCTGGGGGGAGGGCAATATTTCTGAAAGCATCTTGAGAAAACAGAGATTGGGGAGTAGTTCGAAATTTTCAGTGCATAAAATGAAATTGAAGGATGTTGCCTGAACTTGCTATCAAATATGATACAACAAGTTGTACCATTTCAATTTGATCATATCCATATTGCTTCCGGTATGATTTATAAGGGGTAATGGAGGAATTTTATGGCTACAGAAGAACGGCCATCAGGATCTACAGGTAAGAGGACTCGCAAGAGTCGTTCAAAAAAAAGAAAAATCAGGGTTGGTAAAATAATCGAGGATTTTGAAAAGAATAAGCATGCACAAAAGCGCCAGCTCTTGCTTGAAAAATATGGTGGAGAAATCATTGAGAGAATTTCCCATAATGATGTTGAGGAAGACCTTGCTGAACGATCAAACACTGTGAAAATGATAAATCAAAGGTTCGATCCCGCTTCCGCTGCTAATTTGTTTGTCCAAAAGATTCTTCACCCTAAGAGTATGCAGATTACGATAGATAAATTAATCAAAACAAAACGTGTGAACAAACTTCCCCCTAGAGAGGAGAATGATAACTCAACTGATTTTGAAGTCTATGAACTAAGATTAATACAACCAAGCATCGATGAATTACCCAAAATTAAAACTCAAGGGGAATTCGTCGATATTGCTATGAAAAATTTTGAAATATTTGCTGGAAAACTAGAAGGGCTTTGTCTAGATGTCCCCGATGGTGAGGCTCTAATAAATCATATTAATAGTCATTATAAAACGATCAATGTTCTTACTAAATTGGCACCTGACTCAAGAACTGAGAATATGCTCCTCTATTATACTGCAGTTCTTGCGGCAAGATTGTTCTTTCATCGAGAAGCGAAAACTTGGCTAAGGGACCATCGAGATAGACTTAACAATTGTTCAATTATGATTCAGAAATTGGAAGCCGCTGATGTGTTTGGGGATCAATTTTATGCTGATAAGACATTCTGGAAGCGCGTAGCAGCTGAATTGGATAGGAGGATCATGATGATTCCAGGAAAAATCGTTAATTATTCTCCTCTTGAGCCAGAACTTACCTACATTATAAATTATCATAAATTACTGGGGCACAAATCAGTGGAAAAGTTGTTATTCCCGTTGTTTAGGAGGATGGGAGTGTATAAATCAATCAATCCTGGTGTAATAAATGCGTCTTTTGGAAAGTCCATATTAAACCGAATAAAAAAATATGTCAGCATAAGGCGTGTAATGCTTGATAGTATAGAAGATCTCGAAATTCCACAGGGTTTTACGCCTGAAAAACTAAATGATTAATATCTAAGTCCTACTTTACATCCAGCTCGCTATCAGTTTCGTCAAAAGTGATAATTTTCCCTGACTCGTACATTTTCTAATAGTGACTACTTTCTCCCCGGATTGAGAATCATAAGGAAAGGAGTCACAAATTGACACAAAAGACTGAAAAATGGTTAACAGCAAACCAAGCATCGGATTTTCTGAATATTTCTGAACGTACATTACGTAAATTATGTAAGGAAGGCAGCATCAAGTACGCCCTCCCAGGGAAGGGAAAGAAATATTACTTCCATCCAAGCTGGCTAAATGCCTGGGTTCTCGGGTACGGAAAGCGTTTAACTCCAACTCAACGCAAGGAAGTAGAGGAGTTGCAATCCTCCGTGTAAATCTGGGGATTACTGGCTTGTTCAATGTATATGAGGCACTCTGCATTTGCTTTTCAGTGTTCCTGGGTTCAAATTTTTTCTAATCGTACAGCCTTCGGAATGTATAATCCCTATAAAGATACAGTCTTATGACTCATTAGTATGAGGCGGCTGTTGCATTATTCGTAGTGGGAAAGTACCATCAACCAGCCTAAAGCAAAGGAGCTAGGTGTGGCCGGTTTAAGACTCATCAAGGGAAAGTATTACGCACGGGTACACATGCCCAAAGGGCATCGTCCAGCGGAAAAGAAGATACCCCTTCGTACTGCGGATGAGAAGGAAGCTCGGGTGCGACGTTTGGAGGTTGAAGAGCGAGAGGCTGATATCAAATCAGGTATTGATCTCTCCTTCCCCTGGCTCAACGCTGAAGGGACAGTCAAGATAGTAAGGCTTTCCCTGGAGGATGCCGTGACAATGTACAAGAAGTCTAGGCAGGCAGAGGGCTTAAGTAAAAGTGCACTTGACATCTTTCAGGATGCAGCCAATGATCTGATGAAGTTACTGGGGAAGAACTACCCAGTAACTCAAATCAGTATCAAAGAAATAGACTTATATAAATCCACAAGAAGAGAGAAGTACACAAAAACCACAATCCAGATCCGGTTGCGAAACTTTAAAACATTCTTGCGTTACCTAAGGGACCGTGGTGAGCTCGAGACAGTCCCCATGATAAAACTGCTACACATTCCCAAATCAGACCCCCTATACCTGAGTAATGACGCTTACAATGGTATTTGTGATCAGGTAGATGATTACTTAAAGCGTGTGTTCTGGTTTTACCGGGAGACGGGGTGTCGTCTTCGTGAGCCTATCGAAGGACGATTGGAGGGTGACTTCCTTGTTACGAATGCTGAGACAAGCAAGTCAAGGAAGAAACGCCAGATATACCTGACACCAGACCTTAAAGAAATATTAATTGAGTTGCAGGAGAAAAGTCACAGCAAGAACCTTGTGGCTACTGACAAGCAAAACCCAATACGGAGTACTCATGAAGCTCAGCATTACAGCAAATGTTTCGCACAGGCCATGGAGGATGCAGAACTCTCAGGCTATCGATTCCACAACCTGCGGGACACCTGTGCAGTCAGGCACTATTTAAAGACACGGGACATTTATGCTGTGAAGACGCTGTTGGGGCATGCCAGTGTCGTTATGACCGAAAAATACGCCAATTTCGAACCCAGGAGATTAGAACAAGACTTTCCCGACCTGGTGCAAAAAAACATGCTCAGACCAATTTATCCTACTCAGGATGTAAGTGTAGGTTAATCAGTCAATTAAAGTGGATTGAACTTTTGTCGCCGGCCACGAATCTCAGGCCACCATTTCAGACACCCCTTTTAAATCCTTGTACAGCAATGCTTTCAAAACTTGAACCCCTGCTTATCAGATATGGGTTCAAGAGAGTATGAATGACACCGGGATTCCTAATTGGAGGTCATGGGCTCGAGTCTTGTCCGGAGTAAAAGAAAACTTTGTCCGATGCAACATAAGCCGGGGAAAT
>Ga0233447_1003003_pt1 | contig 11255 bp, 7 predicted proteins | sample SI_124_October20_3_FD_183014 | JGI IMG/M metagenome (GOLD analysis project Ga0233447, IMG submission 183014) | Seawater microbial communities from Saanich Inlet, British Columbia, Canada - SI_124_October2016_135_MG | ecosystem: Environmental > Aquatic > Marine > Inlet | place: Canada: British...
CCATTTATCCAAAAAAAAAAATTATTCTTTCGGAGCAATGTGATTTGAACACATGACCTTCTATTCCCAAAACAGACGCGCTACCAACTATGCTACACTCCGAAAATAATTTAGAATGAATGGGATTCGAACCCATGGTATAAAAAATATACAATGGTTTAGCAAACCAACGCTTTAAACCGCTCAGCCACCATTCTTAAAAACGAGAAAAACGGGATTTGAACCCGCGACTTTTAACGTGACAGATTAATACTCTAACCACTGAGCTATTTTCTCTAAATACAAAAAGATTAAGACCGGATTTGAACCGATATTAAAAAATTTGCAATTTTTTACATTACCAATTATGTTACTTAATCAAATTGGAATACAAATATTTATACTCACTATTGGACTTGAACCAATATCTTAAAAAAAAGAGAAGATTTTAAATCTTCCGCGTCTACCAATTTCGCCAAGTGAGTGTAAAATTACCCTTTATGGGATTTGAACCCATATTGTTGCTGTGAAAAAGCAATGTCCTAACCTAATTAGACGAAAAAGGCAATTCAAAACTATCATAATTTAAAATATCTTAAAATTATACCTCTCCAAATAGGATTCGAACCTATGACCTAACGGTTAACAGCCGTTTGCTCTACCAATTAAGCTATTGAAGAATTTATTTTAAGATTAAAATCTAATGTGTATATAAAATGTAAAACCACAGTGATGCTAAGCAACACCTAAATTTTTTCGTTCTGCAATAATAAAATATGCAACTGAAACTAAAAAAAAAATTATTTTAAAACGGTAGCCCATTTAATACCCAAAGACTTGTATAGGTAAAAATTAAAAAACCAATAGTAACAGGTAAAAGAACTTTCCACCCGATTTCCATAAGTTGATCATAACGATAACGTGGTAAACCAGCCCGTAATAAAACAAAAAGAATAACAAAAAAGATTATTTTAAGAGCAAACCAAAATACTCCAGGAATACAATTTAAAATACTAACTGGTGCTAACCAACCACCAAAAAATAAAATAATAACCAATGAACTCATCATTAATATACTTGCGTACTCCCCTAATGAAAATAGTGCAAAAGTCATTGCTGCATATTCTACGTTATAACCAGAAACTAATTCTGCTTCTGCCTCAGGTAAATCAAATGGATGACGATTAGTTTCTGCGACTATACAAATAAAAAAAACTATAAACAATAAAGGCATTATAAAAACAAACCATAAAGTTTGGCTTTGAAATTCAATAATTGTATTTAAATTAAATGATCCTGTAATAGTAACAATTGTACCTAAAACAATACCAATAGGTAATTCATATGAAACCATCTGAGCTGCAGAACGCATAGCTCCTAAAAATGCATATTTTGAATTACTTGACCAACCAGCCATCAAAATACCATAAATACCTAAAGCCGAGCAAGCCAGAAGATATAATGAACTTAATTGTAACTCAGTTAAAAAAGAATGCTGAGAAAATGGAATAACAGCCCAACCTATTAAACTAACAGCAAAAGTAATACAAGGTGAAAGATAAAAAATAATTTTATCAGAACTACTTGGAAGAATTTGCTCATTAGTCAATAATTTTAAACCATCAGAAAGTGGTTGTAAAAGACCAAAAACACCAATAACATTAGGACCACGACGGCGCTGAACAGCACCTAAAATTTTTCGTTCCGCATGAGTAAAATATGCAACTGAAATTAAAAGAAAAACCATTAGACAAATTGTTGACAATATAAAAAATAAAATACTCATAAAAATTAATTAAAATACAAAAAAAAAATTATTTTTTTTCTTTTTTTGTTCCATATTGAGATCGTGAGGTTCTTCTACCTACCAACCCATCGAAATCATATTTACCTCTTATTAATTTATATTTAACCCCAGGTAAATCTGGTGTTCTACCACCTCGTATAAGAACTACAGCAAAAGATTGTAAATTATGACCTTCTCCAGGAACATAGGCTTCAATAAATTTATTGGACCTAATTTCTAATTTTACTACTTTTCTAGATGCAGAATTTGGTTTTTTAGGACTCCGTGTAAAAACTTTTTCACAACTTCCTTTTACTTGTGGATTTCCATTTAATGCTGGTGTCTTTTTTTTAACAATTTTATGAACTCGAAAAAAAGATAATAATTGATTTCTAGTAGCCATAGAATAAAAATAAAAATACTAAAATAAAATAAAATAAATATTAGTGACGATAGTGGTGACCAAATGTATCAGCTAAAAACATACAAAACATAACAAGGAATACGTATACTTGAATTACACTAACAGCTAACTCTAAAAGTAATAATGGAAATAAAAAAGATAAAATAACCCCTACCCAAAATGAAGCAACAAAACTAAAAGCTTTAACACCTGGTAGACTAAAAAGTGACTGTAAAATAACTTTCATAATAACGTGTCCAGACATAATATTTGCACAAAGACGACAAATAATACTTACAGGACGCATTACATAAGTTAAAAGTTCAATTGGGAAAAGTGCAACACCTAATGTGCGAGACATTCCTGGAGCATGAAAAGAACGAAAAAAAGTTAATTCACGATCATAAGCTAACCAAAAGAAAATTCCAAAAATAGATGGAAGAGAAAAAGCACTTATAACTGCAAATTGACTAGTTAGACTCATAAAAATAGGGAAATTACCAGCTAAATTTAAAAGTAATAAAAAAATTGCTAATGCAAATGTTATTGGAAACACTACTTGTTGGTAATATTTAACATGAACATGTTTTTGTAAAGTGGCTTGAATCGCTAAATACCCTAAATGAAAATGACTTTCTAATGAAGTAGGCATTGCATAAAAAGTTCCATTTATAGGACTTTTTATTACCTTAATAACAAGAGTAGCAACGGAAAAAATAATAAAAAAAATAACAGTCACATTTGATATTGTAAAATCAATAGCAGGTAGAGACATGATATTTAATTGTTGACCTAAAATAAATAAATTTGCAGGAATAACAGGGGTAATAATAAATTGTTCAAAAGGACTAAAATAAATAAATGGAGAGTTCATAAGTTTAAAAAATTAAATTATGTATTATGAAGTAATAATACATTTTAAATGCATTGTATTCGGTACATTGCTACGTAATATTTTTAGTAATTTATTATTAAAATTTATAATAACAACAAATTTAAAAAAAGTCAATTCAAAACTTTCTTTTGCTTTTTTTGTTACATGTGGAGATTTTGAAAATTTAATAATTTTTTTTTTTTTTTTTTTAAAGGAAGAGATACAATTTTAAAATCTATATTAAATTTTTTTAATACAGATGAAATATAATTTTTATAATTCTGTAGTGATTTTTTTGTTAATGATGTATAAAATAAGAAAGATTTAGAACTAGAATTAACCATAAATTACTTTTTAGCTAAAAATAATTTAGAACTTGGTAATGACTCAGGTAAAGATTTCGATACCCACTCATCAACAGAGTTAATTTTTACCATAATAGGCATGAAACCATGATTAACACCACAAATTTCACTACACTGACCAAAGTATAAACCAGAACGTTTTACATAAAGAGAAGCTTCACTTAAACGACCAGGGCATGAATCAACTTTAATCCCAAAAGAAGGAACACACCAACTATGTAAAACATCTGCTGATGTAATTAATAATTTAATTGGAACCGATTTAGGTAAGGTTAATTGATTATCAGTAGTTAATAAACGGAACTCACCTAAAATTAAATCTTCAGTAGGAACCATATAAGAATCAAACTCACGAGCTTGAAAGTCTAAATCTAAAAACTCATATGACCAATACCATTGATGACCTACTACTTTTACAGTTAAAACAGGATCAGTTAAATCATCTAAAGAATATAAAAGATTAAATGATGGATATGCAATGCTTAATAAAATTAAAGCAGGAACGATAGTCCAAAAAATCTCTAAATTTTGTGAATGACTAAAATAAGAATTTGAATTCTTGTGATGTAGTGGATCAACTAATATATTTCCAAGTATAAAAAAAACTATACCTAGAATTAAAACTATATCAGCCATTATTAAATCATAAAAATTTGCCATCCATTCTAAGCAATTAGTTGCTGGATCTTGAATTGACAATTGATAATTAACAGCGGCATCACAAAAAAGAGAAAATGAAAATGAACAAATTATTACTATTAAGAATAAATTTGAAAAGTGTGTAAATTGATTTGATTTCATAATTTAATTTTTAAATATAATGCTTTTTATTTTACCTAATTAAAAATTAGATAGAAAAAGTATTTTCTAACTTACGTATTTCGCGAGATCGGTTTAATAATATATTAGAATATTTTGTAAAATTATTTGTCCGTAAATAATCTTCAATAATGAATTTAAATGGATATGAATTATATTTAAAATTAATGGAAGATAAATTTTTAACACTATAAACTAAATTTAATAAAGACGCTGATGGTGCAAATAATTTAGAATTAGATATTATTTCATTAAAAACAGATTCTAAATTATTTCTATTATCAATAAAATTATCAGTAAATTTTAAATTTTTACTGATGATTTCAATTAACGCAGTAAAAAAAGATTGAAATGAAATGAAACCCCAAGATTTTTTAATTGCTAAAGGTGTTACAAATTGTGGGCGTTTTTCTAAATTTAAATATAATCCTCCGGTTTCTTGTGGAACTAAAACAGCAACAGTAGATGAAGAATATTCTAGTAATTTTGAATTATGACTAGCAAAATTAATACATTCTCTACTATTATCGATTGCTAATTCCCGTAAATTTAAGCTATCCTCTAAATTTAAAAAATATAATTTATTTGCTGATTCTATGTCTTTATTATTATATGAACTAAAATTTAAATAATTAATACTTTCCTCATTACTTTTAGTATGAATTGTATAATTTAAAACACTAGAATTTTTTTTTAAAAAAAAATCAAAACTGCTAGAATCAACACGATCCAATAATGATTTTCCAGAAATAATTATTGGATTTACAGCTTTTAAAAATAATTTAGAAACTATTTTATTTTTACTTCCAAACAATGAGATTACTTCAGAAACCCCGAAACGTACAAATAAAGTAGAATATGTAGAACTCATAAAGTTACCAAATGAATAAAAATTTATTTCATTTATCAAGAATTTAGTTCGTAAACGAATATTTAATAATGAAGCTTCAACATCGATATTACTAGATAAAAATAAACAAACTTTACTCCCTAAAGACGTTATTTTTGAAATTTTACTATTAAAACCCCATAAGTAATAATTAGATTTTTTTTTTTCATTTGAAAAAACTTTAATTTTTAATTTATTTTTACTTAAAAAATTTAATTTTTTTAATAAATTTAATTCTTTAATACTTAATTCCTTATTAATCAAAAATAAACTTCGACTACCGTTAAAAAATGAAAGAGCCTTTTTAAAAACCTGATATGATAAAACTGATTTAGCCTCAACCCGATGATTCGATAGAGAATCAAAAGCAAAACGACCTTTATCTGAAACCCAAGATTCATTTAAATCTTTATTTTTTTTTGGACTTACTTTTACAACGTCTAATTCTTTATAATTAATATAAATATTACTTCCTAATCCATCTGTTAAATCAATACTTTCTAATGATTTTAATTCCCAAGGCCGTGCTAAAAAAGCTGAAGTTTTTAAAGTTAAAGCCCCTACAGGACACAAATCAACAACATTAGATAAAATAGGAGAATTTGAAATTTTACTTATGTAATTCCCAATTTCAGTATTTGTACCTCGATTTAATGTTCCTAAAGAAAAAGTACCACAAATTTCAATTCCAAAACGAATACAGCGGGTACAATGAATACAACGATTCATAATAGTCTTAACTAAAACACCACAATATTTATCTTCGACCCCCCGCTTATTAATATAAGCTCGACTAACTCGAGTACCATAAATTTGTGCTTGATCTTGTAAATCACACTCCCCACCCTGATCGCAAACAGGGCAATCCAGTGGATGATTTAGTAATAAAATCTCTAAAACATTTTCACGCGATTTTAAAACACGTGGACCTTTTGTAATAATAGATAAATTTTCCATAATTGGTGCAGCACATGCTGCTACCGGTTTTGGTGCTTTATCAGTTTCAACCAGACACATTCTACAATTACCTGCAATTGATAAATTCTCATGAAAACAGAAACGTGGAATTTTAATACCTATGAATTTACAAGCCTCTAAAATTGAAATATTTTTTTTTACGAAAAAAAAACGATTATTTATTAAAAGACGAACCATTTATTAATTTTAAGAGAAATTTTTAAATACTTGAATAGCCAATAATACGTAATCAAATTTTTATTTTATCTATTATATTCAATTTTAAAACTAACATTTTTTACACTAGAGTTATTCTTTTAATAAGTCTAAGTAAAATAAAAATTTAGTTTAATTTAGTTTTAATTACAAAAAATTTTAAACATGATTCCCAATAAAAGTATTTAATGTTTTGATTTTTTAGATAACAATAGAGATCTAATTAGATTTCTTGTAATAGAAACAATATAATAATTTTTAAAATTATAATTAATAAGATTATGATTTATAAATATATATATGAAAATTTAGTACTCATAAACTAAAAGCCTCACAGCTCTTACATTTTAAGCCTATCAACGTAATAATATTTTACGATTCTAAAAAATTTTTTTTAAGGTAAGTTTCTCGCTTAGATGCTTTCAGCGATTATCTCTTATAAACTTAGCTACCCAGCGCTGCTTCTGATGAAACAACTGGTACACCAGAGGTTTTACGTAATTTGGTCCTCTCGTACTAAAATTTAATCCTTTCAATTTTCTTCAATTACAGTAGATAGGGACCGAACTGTCTCACGACGTTCTAAACCCAGCTCACGTACCACTTTAATCGGCGAACAGCCGAACCCTTGGAACCATTTACAGCTCCAGGATGTGATGAGCCGACATCGAGGTGCCAAACAATTTCGTCGATATGAACTCTCAAAAATTATAAGCCTGTTATCCCCGGCGTACCTTTTATTCGTTGCGTGATGAATTTTCCACTCAAATTCACCAGATCACTATGGCCGACTAAATTTTAAAAAAAATTTTATCTCTGTTTGATTTGTTAATCTTATCAGTTAAGCAGATATACACCATTACGTTTAAAAATAAATTAATATTTAAATCTGCCTTTGCACACCTCCGTTACTTTTTAGGAGGTGACCGCCCCAGTCAAACTACCTCTCATAAGCTGTTTATAAAATTAAGTAAAGCTAAAATTTAAGGGTGGTATTTCACTTGTTGTTTGTACTCCCACCTATTCTACACAAAAATTAAAACTTTACAACTTAAAATCATAGTAAAGGTGCACGGGGTCTTTCCGTCTAGCTGCAATTAATCCGCATCTTCACGGATATTTCAAATTCACCAAGCCTATGTTGGAGACAGCGGAGAAGTCGTTACACCATTCATGCAGGTCGGAACTTACCCGACAAGGAATTTCGCTACCTTTGGACCGTCAGAGTTACAGCCGCCGTTTACTGGGAATTCAATTGATTGCCGAAACAATCGCATTTAGCCTTGCAGCACCGGGCAGGTGTCAGCCCCTATACATCTTCTTTCGAATTAGCAGAGACATGTGTTTTTATTAAACAGTCGCTTCTCCTTCTTTAGTGTCAATAAAATATAATTTTATCACTCCTTCTTCCTAAGTTACAGAGCTATTTTGCCGAGTTCCTTCAACATAGTTATCTTGAACGCCTTAGTATATTCTACTAATTTACCTGTGTCGGTTTAAAGTACGGGTTATATTTATGCTATTTCCAGAAAATCATTTAAATTTATTTTATGAATCAATATAAAATAAATTTTTAAAATTTTGTCACAAAAACTAAATATTTCTCATTAACTTATACATTCGTAATTTGTCTTAGAGACCGTTTAAATTTTTAACTTCAATCTTTTTTAAAAGAGGATTGAAAACTTTTAATTTACGGCGACAATGTTAATTCATTGTTTTTAGCTACTAATGCCAGTATACTCACTTTTAATATCTCAAATTATTTTAACAAATAATCTTCAAAAATATATAAAACGTTCTGCTACCAAAATTACCAATTCGGTTATAAACTTAGACTCACTAAATTTTCGATACAAAAAAACTTAATCAATGAGCTGTTACGCTTTCTTAAAAAAATGGCTGCTTCCAAGCCTATTTTATGATTGTCTTTGTTTTTTTATATTCTTTACACTTAGTTTATATTTAAGACCTTACTGAATAAACAGGGCTGTTTCCCTATTGACTATCAACCTTTGCACTGAAAGTCTGACTCTACAATATCTTACTAAAAATAAATTTTTAATAAATAAAACGCATTCATAGTTTTTTAAAACGCAGTAAAATCAATGATTCCCATTGCTTTAAAAGAGCTGTACCTCATTTTATTTTAATTGTAGGCTATACTAAAATATATTTCGCAGAAAACCAGCTATTCCTAAGTTTGATTAGCCTTTCACCCCTAACCACAAGTCATCCCAACCTTTTTCAACAGATACGGGTTCAGTCCTTCAAATTATGTTACCATAAATTTTTCAACCTGCTCATGGTTAGATCACTTAGCTTCGGGTTTTATAATTATGACTTTAGCTTTTTATCAAACGTTTGATTTATCTATGTCTACAAATTTTTTAAACTTGCCAAAATTATAAACTCACTGGCCCATTATGCAAAAGGTACATTATAATATTATTTTAAAAATAATACTCTAATAGATAATATGCACTAAATTTTAGGACTTTTAACTCTGCAAGCAGTTCTTTTTCACCTTTCCCTCACGGTACTTGTTCACTATCGGTCATTAGAAATTGAAGGCCCGAAGGAAGATCTTCTTAATAAACAAATATAACATAATTCGTTTCTAAATAAAATAAAAAATATCAATTTACAGGACTATAACCTTCTATGGAATATTCAAAATCAATTTTTTTTATTTTGTGCCTTTTAAAACTTTCGCTCACCACTACTCACTTTATCTCGTTTGATTTTTTTTTAAGTTACTGAAATGTTTTACTTCACTCAATTTTTTTTTCTCCAATGGTAAATTTTTCTAAAAGTTATTAGGATTCAAAATTTATATTTATCCTACTTATTGCAATACACAACTAAAATTTTTCTAATGCCAAGGCAGCCTTTTAGTGCATTTAAGTTTTATAATTTTTATTCCAGCCACACGTTCCCGTACGACTACCTTGTTACGACTTCATCCCGGTTACAAATCCCATAATGACATTTATACGCTAATAATTTTAAATAAAAATTTTTTTATTATTAAAAAAAAAAATAAATAAAATTAAAAATTTCTAAAAGCTTAAAACGAGACTTACTCCCAGCACGTGACGGGCGGTGTGTGCAAGATCTAAGTATCGGTTCACCGTAGCATGCTGATATACGATTACTCATGATTCCACCTTCATGTTGGCGAGTTGCAGCCAACAATCCGAACACGAAAAGGGTTAAAGATTGACTTTAAATTGCTTTATTGTACAACTTTTTGAACTAATCATTGTAGCACATGTGTAGCCCAACCTATAAGGGCCATAAGGACTTGACGTCATTCTCACCTTCCTCTAAATTAAAAAAAGCAGTTTTTTATAAGTCGATATTTAATTATTTCTAATTAAATGTATCAATATAAAATAAGAGTTTCGCTCGTTCAAGGAATTAACCCGACACCTCACGGCACGAACTGACGACAGCCATGCAACACCTGTATTAAATTTATTTGTATATAAATAAGATTTTATATACTTAAATAATTTTTATATTAATAAAAATAAATTTAGTATGCAAAAGTTGGTAAGGTTTCGCGCGGATTATCGCATTAAACCACATGCTCCACCATTTGTGTAGACCCCCGCCAATTCCTTTGAGTTTCAGTCTTGCGACCGTACTCCCCAGGCGGAGTGTTTAACGCGTTAGCTTTTATATCAAAAAAATTCTTTCAATATTAACACTCATATTTGACAGCATAGACTACCAGGGTATCAAATCCTGTTTGCTCCCTATGCTTTCGTTCCTTAGCGTCAGTATAAGCCTAGATAATCGCTTTCGCCACTGGCATTCCTTTATATATTTTCGGATTTTACCCCTATATATAAAATTCTATTATCCTTTGCAAAACTCAAGAAGAAGCGTATTATAAGAATTGTTCAGTATAACCCAAAACTTTTTTCTTTAAACGATAAAACCCACCTACGAACTCTTTACGCCCAATAATTCCAGATAACGCTCGCCCCCTCCGTTTTACCGCGGCTGCTGGCACGAATATTAGCCGGGGCTTGTTTTTTAAAAACGTCATTCTCATTTTTAAAATTATAAATTTTACACCCGACAAATTAAAAATTTATCTTTTATGCCTTCCTCATTTAAGCAGCATTACTGGATCAGGCCTTAGCCCATTGTCCAAAATTCCACACTGCTGGCAAAAGCCTGGGCCTTGTTTCAGTCCCAGTGTGACTGGACATTTTCTCAAACCAGTTAGGGATCATCGGCTTGGTAGGCTTTCAATCTACCAACTACCTAATACCTCACCAAAATTATCTTAAAACAGTGTTATACCTTTAACATTTTCAAAATTTAATTTATTTAAAGAATTTAAATAAAAATTGATTAGGTTAAATTTTAAGGTAAAATTTTTGGTTTCTACTCACCTGTGCGCTAAGTTATAAAAACTTAAAACTAGCATGTGTTATATATGCTGCAAGCGTTCACCCTGAGCCAGGATCAAACTCACAAAAAGTATAGCTAATTAACAAGCTAAACATATAAATTCTTTAATTAAAAAAATTCTACTAACCTAATAAAGGTAGAAATGGGATTCGAACCCATGTTTTCAGATTATGAGCCTGACAAGTTACCTACTACTAAATTCTACCGAACTCTAAATTATTTCTATTATTAACAAAAGATAAACATTTTATTATTATTTATAATTTATTTTAACTATTTCTATTATTAACAAAAGCGGCACATTTTTTTTATTTTTATTTTAACTATTTCTATTATCAACAAAAGCGGCACATTTTTTTTTTATTTTTAATTTATTTTTTATTTTAACTATTTCTACTATTAACAAAAGCAGCACATTTTTTATTTATTTTAACTATTTCTATTATTAACAAAAGCAGCACATTTTTTTTTATTTTAACTATTTCTACTATTAACAAAAGCAGCACATTTTTAATTTATTTTAACTATTTCTATTA